>Ga0187780_10002937_pt1 | contig 12822 bp, 4 predicted proteins | sample 1015_Q2_SP10_20__FD_132429 | JGI IMG/M metagenome (GOLD analysis project Ga0187780, IMG submission 132429) | Tropical peat soil microbial communities from peatlands in Department of Meta, Colombia - 1015_Q2_SP10_20_MG | ecosystem: Environmental > Terrestrial > Soil > Wetlands > Peat | place...
CGCTTCGTCGAGGACTGCTGGCATCGGCGCGCACCGAAACAGGAATGGTCGTAGGTACCGCGAAATACATGTCCCCCGAACAGGCTAGGGGACTGTTGGTGGATGCACGCAGCGACATTTTCAGCCTGGGATCTGTGATGTACGAAATGATCACGGGAAGAGCTGCGTTTGAAGGCGAGACCACCAGTGATGTGATCGCAGCGATCCTGAAGGTTGATCCCGTACCGCCGGTAGATCTTGTTCCAGACGTGCCCTACGAAATCGAGCACATTATGGGCAAGGCGCTGCGCAAGGACCGTGAGACCCGATATCAATCGGCCAAGGATATTCTTCTTGACCTCGAAGATTTCAAGAAGGAAGCCGAGTTTCAATCCAGGCTCCAAGGACCCGCCCGGGTCAGGCCGGGGAGAACAGGCTGGGGCAGCCCAACTCCAGCGCGAGCCGAGCGCGCGCATCCGCGATTGGATCCGACGTGGTTGGATCCGAGATCCTCACGCCGAACCTGGTTGGTGACGTTCGCGGCATTGCTCTGTGTGCTCGCTGTGATCATCCACTTCTCGGGGAGGAAGTCCAAAGCGCCACCCGCTTCGGAGCGGCCGCGCACTCTCGCCATTCTTCCCTTTCGAAATCTCAAGCAGGATCCCGCCACCGATTTTCTTGGATTTTCCCTGGCCGATGAGATCATCACCAAACTGGGTCATGTCGGGGCCCTGACGGTACGTCCCTCCTCCTCCATCGACAAGTATCGCAATCAAATCATTGATCCCAAACGAGTCGCCGCAGACTTGGATGTCGACACCTTGCTTACCGGCAGCTTCCTCAAGGACGGCGACGATCTTAGGATCACGACCCAACTGATCGACGTCAAGCCGGACAAGATCCTGTGGCGAGACGCCATCAACTTGAAATATGACAAGCTGCTCACGGTGCAGGACCGGGTCGCGGAGCAGATTATCAAGGGTTTGGAACTCAACCTCTCGCCCGCGGAGGCGGCGAATATCAAGCCCGAGATGCCGATCAGTACGGCTGCCTACGAGGATTACCTGCACGGAATCGATCTTTACTCGCTGAACCAGTTTGCTGCCGCCATTGAAATGCTGGAGAAGTCCACGGCGAAGGAGCCTAATTTTGCTCCCGCTTGGGCGCACCTCGGGAGAGCCTACACCACCCACGCCTCGTTGGAGTTCGGCGGGCGAGAGGAATACATGAAGGCGCAAGCCGCTTATGAGAAGGCGATCGCCTTGAGTCCATCTTTGGTTGAACCGCGAATCTACATGGCCAACCTGCTTACCGACACCGGCCGGGTCGAGCAGGCGGTACCGTTGCTGAGATCCGTCCTCGAAGAGAATCCCAATCATGCGGAGGCGCATTGGGAACTGGGCTATGCCTATCGGTTTGCCGGAATGTTGGCGGAATCGGTCAAAGAATGCGAGCAAGCCCGCCAGAACAACCCTCAGGTCAAAATCAACAGTTCTGCCCTCAATAGCTATCTTTATTTGGGTGAATACGAGAAATTCTTGCAGAGTCTGCCGGTGAATGACAACGTGTATATCCTTTTCTACCGCGGATTTGGCGAGTACCACGTGAACAACCGCGAACAAGCAGCCAGGGATTTTGACCTGGCGTTTGAACGCAATCCCTCCTTGCTTCCCGCGGATGTGGGGAAAGCACTGAGCGATTCGATTCGACAGGACAACGCCAGCGGCTTGAAGCTCTTACGGGAAACCGAGAGCAAAATCGAAGAGCGTGGCGTCAGTGATGCGGAGGGCATTTACAAGCTCGCGCAAGCCTTCGCCGTCTTGGGCGACAAGGATTCTGCCTTGCATATGCTACGTCACAGCATCGGAGGGGGATTTTTCTGTTATCCCTATTTCGTGCGCGATCCTCTGCTCCAGAGTCTTCGTGATGAACCTGAATTCCATGCCCTGCTGAACCAAGCCCGCGACCGGCACGATCAATTCAAGCGCACGTTCTTTTAGCAGGCATTTGCCCTGGGTCGACTAAGGCTCGATCGCCGAGCTGACTATCCGCGAGTTCTTGGACCGGGGCGTGGTTCGACGCCCACTTTCGGTCCGTGCGGCATCTAGCCTCGCCGCGAGTTCGTCAAAGCCGGGTATTGGACCGCTCCATCTCAGTTCCTCCACGTCCTTGAAGAGACTCAAGTCCGTTCGTAGTGTAGCCAGTCTGCGAAAGAGCACGGCACGGTCCCACTCCCGACAGAGAGTGTCGGCTAGGGCACTCGCGTTGGTGGCGTTCACCCGCCATTCGCGACAATCCTTAGGAATGGACTCGAGATGAAGGAACTTTCGAAGCACGGCCGCCGAAGATTTCGCCCCCCAACCCGCCAGCCCGGGATAGCCGTCGGCCGCATCACCTACCAACGCAAGGTAATCGGGGATCGACTCCGGGGAGACGCCATACTTCTCGACCACCCCCGGTTCATCAATAATCGTGCGCCTGCGGCGGTTCAATTGGACAATGTGTGAGCCACGCACACATTGCGCCAAATCCTTGTCTGGCGTACAGATAACCACCTGTTCGACAAGCCGATCGTGAGCGGCCAGGACAGCCGCGGCGGCTAAGGCGTCGTCGGCCTCGAATTCCACCATGGGCCAGACGACGATGCCTGCCGCAGAAAGGGCCTCCTCGAGCAGCGGGAATTGTGCCAACAAATCGGGCTCGACGCCGGCGCCGGTTTTATAGCCCGGCCACAAGTTGTTGCGAAAGGACTCAATAACGTGATCGGTCGCAACTCCGACGTGGGTTGCACCTTCTTTGATCATACCGAGCACTGAGGCAAGGACACCGCGAACCGCGGCGACTTCCTGACCATTCTTATCGCGCGCCGGGGGCAACGCATAGTAGTGTCGGAACAATTCGTAGGTGCCGTCGATCAGATGAACCTTCAAGGTCGACACCCCCAGACAATCTTACGACTTTCCCGCCAGGGTTCGAGAGAGCGTCGACCCTATCCCTTTTGCCGACCGCCGTTTTGTGTACACTTATGCCCACGAAAGGCGAATCCAAGACTACACATGACCTCTTCCAAGCCGGCCCTGCTCGTCGCTTTCTCCATCTTGTGCTTGGCCTCCCCTCTGCCTTCCCAGGAATTGAACTCAGACCTGGCGCGAGAGCCCAAGCAGGCCATCGATCAACAGTACACAGACCAGATTCGCAAATACACCACGGATCCCTCTTTTCTCTCTCCGTTGGTCGACTACCTTCCGGCCTCGCCAACCGTCCCCACACCCGCTAAGGTGCTTGGCGACATCTCTGGTGCACCCGACATGCTTCCCTACGCCGAAGACGTGTACCAATATTTTCGTCTGTTGGCGGCAAGCAGTCCGCGGGTGAAAGTCTTCACCATCGGCCGTTCCGAGGAGGGACGAGAGATGATCGCCGCCGCGATCGCCGACGCCGGACTCCTCTCCGCGGCGAAGGCGAATGATGCAAGTTTAGCCCAGCTTTCCGACCCCCGCACCATCGGCCTCGATGACGCCAAGGCCCGGCGAATTCTCGACCAGGCCTGGCCCGTCTACTACATCACCGGTACGATCCATTCACCCGAGACCGGAGCGCCCACAGCCCTGATGGAACTCGCCTATCGTCTGGCCGTCGACGACGCGCCATATATCCAGTACATTCGCTCCCACATGATCGTGCTCATCACCCCGGTGGTCGAAGTCGACGGCCGCGACCGCATGGTGGATATCTATCGGTGGCACAAAGCCCATCCCGGCCAGGACTGGCCTCGCCTACTTTACTGGGGACACTATGTCGCCCACGACAACAATCGCGACGCCATGGGGATGACCCTCGCTCTGACTCGGAACGTGCTCGACACTTATGTTGGCTGGCATGCGCAGGTATTGCACGACCTGCACGAGTCGGTTCCCTTTCTTTACGACAACACGGCGGGCGACGGCCCCTACAATGCGTGGGTGGATCCGATCCTCGCCGATGAGTGGGCGGAACTGGGCGCGAACAATGTTGACCAAATGCAAAGATTCGGTATGCCGGGAGTCTTCACCCATGGGGACTTCGACACTTGGAGTCCGGGCTATCTGATGTTCCTGGCCGCCTTGCACAACGGCATCAGCCGACTCTACGAAACCTTCGGCAATGGCGGAGCCGATACCGAGAAGCGCATCCTCCAGCCGGAAGAATACTCGCGCACCTGGTACCGCCAGAATCCACCGCTCCCCGTGGTGATCTGGTCGCAGCGCGATAACAACAACTACGAGGAAAGTGCTCTGCTCTCGAGCCTCTCGTACTTCTCGCATCATAGCCGGCATTTTCTCGAGAACTATTACATTAAGAGCAAGCGCTCCGTCGAGAAGCCGGCGTTCGAAGGACCGGCCGCGTATGTAATTCCCGCCGACCCGGCGGATACCAATCGTCAGGTCGAGCTGCTCAAGGTCTTAGAGCGCCAGCATGTCGAAATCGAGCAACTGTCGGAAGAGGCCTCTTCCTCCGTACCCGCTGCAAAGCGAGGCGACAAGCCGAAGCAGGAAATCTTCCCGGCCGGCAGCATCGTTGTCCGCATGGATCAGCCTTATTCCCGGGTCGCCGATGCGCTGCTCGACCGGCAGTTCTGGGCTCCTAGCGACCCGCAGAAGCATCCCTACGATGACACCGGGTGGTCCTTCCCTCACCTCTTTAATGTGAGAGTTGTCCGCATCCTTGACCCCTCGATCCTAAAGTCCAAGATGACACCCCTCCACGATCCTGCCACCCTGGCCGGGAAGGTCTCCGGCTCAGGCGGGGTGCTTGCGGTTAGCAACAGCGGCCAAGTTTCGCTCTTGTCCCTGGTCTACAGGCTCAAAGGCGCCGGCATACAGGTAGCTGAAAAGTCGTTCGAGGCTGACGGCAAACATTTCGCGGCCGGGTCGCTGCTCATCACCGCCGCTTCCGACGACAACACGGCCAGAACTCTGCGCGATCTATCGCTCGATGCATGGCGCCTCGGGGCAGCGCCTTCCGTGCCGGTGCACGCAGTCACGGCTGCCCGCATTGCCTTCATGCACACCTGGCTCGGCACCCAGTCGGAGGGATGGTGGCGCCAAGCCTTCGATACCGCGGGCGTGCCGTTCACCTACATCAGCACACAGACCGTAGCCAACCAAGCAGATCTCCGCGCAAACTACGACGTCATCGTGTTCGCCCCTGTGGGCCGGGCTTCCGCTCTTGACATTCTCAACGGCATCCCCAAGTGGAACAATCCGATGCCGTGGCAAAAATCTGACCTAACTCCAAACCTCGGCGCCATCGACAGTACTCCCGATATACGACTGGGCCTAAGCTACGACGGCCTGGCTCACGTGGTGAAGTTCGTTGAGCAAGGCGGGCTTCTCATCACCTGTGAAGATACCGCTCAGTTCGCGATCGACACGGGTCTTGCGCCGGGTGTCAGCGTCGCTCCACGCGGCGACGCCCGTGTCGTCGGGAGCGTGCTCAACACCGTCTTTGTCGCCCCCGACAATCCCGTGGCCTACGGCTATGGACCGGGTGTCCCGGTCATCAGTGCCAGCGGCATGGCCTTCAACGTGAGTAATTCCCTCGGCCGCACGGGCGGGCGCATGCTGACGGAACCTCTCGAAGCCTTTAAGGACCCCTACGAGCAGCGGCCCACTGGCCGCGGCAGCGTGGACGACAGCGACCAACCCCAGGGCCGAACCATAGCTGAAGCCGAGCCACTGGTTCGGCAGCAGCCATGGGAGGCCAAGCAGTTGGATGAGGAAGAGACTCGCAACAACCCCCGGGTGATTCCGGTTCAGAGCAGGCCAGACGTCATCTTGCGTTTCTCTGATACCAAGACCCTTTTGCTCGATGGCCTGCTCGACAAAGCTTCGTCGATTGCTGAGCATGCCGTGGTGGTGAACGCGCACCTAGGTCAGGGAAATGTGCTGCTGTTCGGCAACAACCCTATCTATCGTGGCGAGACCATCGGCACCTACGCCCTGGTATTCAACGCGATCCTCAACTACCAGTACCTGACAAGGGAAACCACACGGCCAAAGAGTCATTAACAGAACCCCTCCAAGGCGGAGCTTCCCCCTGCCGGAATTCCGGCGGGCGGGGGAAACCTGCCAAGCGAAGTTCTAGGCGTCCTTGCAGTTGGCGGCAGCTTACCGTTCTTCGGTTCTCGATGCCACGACCGGACAAGGCGCTCTGCCCCGCGAGGTCGGGGCATGGCATGGGCTTTGAGTCGAAATCTCGCCTGAACCCTCCCCCAAGGTTTATACTCCTACCTACGTCCGTCGGGTTCTCCCCCCGCCCTTTCACACGGAAGGAATGGTAGCGGTCCATGCCCAGAGAAACTGCCCAACCTTCAACCAGTAGCGCCACGATTCACGACTTTACCCGGCTTCTCGACCGAGAGGAAATCGACACAGGCGATATCGCGTGGGAGATCGACAGAAATCGAGATCGACCTCTCTCTGTTGTCTTGAAAGGAGTTATTGAACGGGTTCGTTCGCTGACCGACGCCGAGGGCGCCCTCATCGCTATTCTGGACGCGTGGGGAGTGGTGTGTCGAGCCAGTGCGGGGGAAGCTCCCGACGTTGGGTCCAGGCTTCAAGCGGAACCCAGCCTTACCAGAAAATGCATTGAGAGCGGAGAGGTCGTGATCTGTAAAGACACGCAAGAAGATCTCCGGGTAAGACTGGCGGGTGTGCCCGTGCGGTTGCGTTCGGTGGTGGTCGTGCCCGTACCGGGGCAAGGTTCGGTTCTGGGAGTTGTGGAGGTACTCTCTTCTCGAGCAGCCGCCTTCAGCCCGCAGCATGTTGCCGCCTTGCAGCGCATCGCCCGCTTACTGGTTCCCATCTTGCAGCGAGAGCAACCCGAGCAGCCCGAGCCGAGACGCGGGACGGCACGCACCTGGACCGCCGTTAGTGGAGCCGCCCTTCTATTGGTTTTACTCTTGCTGTGGTTCGAGTTATATCACCCGGCGAGCAAGATATCCTCTGCCATCGCCTCCGCCAGGCCGAACCCCGCCGAGCGCTCCTTGCCACCTGGCGTCCAGCCCGGTGCCGAGTCGGCGGCCGCGACATTCGCGTCAACCGAAGCAAAAAGCTCCGTCTCAACCGTTCCCTCTTCACCGGCGCTTGTCATTGATGGGGTCCCGCCGGGAGCACAGATCTTTGTGGATGACCAGCTAAAGGCTTCAACCAGCTCCGCCGGTGAGGCTGAAGTTACGATTCTTTCTCCTGGACGACATCGATTGCGTATCACGGTGAAGGGTTATCAAGATTATGAAAAGGGTATCGAACTGCTCGCGGGACAGACCTCGACAATCGAGGCCAAACTTGAACCCTTTGAACCGCCACCTCCGACTGAACCTGCGACAGATCCCAGCGCTGGCTTGAGTACAACAGTTCCCAGCGTCGCCAGCCTATCGCCTCCCGAGCTCGTGGCCTATCGTACTTTCCAGGCGCACTCCGGCTGGGTTACCGGCCTTGCGTTTACCGCCGATGGCCAGCGACTCGCCTCGGGCAGCTCGGACCAAACCGTCAAGTTCTGGAATGTGTCAGCCGACCAAGAGGCGACCACCATCGCCAGCAACATTAAAGAAGTTCAAGCCCTGGCCGTCAGTCGCGACGGACACTGGCTGGCCGCAGAGAATTCCAGTAATCTCGTCACCCTTTGGGATGCCGCGACAGGACGGGAGGTCCGTACGTTTGCCAACAAGAGGCCGGGGGGAGGAGCCGGCAGCAGCTGGGTTTATTCGATAGCCTTCAGCCCTGACAGCCGCTTGCTGGCTTCCGGCGTGGACGACAAGACGGTTCGATTGTGGGAGGTTGGGACCGGGCAGGCGATCCGTGACCTGACCGCAGCCCACAGGTCGGTCATCTACGTCGCCTTCAGCCCGAATGGGCGTTGGCTCGCGTCCGGGCGTGACGACAAGACGATCCAAATTTGGGAAGTAGCCACTGGTAAGGAAATGTGGACCTTGCGCGGCCACAAAAAAGACGTTTACACCGCTATTTTCAGTCCGAATGGCCGCTACCTCGCTTCCGCCAGCGCCGATACGAGCGTAAAGCTTTGGGACCTCGCCACCGGTCATGAGATCTATACTCTGACCGGTCATGGGAGCGACGTGACCAGTCTTGCCTTTAGCCCCGACAGCCGTTGGCTGGCTTCTGGCAGTTGGGATCAGACCGTCAAGATTTGGGATGTACAGACAGGCCGGGAGGTCCGTACCCTGACAGGGTACGACCATCACATCTATACGGTGGCCTTTGATTCCCGCGGCCACTGGCTAGCCTCGGGTAGCCAAGATGGCACGATCAAGCTCTGGCAATTGGGCCAGCACTAAGCCGCAGCACCCCCAAGAACGCAACTGAGATATTGAACCAGCCGGCCCGAAAGCGTCCACTCGGGGACCGTGGATCCTCATTACGCCGGTTACCTGGCATCGAAGTCCTCCGTCGAGAAGAATGCATTAAGGAAAATACGCTCGGGTGTTAGAACTCTGCACGCATCAGCCTGACCACGGTTAGGAAACTAAGGACCCATCGAACCAGCCGTTGCGCTGCGAGCGCAAAGGGCCGGGTCGCAACCTACTCACGAATTGATGGTCGTGATTCTTTAACCCACGGGATCGCACAGAGGACCAGAACAATGCGTAAGAACGTCGGGCATCACTTCCTTGGGCGCATGCGCTGCATCACCAGCTGGATCGCTGGGATCACCTCGCCATCTTTGATGGCCGCGGTGCTCTTATGGGCACAACCGTCGACGCCGCCCCACCCATCGGGGGAACCTACTGCGCAGAGTTCGCAACCCTCGACGAATACCTTGCCGCCGATTCAGCTCGACGGTGATGCTGCGGTCGAGCACCTGAACCAAGTGATCAGTTGGTATCACCACTCCACCAGCGGGCTTCAATCGGTCGGGCTGCCTAGCGAGGCCATTTATCAGGACAATATGCAAGGTTTCGCGGCCGAGGTCGTGCGGCTCGCGTTTCAGTCCGCCAAGGCCGAGGCCGCGCTGATCGCGGCTCGGCAGAAAAGCAGCGGTTCGAACCCGGCGCCTGGAGGGACGACACAACAACAGGCGCTGGCGCGGATGCACGCCAAGACCTCTACCCAGATCGACCAATTGCAAGCGCAGATTGAAAGTCTAAACGCGCAACTTGCCAAAGCGCCGGCTGCCCGCCGGGTCAATCTGCTTTCCGAGCGAGATGCCCTGCAGGGAGAGTTGGAATTGCAGAAGGCGTTTCTCGACACGAATCAGAAGATGGCGGCCTTCGTCGAGACCAATGGCGAGATCGCCGGCGGACTCGAAGGCCGAATCAACGAATTGGCCCGATCAATTCCCGAGGTTCTCGGAGCAGCCGCAAACCCGCAAAAGACGGTCGCATCACTCGCGCCAGCGAAACCCGCGCTCGCCAACTCCGGCGGTCTGATCAGCCAGGCCATGATGCTGTATGACTACATGAGCACGACGCACCAGATCGATGGACTCCTCAAAGAGACCGCTCATACCCGCGATGTGGCGGACCAGTTGCGCACGCCGCTCCGAGTCGCGGTGCGGGAAACCATCCAGCAGAGTACGGCGCTGGCCACTCAGTTGCCCGCCCGCGAGCCTCAGCAACTTCAAACGGAACGGCAAGGCTTCCAGGAACTCACGGAGCACTTCAAACAGCTTTCCGCTGTGCTTCTCCCGCTCAGCCAGGAAATCATCGTACTCAATGACAGCAAGACGAATCTTACCGAGTGGAACAAGTCGATTGGCCGCGAATCTAAGTATGTTCTTCGATCCCTACTCCTTCGAGTATTGGGCATTGCCTTGGCACTGGCAGTGGTGCTGATTCTGTCGGAGATTTGGCGCCGCATCACGTTCCGGTACGTAAGCGACGCCCGCCGCCGGCGCCAGTTTTTAGTCTTGCGCCGCGTCGTGATCGGCTTTTTGATCGCGATTGTCCTTACCATGGGCTTCATCAGCGAGTTCAGCTCTCTGGCGACCTTCGCCGGATTCATCACCGCTGGCATCGCCGTGGGGTTACAGGCCGTTCTGCTGTCGGTGGCCGCGTATTTCTTCATCATCGGGCGCTACGGCATCCGGATCGGGGATCGGATTACCGTGGCGGGCATTACCGGCGATGTTGTCGATATCGGATTGGTGAGGCTGTACTTGATGGAGATGGCGGGTACGGGATTGGATTTCTATCCTACCGGGAGAATCGTTGTGTTCTCGAATTCCGTCCTTTTCCAGACGGGCACGCCCCTGTTCAAGCAAATCCCTGGAACCGAATACGCCTGGCACGAAGTCGTGGTCATGATTGCGCCGGACGGAAATCACAAGGCGGCAGAGGAGAAGCTGGTCTCTGCCGTCAACGAAGTCTATTCGGCATATCGAAACGAGATCGAAAGCCAGCACGCCACCATCGAACGCCGGGTCGATATTCAGATCGAGGCACCGCGGCCGGAGGCACGGCTTCAGTTTGCCGATGCGGGCCTGGAGCTTTTGGTGCGCTATCCGGTAGAGATTCGAAAGGCACCCGACATCGACGAGGAGATGACCAGAAAAGTCCTTGAGCTGATCGAAACCGACGCTGCGCTGAAAGCCGCCGTCTCGGGTAACCCAAGAATCCGCTCGGCGGTAAAAGGCTGAGGCATCCCTCAGCAAGACGGCAGGCGCGAGTTGCCGGGTTTTCCTTCCCCCGGGACTCCTACCTGCTCGTTTCGACGAACAGCTCGGAATAGCCAGGCTCCCGCCCCGGATGGACACCGACCAACAGTTCCTGGCGCCCGACGATTAGCCCTTGTCTCCGCAAGAATGTGGATAGTAGTATGATTCTATTAACCCTGTTGGAAACCATGCTAATCCGAGGCCCGTCTCACGGCCGGAGCGCCAGTTGAGGGGGCGGGTCGTCGCCAGGGGAAAAGATTGAGTTTTCGTTCGAGGTCAAGCGTTCTATATTGCCGACGGCTTCTGGCTTGTCTCGCCCTGGCGGTTTTGTTTTTCCTGTCATCTTCTGAGCTCTGGCATCATCACCAAGACCTGGAGTCTCCCGTAAGTTGCGCGGTTTGTCACGTCCTCCACACCCCGATCATCCCGGCGCAAGTCGCAATCCACGTTGTCGACGGTGGTGGAATCGGCCAGTCAACTCCAGTTGTGGCGCTGGCCCATGAGTTGGGACCCGTCGCCGATCAAACTTCGCCTCGAGCTCCTCCCTCCGCTTGAGCAAGGTGTTCACTACGAGTCATTAAGTTCGCGCGATGCTCCTTGCGTCCGCCATGGATGGCAGGCGCTGGAGATCTCTATTCCGTAGGTCGCTTTGCCCGCGAAGCAGTCGCGGCGCTCATCGTTCAAGGAGATTAGGGTGAAGAAAGGAATGCGAAGGCTGCCGGTCATCTCTCTGTGTCTGTGCGCACTTGCTCTGTCCTCGGTCGCGGGTGCGCAGACCGGGAATTCAGGCACCATTAAGGGGATTGTGTCCGACCCGTCGGGTGCGGTCGTGGCCAATGCGACGGTGACGATTCACAACCCGGTCAGCGGGTACGAACTCACCGCCACCAGCGATTCGTCAGGAAATTTCAGTCTCCCCAATGTGCCGTTTAATCCCTACCACATGACGGTTACCGCACCTAACTTCTCGCCGTACGCGCAAGACGTCGAAGTCCGATCCACGGTTCCGCTGAACATCAAAGTCGGCCTGCAGGTGGAAGGATCGTCGACCAGCGTCACGGTCGAAGCGCCGGAGGATCTGATCGAGAACGAGCCCACCACCCATACGGATATTGACCTTCAGTTGATCAATCGAGTTCCGCTCGAGAGCGCGTCGTCTTCGCTCAGCTCCGTGGTAACGTTGGCCTCGCCCGGAGTGGCTGCGGATTCGAATGGATTGTTTCATGGACTAGGCGATCACGCGCAAAACTCCTTTTCGGTCGATGGCCAGCCAATTACCGACCAACAAAGCAAGGTGTTTTCCAACCAGCTTCCCGTGGATGCGGTCCAGTCCATGGAAGTGATCGAAGGAGCACCGCCAGCCGAATATGGCGGCAAAACCAGCCTGGTGATTGACGTAACCACGCGCTCGGGCCAAGGCGTCACCACGCCGCATGGCAGTGTATTCGCAGAATATGGCAGTTTTGGATCGGTGAATGGGGGTTTCAATCTCGCCTACGGTGGCCAAAAGTGGGGGAATTTCATCGCCGTCAACGGATCGAACTCGGGGCGGTTCCTCGATCCGCCGGAATTCGTCGTCATGCACGACAAGGGAAACGAAGAAAATGTCTTCGATCGCGTGGACTACCAGTTCAATGATGCCAATTCGGTTCACTTCAACCTGAATTACTCACGTTCCTGGTTTCAAACGCCGAATTCCTTCGATGCTCTCTACGCTTCTCCCTGGCAAGGTTTGGTGGTGAACGATGGCGGCATTGGCCCCAACCACGAAGTCGTCGGGCCGACCGATCAACGGTCGAAGATTGGGACCGTCAGCGTAGCACCCACTTGGAACCATGTGATCAATCCGAACGCAGTGTTTACGCTGGGAGCTTGGGTTCGCCGCGATGCCTACAACTACTATCCCAGCGGTAATCCCTTCGAGGATCTCGGGCCCTTCAGCCTTCAAAGGGAAAGCGTCTCCCAATATCGGACCCTGACCAACACCGGACTGCGTTCGAATATTTCCTATGTCCGAGGTATCAACACCATCAAAGGGGGCATCAGCTACCAACAAACATTCCTGGACGAGACCGACCACTTGGGGATTGTTGATCCCACTCTGAACGCACCCTGCCTCACTCGCAATCAGAATCCCTTGACCGATGCCCCGTATGCTTACGCCCCCGCGCAAGGATTCACAGATCC
>Ga0187780_10002938_pt1 | contig 12819 bp, 10 predicted proteins | sample 1015_Q2_SP10_20__FD_132429 | JGI IMG/M metagenome (GOLD analysis project Ga0187780, IMG submission 132429) | Tropical peat soil microbial communities from peatlands in Department of Meta, Colombia - 1015_Q2_SP10_20_MG | ecosystem: Environmental > Terrestrial > Soil > Wetlands > Peat | place...
ACCTGCGTCGCGCTTGCGATCTTCGCCTGGCCCGTGATGACCATGTTGACCGACCTCGATCAGCGCAGCGAATCCGCCAACATCCCGCTGGTCATTCCACAGGCTGCATTGCCGGTGGGTCTCTTGCTCATGGCGCTGCTCATCGCAATTCGCCTTTTTGTGCAGGGCTTACGTCACGACGAGGTCGTTTCGCCCGACGAAGCCGAGCGCTGAAATGACCGCGAGTTTCGTGTATTTCGTCCTGCCCGCGATCTTACTAATCCTCGGCCTGCCGATTTTCGTCGTTCTTATCCTCACCTCCGTCGCGGCGATCCTTCTGGTCGCTCACGTACCCACGCAGGCCATTCAAACCTACATGTTCGGCAGTCTCGACAATTTCCCGCTGCTTGCCGTGCCGTTCTTCGTTCTCGCCGGCGAGATCATGGGCCGCGGTGGCATTGCCAATCGCGTCGTCACTTGGGTGGTGTCTATCATCGGCGGCGTACGGGGCTCGCTCGCGGTGACGACCGTCGCCTCCTCGGAATTGTTCGGCGCCATGGCGCACACCTCGGTCGGCACCGTCGTCGCCATAGGACGGCTCTTGTTTCCGTCGTTGACAAAGCACGGTTATTCAGAGCGTTTTGCGGTTAGCCTGATCACCTCCTCGGGCGCGGTGGCGGTGATTATCCCGCCGTCGATCTCGATGATCCTTTATGCAATGACGGCGCAAGTTTCGGCAATCAAGCTGTTCACCGCCGGTATTCTGCCAAGCCTATTGATCGGAATTGTCGACGCCATCTATGTGCTGATCTATGCGCGCATCAAAATGGTGCCGCTTTCCTCGCCTGCGCGCTGGAGGAACGTCTGGGCTTCCACCAAGGAGGCAAGCTGGGCGATCGGCACCATCGTCGTGATCTTCGGCGGCATTTACGGCGGCATCTTCACGCCGACCGAAGCGGCCGGTGTCGCGGTGGTCTATTCGTTGTTCGTGGCAATGTTCATTTATCGCGAGGTTGACCTTAAAGCGTTATGGCGCATCGTCGTGAATTCGGTCGTGCTGATTTCGCAGATCCTGATCATTGTCACCGGCGCCGGGATTTATTCCTGGCTCATGACCACAAGCGGTATCCCGCAGAATCTCATTCATACGGTAAGCGCCATGCGGCTGCCCAATTGGGAAACGCTGCTATACGTCAATATCGGGCTTTTGATCGCCGGCAGCTTTCTTGAACCGCCCGCCGCCATCCTGATCCTGACCCCGCTTCTTCTTCCTGTGGTCGAAGCCGCGGGCGTCAACGCGCTTCACTTCGGAATCATCATGGCGGTCAATTTGAGCATCGGCCTCTACATGCCGCCATTCGGCTTAAATCTGTTTGCCGCACGCGCCATCTTCAACGTACCGATGAGCACGATCTACCGTGGCGTGCTACCGTTCGTGTTTGTCAATTTCGCGGCCCTGCTGGTAATTACCTACGTGCCGGCGATTTCGATGGCGCTTGTCGGGCGAATCCGCTAGCGCGCCGATTCCAGCCAGCCGCAATCGCCGCCGGGATTTCGACGACGTTAAACCACCCGCTCGCGATCTGTCGCGCGCCGCTGAGTCGTGACCCGGAAAGAGCTTGCCGCGACGTCGATTCAGTCTGAAACGATTGCGGCTCTAGTGAACGTTTCGATTGAAGTAACTGGAACCCCAGATCACCAAGATCCAGATCACAAACATGACCGCCAGCGCCAGAATCACTGCCATCGGCTTCCTCTTGTTCTCCGCGTGCCCTAGCTATTGTGCGTTCTCAGTCCGTCTCTCTCGGCGTTGCAACGACACTATCGCCGGCCGCGGCGGCGTCGCGCGTCAATTCGGCCTGCAGCCGTTTTGCTTCCTCTTCCATTCCCATCCACCGAAGCTTGCGAATACGCTTGACCAGATCGTTCGTGGTAGGATCGTTCTCACTCGAGCGGTCGAGTGCTGGTTCCATGGGCGTCCTCCGTCGTGCCTTTGATTTTTTCGAATAGCGCGATGGATTGAACCAGTCGCGCATTCCACTTCGGCTGCCGGTCAGTCGCGCGGCCCTCGAACAGCCCCGACAAATTTGCCGGTGTCATTAATAGCTTTTACTTCTTCGCCCATTTGCGCAAGGGAGCTTGCGTGCGCTGCAACATTTCGCCATGGCGACGCCACCGATCCGGCCAAGCTTCGAAAATTCGGCTAGGTGAGAGCGGCATCCAATGATTCGTTCGGCTGACGAGAGTTCCGTTCGGCCGATTGCAAAATGTCTGCGATAAACGCGTCTACGTCGCGCAAGACTGGCGCAAGCAAGCGTAATACTGGAGCAAGGGCAGCGATAATCGCGTAGTGCCCGACCCGACGGTAGATCTGCACCTTTGCGGTATTGCCCGCCGCTACAAGGCGCGCTGCGAGCCTGGTCGAATTGCCGGGTTCCACCAGTCGATCGCGACCGCCGGTTATCAGCAGCGCCGGGGGCGTGCCGGGTGAAACATGAAAGATAGGTAGCGTCTCAGGCCGATTGGCACCGCCGAAAATCACTTTGAGCGTTTCATCGCGTAACGGCAGGCAATCATAAGGCCCGGCGACGCCGATCAGACCCGCGATGTCGCGACCGGGTCTGAGGCCGACCTTGCTCAGCCAGCGACCATCGATAGAGAGCATCGCCGCGATATGCGCGCCTGCTGAATGGCCTTTTAGGAAAACCCGTTCCGGATCGCCGCCGAACCGCGCGACGTTGTCTTTGACCCAGCGCACAACAAGCGCGCCGTCTTCTAGGAAAACGGGGTAAAGGACTTCAGGGAAAATGCGGTAGTCCGGCACCACCGCCACGTAGCCGCGCCGCGCCAGCGCCTTCGCTACGTACCGATAGAGCCCCTTGTTGCCGCCGCGCCATGCCCCGCCATAGAAAAAAATGATTACCGGTGCGGTCGCCGTGTTGATCGGCCGGCAGATGTCGAGCCGATGCCTGGAGTGTTCGGCGTAAGCGATCGAACGCGTCAGTTGAATACGCATGGCGTGGCCATGAGATGCGAATGCCTACGGATGCGAACGTCCATGTCCCGATGATTGGTAATCTGTGCTTTCGACGAAAAAGCGGCGGGATTTTTAACGCCTCGGTATGCCAAAGCCGGTTCCTTGAATCAATGCCGGGCCAGGCCGGCCGCATTACTGGGAACTTGCCGGGAAGGCCCGGCGTTAATTGCTCGCCAATGCTAGAGCCGGGGCGGCGTACGGCCCCTGCTCCATGAATGCGAAGTTCCACGCGATCTCGTTACAGCGCGCTGGAGCAGCACCCTGCTCGGAGCGAGCGTGATGGTCTTCTCCCTCTTCGCTTACTTCCTCTCGATGGTGACGAGCTTTGCAGCCATCATGATTGTTTTGATCGGTCTTGCAGACTCTCAGATGCGTACCACCCCTTTGTCGCGCTTTCCGAACTATCCGGTCATGCCGAGGGCCGAAGCGACGGTTACGCCGCCCCGCCCGGCGATTGCCGAGCAAGAGAAACCCGAGCAAGCGCAAAAACCCGAGCAAACGCGTGAGGATGTCAAGAAGCTTGCGCTTATCAAACTGGCGCGAGAACGAAAGCGCATCGCATTGGCCCGACTGCGGCAGCAACGCCGGCAGCGCGAGGATACGCTGGCGTTTGGCTACGCGTTCGACTCCCCGACATTTTCTCCGTTCGGCCAACGAAACCAATACTGAGTGGCGGTTTCAGTCCAAAAAAGATTAGCCGCCTTACGGCGAAGCGATCGCGTCGCTTGGTCAAGAAAAGAGGGGACGGGCGATTGCTCCCGTCCCCACATCTCCGAACCGTCGCTGCCTCACGCATTACCCAAAGGCATTGCCACGAACCGGATCGCATTGCCCATCTTCACCCGCATCAGCACGTCGTGCTTGCCTTGGTCCTTAGCCTGGGTTAGCGCGTCGCGCACATCACCGGCATTCGCCACGGCTTTGCCGCCGACATCCAGGATAACGGTACCGGTCTGGAACCCTTGCTCGGCTGCTGCGCCGTTCGGATCGACCGCCGTGACAACGACTCCCTGGCTGCCGGCGCCTGCGACTTCGTTCGCGGGCGCTACCTGCAGACCCAGGTGCGGTACGCCGCCTGTCGGCCGTTCGCTGCCCGATTCGGCATTCGCCAGCTTTTCACCGTTTGGCATCTGTCCTACGGTAAGCGAAACCGTCCTGGGCTCGCTTTTGCGGATGATATCGAGCTTCACCGAGGTACCCGGCGCTGTCGTGCCGATCGTGCGAGCCAGATCCCGGGCATCCTTCACCGGCGCGCCATTGACGGCGGTGATGATGTCTCCGGGTTCAATGCCCGCCTTGGCCGCAGGGCTGCCGCTTTGCGGCTCATCGACCATTGCGCCTTGCGCCTTCTTCAAGCCGAGGCTGTCGGCAATGCCCGCGGTAACGGGCTGGATCTGCACGCCCAGCCAGCCGCGCGTCACGTGTCCGTCCTTCTCAAGCTGCGACACCACCATTTTCGCGGTATCGGCCGGAATGTCGAAGCCGATCCCAACCGAGCCGCCCGATGGCGAGAAGATCGCGGTATTGACGCCGATAACGTTGCCGTTGACGTCGAACGCCGGACCGCCTGAATTGCCTTTGTTGATTGGCGCGTCGATTTGGACATAGTCGTCGTAGGGTCCGGCGCCGATATCGCGACCGCGGGCCGAAACGATCCCGGCCGTTACCGTACCGCCGAGACCGAACGGGTTGCCGACTGCGATGACCCAGTCGCCCACTTTCGGCGGATGCTCGGCGAATTTGACGTAAGGAAAATCGCTCTTACCGTCGACCTTGATCACAGCAAGATCAGTCTTCGGATCGGTTCCGACGACTTTGGCCGTGTAGACGGTGCCATCGTCGGTCGTCACTTGGACCGATTTCGCATGATCGACAACGTGATTGTTCGTTACGGCATAGCCATCGGCCGAGATAAAGAAGCCTGACCCTTCGCCGACAATGGTCTGACGACGCTCGGGGGGGTCACCGCCGAATTGCTCACCAAATTGCCGGAAAAATCTATCGAGCGGCGAACCCGGTTGAATTGGAATTTGCTCTTGTTCTTCGCCGTTCTCATTCATCGACATCTGCTCGGCCGAACCGGGGATCTTGACGCGCACCGAGATCACGGCGGGCTTTACCTTGGCGACAAGATCGGCAAATCCGGCAGGATGCGCAATCGGCTCCTGTAGCGACGAATCGGCATTTGCCGCAGCGCCGAACGCGGATTGCCAAAGGCCGCTTGGCCCGGAAAACAAGAGTGCCGCGCTGACGCCGGCGACGGACGCAAGAAGCGCAATGCGGCGGGCTGTGAGAGGCGCAGGCCTTTCGCGACGCGTATTGAATTCGGTCATTGATTAATCTCCATTGACGCTGCCCCCGGCTCTCGGCCAGGCCGGCTCGTGCCAGGACAATTAGGGAAGCAGGCTTACGGCGACCTGGAGACCAGATTAATTCGGCGAAATATTTGGAGACTGTTTGTCTCAGGAAATCGCCTGCAAAACGGCTTGCCGGCCACTCTAGCGGCGCGTATGCGCTATCACGAATCCCTTATCGCGCATGCTCAAAGCGCTTTGGTGGGACTGCGATCTCGGCGCCGAAAACCAAATACGTTCCTGATGCGCATCGGCTCCGCCAGCTCCTCCTCGGTCAAGGCTTCCGCAAGCTTGGGCGGAGTCAAATGCCAAGGGACGGCGATCACCACAACCCGCGGGCCGCCATATTCGAGAACGGCGTTTCGCAATCGTCGCGCGCGCTGATTGCTCAGAAAATATTCCCACCAGTGTCGTTTGACCAATTCCGGTATCATAACCGCGATAGTGCGTTCCGGGTCTTTACTTTCCAGATCGCTGATGAGTTTCAAAAGCGGCGCATGAATACGTCGAAACGGAGCGCTCAGGAACACGAGCCGCGGCGGGTGGGCGGCATTGGCCGCGACGGCGGAATCCTCGACGTCCTTGGCCCACTGCTCGCGCAATTTTCTTTCCTGCTCGGTAATGTCGGCGCCTTCGAGCGCCGCCAGGTGCACCGCGATAACATCCGGAGAAATTTCCATCGCGAGAGAAAGCGCCTTGTCGGTCAGCCGATCCCATTCTTTGGTCATGACGAGAACGAACGGTGGCTTACTGGGACGAAACCGCAATTGCTCGTCGCCGTGCAAAGCTGCATCGACGCGGTCGTAGTATCCTTTGATTGCCTTGAGCAGAAGGATCACGCAGGGAATGGCAATGATCGTGATCCAGCCGCCTTCAGTGAACTTGGCAATGACAATAACCGCCAAGGCGGTGAGTGTCGCGGCAGCGCCGACCGCGTTGATGATGAGTTTGAGGTTCGCGCGCCGGCGTTGACCGTTCTGCCGACTGTCCTGGCGCCTTCCCGTCACGTGCCGCCAATGCGCGACCATGCCCGCTTGCGACATCGTGAATGTCGCGAACGCGCCGATAGCGAATAACGGGATCAGACGGTCGGTGATGCCGTCGAACACAATCAACAGCACGCCCGCTGTCAGGGTCAGATAGAGAATGCCAACCGAATACACTAGCCGGCGACCGACAGCCGCAAACGGCCGCGGCAAGAAGCCATCCTGAGCCACGGTCCGGCACAATTGCGGAAAACCGACAAAACTTGTGTTGGCCGACAAACAAAGGATTACAAGCGCGCTTGCGATGGCGACGTAATAGAACACACCGTGTCCAGCAACGGCCCCTACAAGCTGCGAGAGCACGCTCTGATAGCCGGGCTCCGTCTGATCCATGGCCAACACGCCATAGCTCATCGCCAGATAAGCGATGCCGGCGAGCAGAATGCCCAAGGTCGCAACAATGATGCTCAATGTCAGGCGCGCATTGCGCACTTGCGGTTGGCGAAACGCGCTTACGCCGTTACTGACGGCTTCGACGCCCGTCATAGCGGTACAACCCGACGCGAAAGCACGCAGCAATAACCACAAACCGACGGCTTCGACCGGCTTTGGCGGCGTCGGCGGCGCCACGATCGCCTGGGGATGACCTCCGCTCGCGATCGCGGCACAGCCGCCAATAGCAATGACAAGACCAAAGCAGGCAACGAAGAGATAAGTCGGCACTGCAAACAGCCGTCCGGCGTCCATCGTGCCACGCAAATTGACGAGCGTTAGAAGGACGAGAATGCCGAGGCAAAGCGAGAGCGTATAGGGATGCAGCGAGGGCGCCGCCGAGACCAGCGCGGCAACGCCCGCGGAAATTCCAACCGCGACGTTGAGCACATAATCGATCATCAGCGCTGCGGCAGCGAGCAGGCTTGCGTTCACGCCGAGATTGGCTTGCGAGACGGTGTAGGCGCCCCCGCTCTTCGGATAGGCCTCGATCGTTTGCCAGTAGGACACGAACAGAATGCCGAGTAAAACGAGGATGGCGAGCATCAGCGGGCCGAGGTCGGCCAATCCCGCCGCGCCGGCGGCTCCGAGGATCGTCAGCGCCGCTTCCGGGCCGTAAGCCGTCGAACTCAAGCCATCGAGCCCAAGGGCCGGCACGCCCTCGGCAACGCCAATTTCGCGCGTTCGCAGCTCGCGATTAGCGAGCTGCCTGCCAAGCACGAAGCGGACCAGGGCGGCAAGCGCGGCCGCCGAAGCGTTCTGCGCCTGCTCGGGATCGTGGTTGCTGTCAAACGTCACAAATCGCCCTCATGTACGTTTCACGCGGCAATAACAACCGCAACAATGCGCAGAGCGAACTGCATTACGGCTTACGCCGCAGCGCGGATATCCGCGTCCGACATCAATTCCAAGTCAATGTGCAGACCGGCCGTCAGTTCGTCGTCATTTCACCGGCGCGGCGTCGGGGATAAATCGCTGTCCAAACACCGGTTCCTTGTGCGGGGTCGGCGGCAACTCCCAAGCCCCGGTCGACGGCGGGCGCACTTCAGCATCGACATGCACGTCGAGGAGGAAGGGCTTGTTGGCCTTGATGGCGTGTTCGAGCGCGCCGCGGAAATCCTCAGACCTGGTCACCGTAAGCGCATCGACGCCGCTTGCCTTGGCCCAAGCCGCGAAGTCCGGATTGTAAGGTTTCTTGTTGGCGCCCTGGTGGAACATGGTGCCGTGTTCGCGGCCGCCGAACATACCAAGCTGAATATCGCGGATCGAAACCCAGCCGAAATTGTTCCAGATGACCCAAACCACCGGAATGTCATATTCCACCGCAGTACAGAGCACATGCGGGACCATGGTGAAGCAGCCGTCGCCGGTAACCGCGACCACCGGCCGATCCGGCGCCGCGAGCTTTGCGCCGAGCGCCCCGGCCGCGCCGAAACCCATGCCGGAAAAGCCCCAAGAATTGAGCATGGTTTGCGGCCGGTGCGCGTTCCAGAATTGCATATACCAGTTGTGGCTCACGCCAACGTCGCAGCAAATGATGCCGTCCGGCGGAATAACCGCCTGACAGTCGGCGACGACGCGTTCGGGCCGCATCGGTGCGGCGTGCGCTTCGAAATGCGGCCGCACAAACTCGTCCCATTCCGCACGCCATTTGGCGATGGCCGCAAGCCACTGCGCGGTTGCCGGTTTGACCGCCCGACGCTCGCCTTCGGCAAAAAGCTGGCGCAAGAAGGTTCGCGCGTCGGCAATAACGCCGAGATCGGGCGGATAATTGCGACCGAGTTCGGCCGCATCGACGTCAACTTGGATCAGCTTCGTGCTCGGAAAATTCCACGAATAGCCGGGCAACCAGGACGAGGCCGAACGATCGTCGAAACGCGCACCGATCGCGATGACGAGATCGGCGCGACGACCGGCCTCGTTGGCCGGGAATGCGCCGTTTCGCCCAATGAACCCGAGCGATAAAGGATCCGTCATATCGATGCAGCCCATTCCGTTCGGGGATGAAATCACCGGAATGCCGAGCGTCCTTGCGAAGGCGGTCAGCTCGCGGCTGGCTTCCGAAAGCGTGACGCCGTGACCGATGAAGATCACCGGTCGCTGCGCTGCCATGATCATTTCGAGCGCGCGCGAGACTTCCTCGGGCGAGGCGCCTCCTCGCTGCGTGTTCAGCGCGGGCGCTGGCGGCGGGAGCTCCACCTCGTCCTCTTCTTGAAAGACATTGAACGGCACGTCCACATTCACCGGCCCCGGGCGTCCCGACAGCATCGCCGACATCGCCTGGCGCAAAGCGAGCGGCAACATATCGACGCGCGTCGGTTGAAAGCTGCGTTTGACGACGGGACGAACGATATTGACGAAATCGGCCTGATAGTGCCGGTTGATTTCCTGGAATGGACTGCGGTTGAATTGCGATGTCGGCACGTTTGCGGTGATGGCGAGCACCGCCGACGAATCCGTAAGCGCGCAGGCAAGCGGCATAATAATGTTGCAGGAGCCGGGACCGCACGAGGTCAAGGTCGCAACCGGCTCGTGACGCACCCGAAAATACGCGTCGGCCATGTGGGCGGCGACTTGCTCGTGGCGCGGGGAAACGAGTTTGATGCGGTCGCGCGCCGCGTAAAGCGGGTCAAGCATGCCCACATTACCGTGACCGCAAATGCCGAACACGTAAGGAATGCCATTGGCAATCAAGTATTCCGTGATGAGTTCGGCGCCCTTCATCCGTGGCATGGTCGCTCCTGCGGGTCGTTTCCGGCTTGGCTTCTTACCATGATTGCTGACCGCAATCACGATTGGATGGCACGTTCAGCCGCGGCGCCTAACGCGGCGCGCCAGATAATCGAAATTGATCTTGAACTGTTCCGGCTGGCTGATGTCGGCTTTCAGCTTTTCGATATCGGCGCGCGGAAATTCCGGCGCTGGATCACCGGCCGCTTCGGCCAGCAGTTGGATCATAGCGCCGTTTTCCAGCATGATCGTGCCGATGACGGCTTCGTCGATAGTGGCTCCGGTTACGACAACTCCGTGATTCTTCAAGAGCACGCCGCGACCGCGACCGAGAGCGCGCGCCACACCTCTTCCCATCGCAGGCGAGCGAATGAGATTGATGGTGTCCGTATATGTACCCAGCACTTCATGGAACAGTGCGCCGGGCTGGCTGTAGCATTTGAGCGGCCTGCCGGTTGTAGATAGCGCAATCGAATGGGTCGGGTGCGTATGGATCACGCAATTGACGTCCGCCCGCGCCTTGAAAATCTCGGAATGGATATAGACCTCGCTATGGCGGCGCCCGGCGCCGGCGACGACGTTGCCCTCGAGATCGATGGTAAGGATATTCTGCATCGTAATCTCGTCGAGACCGATGCTGTGCGCCTTCATGAAAAACAGACTCGGATCGTCAGGCAGGCGGAACGAAATGTGCCCACGGGTGAAGTCATCCTGGCCTTCGGCGACCAGCACTTTTCCGGCAATGATCAGCTGTTGTTTGATGGCTTTATGCGCGAAGTGAATATTCTTTGCTCGTGAGCGTCTGTTCTCTGTCTTCGTCATTTTCCCTTATTCCCCCGATTTTACCGACGCAACAGAACAGGGAATTAGCGCGGCCTCAAGCGAAAAATAGCAATGGCGTCGCTGAACGCCTTGCCACTGTTTTTCCGCGGATTTCGGTGGGCGACAGATTTTGTAATCGCTCTGCCGTATCCGAAAAAAATCCCCCGGTAAGAGCCAGGGGATTCCTTTTTCATTGTCGGATTGAAAGGTTAGCGGTTTTGTTGACCGCCGTGCTGGCCGCCTTGTTGGCCGCCGCCTTGCTGGCCACCCTGACGTCCCGGTGTCTGGTTTTGCTGACCGGGCTTTTGCTGACCACCCTGCTGGCCGCCCTGTTGCTGTTGACCGCCCTGTTTTTCGCTACCCATCGTTGTTCTCCTTTACGGAACAATTTCCGCTTAACAACAATATTCTTGTCCGGCGTTTGTTCCTTTCTAATTGTAGATTTGATGGTGCTTGCTGGAACAAAATAATATTGCAACCATCGCGTTAGCGTGTGCGGGCGGTTCCGCCCAATAATTTCGAAGTTCCACACGAAAATGTCTAACTACTTTCCGTGAAACGGCCGGTTTTTTCATTGTTGTGTTTGATACGGCCTCGCTTCAATTCAAGCGACTGCGGCGCGATGTAAAAGGCCTGACATGAACACTCTCTGCAATACGTCTCGTTCTATTGGTTTTTGTAAAATCGGAACATCGCTGAAGCGCGGATCCACGCTGTCGGCATCGTAACCAGTCACGAAGACGAAAGGCACGCCGCGTACGCTCAATATCTCCGCAACCGTGTAAACGAGACCATCGCCGAGATTGATGTCGAGTACCGCGGCGTCGAAATGGTTCGCACGGGCGGCCGCCAAAGCCTCCGACGCAGTGTTAAGGGGACCAATCACCTGGTAGTCGAGCTCAGTCAAAGTCTCCTGGATCATCAGGGCAACCAGAGCCTCATCTTCGACCAACAATACGCGCGGCTTGCTGTTGCCCGCGCTTCCGACCATCGGACTCTTGCCGCCATCGGTAACAAGCAGGGCACTAAAGGTGCGCAATTTCGGCATCTCACTGCGCGGTATAGTCAACCGACAACGCAGGCCCGCGGGATTCCAATCGAACGCAACCTCGCCCTCGAGTTGCCGTTCAATACTGGCGGCGATAACTTTTAAGCCAAAGCTGTGAGACGAGGGCTCGGCAATCCGCGGACCGCCGATTTCGACCCAACGTAACGTCAGTGCGTCGCTTTCCAATTTCCATTCTAGCTCGACCTTGCCGACCGGCGACGACAGCGCGCCATACTTTGCCGCATTGGTGGCCAACTCATGCAGCGCGAGCGCCAGGCCCTGAGCCGTTGCCGGTTGCAGAGAGACGGCCGGCCCGCGGCATCGGATTTTGTCGCCGGCGCGGTAGGGCGCGAGCTCCTCCGCAACGAGAATCGCAAGGTCGGCGCCCCGCCACCGCGAATCCGAAAGAAGGGTATGAGCGCGCGCGAGCGCTTTGATGCGTCCTTCGATGGCCTGCACATAGTCCTCGACGCTTTCCGCGCGAGTAAGCCTGATAATCGATTGAATAACCGCGAGCGTGTTGCGTGCACGATGATCGACCTCGCGGGCTAACAAGGCTTGCCGCTCGTCGGCCTCCTTACGATCGGTAATGTCGATGGTGACGCCGTTGATGCGCGCGACCTTGCCGGCGTCGTCGACGCTCGCAGCCGCCGTGCCGATGCACCAGCGGATTTCGCCATTGGGCCGCAAAACTCGAAATTCGATTTGTTGCGTTCGCGCGCCCTCCGACATTTCCCGCGCGACCTCACTGAGCGACATCCAATCCTCGGGATGGACCAAGGCGCGAATGTTCTCGACCGTGATTTCGAAATTACGCGGATCGACCCCAAAAATGCGATGCTGGCCTTCGTCCCACCGCCATTCCTTGGTCACCAGATCCCAGCCCCACGATCCCATTTGGCCAGCGGCGAGCGCGATGCTGCGGTCCTGTTCGCTTTGCAGAAGCTGCATGTTCGAGGCTTCGAGCTCGGCGGTACGCTCGGCAACGCGACGTTCGAGTTTCGAATTCAGCTGCTCCAACTCGCGGGTTTTGCGGAACAACTCGGCGAAAATCCGCACCTTGGCGCGCAACACTGCCGGCACTACGGGCACTGGCACGTAGTCGACCGCTCCCATTTCATATCCGCGCAGCCGGTCGACGTCGGTGAGATGAATAGCCGAGATGAAAATGATCGCCGTCTTCCGAAATCGTGGATGTTCGCGGATCATCGCCGCCAACTGAAAACCATCCAGTTCCGGCATGCATACGTCGATCAAAACGACGGCGACATCGTTCTTGAGCAAAAATTGCAGCGCCTCCCGAGCGGACGCGGCCTTGACGAGATTCTCCCCAAGCTCTCCAAGGATTACCTCGTAAGAAAGAAGCTTGTC
>Ga0187780_10002939_pt1 | contig 12819 bp, 12 predicted proteins | sample 1015_Q2_SP10_20__FD_132429 | JGI IMG/M metagenome (GOLD analysis project Ga0187780, IMG submission 132429) | Tropical peat soil microbial communities from peatlands in Department of Meta, Colombia - 1015_Q2_SP10_20_MG | ecosystem: Environmental > Terrestrial > Soil > Wetlands > Peat | place...
GGCGGAACGCTGTTCTTGGACGAGGTGGGCGAACTCCCGCTCGACCTGCAGCCAAAACTGCTCCGTGCCTTGCAGGAACGCCGGGTGCGTCCGGTGGGCAGCGACAGCGAGGTGGCCGCCGACGTGCGCGTGATTGCGGCGACCAATCGCGACCTTGAAGCGGCGGTGGACGAAGGCCGTTTCCGGCGCGATCTCTTCTATCGGCTTGAGGTTCTACACGTCGCGCTGCCGCCCCTGCGTTCGCGAGGGCGCGACGTGCTCCTTCTGGCGCAGCATTTTGTGCAGCGCTTTGCAGCTCGGTCGGACAAGCGGGTGGTGGGCTTCTCCGCGCCGGTGGCCGAGCGGCTCCTGGCCTACACCTGGCCGGGAAACGTCCGGGAGCTCATGAACTGCATCGAGCGCTCGGTAGCGCTTACGAGCTATGAGCAACTCGTCGTCGATGACTTGCCCGAGCGGGTGCGCTCGTTCCGCGAGGAACACGTCCTGGTGACGGGATCCGATCCCGAGGAGCTCGTGCCCCTCGAGGAGGTCGAGCGGCGCTACGTGCTGCGCGTACTGGACGCGAGTGGGGGCAACAAGACCATCGCCGCCCGCGTCCTCGGCCTGGACCGCAAGACCCTCCATCGCAAGCTCGAGCGCTGGGCTCAGAGCTCGCAGGACGAAGAGTCCGGGTCCGCCTAGCGCACGGGTCATTCGTCCCCACCCGGGGCGAAGCTCCCCGCACACGCACCCTGTGAAGCACGATCGTGCGGTTCTGTCTGGCATGCAGCATGCAAGATCAGGCATTGGTTCCCGGCGCCGGGCTGATGCCCCCGAGGCAACGATCCCCGCCATATCAGCCCGGCAGCCGGCACCTCCAATCGTCGAGGAGCGCCGCGAGAAATCATGCACAGGGAGATTCAGAGAGGCGCGTCAAACCTTCCACCATCCGCTGTTGCGGTGAAGCTTCATACCACCACACAGAGAAACTGGAGATCCTCAGATGTTGGCGTGGGCCGAGTATCAGGTCTCTTGTCTTCGGTGCGGCCACGTTCACGATGAGCCCGTCGAATGGCTCCTGGGACACCGCGAGGTCATTTGCCCGGGTTGTTGCGCCACGATCTGCGTGAAGTTCAGCGAACTGAGCGTGGTCGCTTCGAGTTTGGGCGGTCGGGAGGTGTTGAACCTAAGCCTCTGGTCGCCCCGGAAGACGCGGGGAGGTCCGAAATCCCGGAAGGCCGTCGCTCCCGCAGCCGGCTCGGATGGAGCATGCACGGCCGAAAAGCCGACGAGCGTTGCATCTTGAGAGGCGTTGGAGTTGTGCGGCCCGAGGAGGGGTTCTCGTCGAGAGCGCAGCGCGCCCCCAGCACTGCACCCCCTGAAAATTAGTCGATACGAAGGGTGGGAAGCGGGTTCAAGCTCGGATGCAAGGCCGAGCGGCCGCACCTCCCATCCTGGCGGAGCCAAGAGCGTGGGGGTTCGAGAAGAGGGGCCGCCCGCACTAGCGCAGGCGCACCACGAGAGAGGTCGGGCCGCGCAGCACGATCGAAGGCTTCCAGCGCGGGGGGGCCGTCGGCCCGCTGAAATCGGGAAAACGGCGCAAAAACGCATCCAGCGCCACCTGCGCCTCCAAGCGCGCGAGGGCTGCGCCGACGCAGTAGTGGTTCCCCGAGCCGAACGCGAGGTGGCGGTTCTCCGAACGCGCGATGTCGAAACGATCGGGCTCGGGAAACTGCTCGGGGTCGCGATTGGCACCCGCGATGAGCGCAGCGACGATCATCCCGCGCTGAAGCCGTACGCCGGAAAGCTCTACCGGCTCCACAACGGCGCGGTCCGTGAGCTGGACGGGAGGCTCGAAGCGCAGGCTCTCTTCCAGCGCAGACGGGAGGAGCGCGAGATCGTCCTGCAGTCGCTTGCGTTCGCCGGGGTAGCGCAAGAGCAAAAGGATCGTGTTTCCGATCAGGTTCGTCGTCGTCTCGTTTCCCGCGGCGAGGAGGAGCGACGCCAGCGCGAGGAGCTCCCCCTCGCTGAGCGTTTCCCCGTCCTCCCGGGCCTCGCTCATTGCGGTGAGCAGGTCGTCGCGCGGCGCACGGCGACGATCCGCCAGGAGTTCGCGGAGGTAGGCGGACAGTTCTCGGTTGGCACGCTTTGGCGGTTCCAAGCCGCCGCGGCCCAGGAGTGGATCGAGGAGTTCCGCCAGGACGTTCGACCACGCACGGAAGCGCGCGTGGTCTTGAGGCGGGGCACCGAGGAGTTCGGCGATCACGATGGTGGGAAGCGGCTGAGCGAAGTCCTGGATCAGATCCACCTCGCTCTGGGTCGTCATGCGGTCGAGCAGCTCTTCAACCAGCACCTCGAGGCGCGGCCGAAGCGCCTCCACACGGCGCGGGGTGAAGGCTTTGGCCACGAGGCCCCGAAGCCTCCTGTGGCGGAGTCCGTCGATCATCAGAAGGTTGTTGTCGACCAGATCCTGGAACTCCGGCGCGCCGCGCGTGGCGCGCCGGATTAGCTTCATCACCGCCACCTCCTCACGGTTGGTCGAGAAGGCGGAATCGCGCAGGATGCGTTCCACGTCGGAGTACCGGGCCGCGGCCCATCCTCCAAAAAGGCGCAGCCGTACCAAGCCCCGCTCGCGGAATCGGCGGTAGTTCGGGTAGGGGTCCCGTCTCACCTCCGGATGCCAGAGCCGCAGAGATGGGGAGAGCGTTCCGAGAACGCGCATCGCGCTCTCGCTCCTGAAGAGTCGCTGCAGGAATCGAAGCATGGGTTCGTTCTCTTCTCCCTCTTCGAGCAGGCGACGGCGCCGCGCCCAGATAGAACCGAGAATCGATTCAGGAATCAAGCAGCGTGCGTCGCGAAGGAGCCCTGCGGTCTCGCCTTGGAATCGGCTGGCCTCCGATCGCGTCGGGAGAGCGCAGCTCCTGTGCGAAGCCGGGACCCCAGAGCCCAACCTTCGCCCCTTCGACTGTCACAGCGATGTGTCGTAGCGATCCCATGCGAACGCACTGAGCGCGTCCTCTGGTCGCGCTTTCGTTCGGCCGCCTTCGCTCCCCGGGTGACCGCCTCTCCGAGTCGGGCTCCGATCGGGCGCAGGCTGCAGTGCCCGGGCGGGTCATTCCTCCCCGCACGGGGCGAAGCTCCCCGCCCGCGGGGGCCCTGGAGCGCGGATCGGGCTCCTCGGCTGGCATGGGGGATGCAATGCTGCGGGCTGGTTCCGGCGCCGGGCCGGGTTCCCCCCGAGGCGAAGACCCCCGCCAGGTCGGCCCGGCCGCCGGAACCGTAGTCCGCACAACACAAGAAAGTTTGAACGAAGCGCAGGCGAGACGCAGCACCGAGGGAGAGGCAGATGGTGATTTCCACAAGGCCCGACATCCGCTCGACCCATAAGACCCAGCCTGAGGACAAGGCGGAGAGCAAGACGCTCGAGCCGAGCCGCAGGAGTCATGTGCTCCTGGTCGAGGACGACGGTGAGATGCGGCGGATGCTTGCCTTCGTGCTGACGAGGCACGGCTTCCGCGTCACCCAGGTGTGCGACGGCTCAGAGGCGCTGGAGTATCTCGGCGACGTCGTGCTCGGTGGGAACCGCGACAAGGTGCCGCACCTCCTTCTCACCGACCAGCGGATGCCTGGCTTCTGCGGTCTCGACGTGATCGAAGCGAGTCGGCTGACCGGGCTGAACATCCCTGCGATCCTGATCACGGCGTTCGGTGACAGCGAGACGCACGAGCGCGCCGCGGCACTCGGCGCAACGCCGGTTTTGGACAAGCCGTTCGCAATGCTCGAACTGGTGGCCCTGGCCCGGCGCCTCGCACCGGGAGAGACGTTCCTTGACTGAGCCTCGGATTCACCGTCTGCGGCGCGGTTTTGCGGCGCGGGGGCCCGGTTTCTACGTGTTCGATGAGGACGCCCCCAGCGCGAAGGGCTGGGCACGCGAGCTCCTCCGCTGCACTCCTCAACTCATGGTCCGCACCTCGGTGCGCCACCAGGCGAAGGCGATCACACCGACCATGATGAGGCCGCACACCACGCATCCCAGCGCGGGTCCCAGGGCGTTGGCCAAGAGGCCGGAGCCGAGGTTGCTGATTGGGGCGACGCCGAGGAGCGCCACCGAGTAGACCGAAAGCACGCGCGCGCGCAGCGGGGGCGGTGCGCTTTCCTGGAAGAGCGTTCGGCTCATGTTGAGAAAGACTGCGCCGCACAGGCCCCAGACAAAGACCGCGGCGAGGAATGCGGAGAATCGGAGCGGAAGGCCCATCGCGACCAACGAGAGCCCGCCCCCCAGAAGCCCGAGCAGCAGTGCACGCCCCTTGCGTCGGATGCCGCCGCGCAGGAGCAGCCAGAAGGAACCGAGCACGGTCCCGGCCGGGAAGACGACGAGCACCATCGAGAGGTCGGCCACCCCACCGTGGTGTACGTCGCGCACGATCAAGGGACACAAGACGTAGTAGGGCCCGAGAAAGCAGAGGCCGTTGCTCGCTACGAGGAGCACGATGGGGCGCAAACGCGGGGATTGCCAGACCGCCTGCAGCCCCTCGCGGATCTCGGCCAAGGCGCGGCCTTTGATCCGCCCTGTGCGCGGCTGCCTTGGAGCGCGGAGGAGGGCAAGGCGTGAGAGTGGGACCAGGCCTGCCACGAGGACACCCGCCTGTACGGCGAGGAGAGCCGGGCTTCCGAAGCGCTCCGCAAAACCCGCTCCCCGCGCCCCCACCGCCTGCGCCACAAACTGCACGAGCGTCGCGGTGGTGACTGCGCGGAGCAGCTCTCCTCCAGCGACGTCGGAGAGCAAGGCGTCGCGCGCGGGGCCCACAAAGGACTGGAACGAGCCCCAGGCGAGTGCATAGACGAGAAGCGCCCCCAGGCGGAGCCGACCCGAGCGAACGACCTGGGCCATCGCCAACGTGGTCCCCGCAGCGAGGAGATGCACGGCCACCAAAAGGCGGCGGCGATCCCGTCGGTCGGCCGTGACACCGCCGGCGAGAAGCAGGGCGAGGGACGGTAGGTTGAGGAACATCTGTGCGGTACCGACCCAGCGTGCGTCCTCGCGGAGCTCGCCCACGACGAGCCAGGAGAAGAGCACCTGCTGCATGCCCCAAGAGCCGTACCAGGTACCGATCGCAGTCATGAACCAGGGATAAAGCGAACGAGGCGGAGCCCCACCCGAAGGAAGGGGCTCAGGCGGAAGGACCTCGGGGGTGGGTTGCATGAAACCCGCGAGCATCCCGCATCGGCGCGAGTGCGGCGAGTGCGATCCCATGCGGGTGACGCGGCGCCCCCCTTCCTTCATGCTAGGTGGGGGAACCCACGATGGCGTCCTTACCGCGCGCGATCGCCTGCTTCACGTTCGACAACATGGGGGAGGCTGCGGAGCTTGGCGCAGGCGGACTCCCCACCCCGCCGCCTCGGGAGACCCACCCCTCGCTCGCCCAGGGCTATCCGCGGATTTTCGATCTGCTCGAACGTCATGGAGTCCGCGCCACTTTCTTCGTCGAAGGCTGGAACGGTCTCCACCACCCCGACGCGGTGGCGGAGATCGTCGGCCGGGGCCATGAGCTGGGCATGCACGGCTGGCTGCACGAGCGCTGGTCTTCTCTCGCCCCGGGCGAACAGACAGAGCTCGCTGCACGCGCGACCGACGCGCTCGAGCGGGCTGCGGGAGTCAAGCTGCGGGGCTTCCGGGCTCCCGGCGGTGCGCGCACGCCGGAGACCGAAGGGATCCTGCTCCCCCTGGGCTACACCTACGATGCGAGCCTCGGGAGCGGGATACGACCCCAGCGACTCTCTCAGGGGCTTGCTCAAGTGCCGTTTGTCTGGCCCTGTGTCGACGGATTTCACTACCTGCGGGAGCCGCCGGCAAAGCCTGCCGAGGTGCGGGAGAGCTGGCTTCGAGTGCTCGCGCGCACGGCTTCCGAGGGCGGCCTGTTCGTTACTGTGTGCCACGCATTTGTGACGGGACTCGATGTGGAGCGGACGGAGATGCTGGGCGAGATCATGCGGGCCGCGCTAAGGGATCCACGCATCACCGTACTTCAGGCGGGCGAGGTGGCCGAACTCCTGCGCGCCGGCGCGGTCGCCCCGTGACGGCTCCCGCGGAGGTACGCTGGGGAATCACGCTTCCCGTGGCGAAGCTCCCCCTGGCTGCCCACGGAGCCCTGCTTCAAGAGGCGCGCGACCTGGGCTATAGCGACGCCTGGACGAGCGAAACGAACGGGGCCGACGCCTTCGCGCCCCTCGCCTTCGCTGCGGCGCTGACACCGCATCTGCGTCTCGGCACGGCCATTGCCGGGGTCTACGCGCGGGGGCCGGCTCTGCTGGCCATGAGCGCCGCGGCACTCTGCGAGGCAGCCCCGGGGCGCTTCGTGCTCGGCATCGGCGCCTCGAGCCCGGCCATCGTCGAGGGCTGGAATGCGACACGTTTCGAGCGTCCCCTGGCTCGGGTTCGCGACACGTTGCGCTTCCTGCGCCGTGCCTTGGCCGGGGAACGCGTCGACGAGGCCTTTGAGACTTTTGCGGTTCGTGGCTTCCGGCTCGAAAACCCGCCGGAGTCCCCACCGCCGATCTACCTCGCCGCGCTTCGCGAGGGGATGCTGCGCCTCGCGGGCGGGGAGGCCGACGGAGTAATCCTGGGCCTCCTCTCGGCGGAGGACGTGGCGCGGGTGGTGGCCATCTTCGACGAGGCGGGGCGGGGCAAGGATGTGGTCGCGCGGATCGCGGTGTGTCCGACTTCCGACGCGCGCAAGGCGCGAGAAGCCGCGCGCCGGATGCTTGCCACCTACCTACAAGTTCCGGTGTATTCCCGGTTTCACGACTGGCTGGGCCGCGGGGAGATTCTGCAGGCCGTGCGCAAGGCCGCTGCGGCGGGAGATCGCGAAGGAGCGCGGCGGGTACTTCCCGACGCGCTGGTCGACGCCCTCTACGTGCATGGGACGCCCGACGAATGCCGGGAGAAGCTCGAGCGCTTTGTGGCGGCCGGCGTGCGAACCGTAGTCGTCCAGCTCTATGCCTACGGGGGCGATCCGCGCGAAGCGCTCCGCGCCCTGGCACCACGCGGGCAATGACGTCCGGCGCTCGCCAGTCGCGCGCGAGAGGCAGGGGCAGCGTCCCTTCCATGGAGCTCGACGCCGTGCACTGCTACCGCGCTCTGCGCAGCCGTGACCGCCGCTTCGACGGGCGTTTCTTCACCGCCGTCACGACGACGGGGATCTACTGCCGGCCGATCTGTCCGGCCCCGCCGCCACGACGGGAGAACGTGCGGTTTTTCCCCTGCGCGGCCGCCGCGGAGGACGCGGGGTTCCGACCCTGCCTGCGCTGTCGGCCCGAAACGGCGCCCGGGACCCCGGCGTGGCAAGGCACTTCGGCGGTCGTCTCGCGGGGCCTTCGGTTGATCGGCGAGGGTGCCCTCGACACCGGCACGGTGGGTGCGCTCGCCGGTCGATTGGGCATCGGAGAGCGGCAATTGCGACGCCTCTTTCTCCGGCATCTCGGGACCTCTCCCCACTCCCTCGCGCAGGCACGCCGGCTCCACTTTGCGCGGACGCTGGTGGACGAGACCGATCTGCCGATGACAGAGGTCGCCTTTGCGGCCGGGTTCCAGAGCATTCGGCAGTTCAACCACGCCCTGCGCGCACGCTTCCGTGAATCGCCTCGTCGCCTGCGCGCCTGTCGAGGTTCCCGGGCTCTTTCGGCCGGCGACGCCGTGACACTTCGCCTTGCCTACCGGCCGCCTCTCGACTGGGAGGGGGCGCTCCGTTTCCTCGAGCCACGTGCGACCCGGGGCGTCGAGCGGATCGAGTGCGGCGTCTACCACAGGACTGTGGAAGTGCAGGGCGCAGCGGGGACGATCGAGGTCGCGAACGGGACAAACGGTGCGCACCTTGTGCTGCACGCTCGGCTCGGCGATCCCTCCGGGCTCCTCGAGACGGTCGACCGCGTACGGCGACTCTTCGATCTCAATGCCGATCCGCTCCGCATTGCCCGCGATCTCGAACGGAGCGCAGGGTCGCGGCTGGGCGCGGCGCTTCGGGGCACAAGAGGTCTGCGCGTGCTGGGTGCCTGGGATGGTTTCGAGCTCGCCGTGCGGGCCATTCTGGGTCAGCAGGTGAGCGTGGCCGGGGCCTCTACCCTATGCGGCCGCCTGGTGGAGGCGTTTGGCAAGCCGGTTTCCTTTGGGCCGGGGCTTACGCATCTCTTCCCCAGCGCGCAGGCCCTCGCCCATGCAGAGATCGCGACGATCGGGATTCCGAGAGCGCGGGCCCATACGCTGCGCACCCTGGCGCGCGCGGTGGCGGATCGAACGCTCCTTCTTGACGCGGCGCGCGGACTCGACGATGCGGTCTCACGTTTGTGTAGCATACCGGGAATCGGAACCTGGACTGCGCACTACATCGCGATGCGCGCTTTTGCCGAGCCAGACGCCTTTCCCGCGAGCGACCTGGGACTGCGCAAGGCGCTGGCTGAGGAAGGGGCGCCGCTCTCGGCCGCCAAGGTCACGGGCTTGGCGGAGGCCTGGCGGCCCTGGCGCGCCTATGCGGCGATGGCGCTTTGGAACGCAGGGTCGTGCAGCCCAGTTCGCGATCCAGGCCGCGCCGTGGACTAGATCGGGGTCTGGTGGAGGTAGGCGCGCAGCCCGCGAATCTCCTCGTGCTGCTCCGCAATTTCATCGCGCAGCAAGTCGCGCATCGAAAGCATCGCCATCAGGCGACCTTCGTCGAGAACCGGCAGGTGGCGGAAGCCCGCATGCTGCATCTTCTCGAGACACTCACTTCGCGTGTCGTGGGGCGTCGCCGTGATCACCTCTCGGGTCATGGCGACGGTGACACAAGTCGAGGACGGATCGCGTCCCTCCACGATGACCCGCGTCATGAGGTCGCGCTCGGAGAAGATGCCCACGATGCGTTCGTTCTCCACGATCGGGATGGCGCCGATCCGGGCACGCGCCATGAGCTGGGCGACTTCCATCACGGTCGCGGTCGGCGGAGCTGTGACGAGGCGGTGGGGGCGAATGAGGGAGCGGATGGAATGCATGCACTACCTCCCGACCGCCGCACGGCAGGGAGCCTGCTCCGGGGAAGCGGTCACTGCGGGTCGAGAGTGCGCCCGACGAAGCAGGAGGCGGGCGGTCTTTCAGCTATTAGGCACCCGATGCCGGCGCGTGGCAAGCCCTTTGTGCCGCGCGGGGCCCGTTGGGGCCGCGCGGCGTAGGGGCTAGGTCCCCCGCATCATGCGCAGGTAGGCCCGTGCATCCTCGCGGCCTGGGTCCTTTTCGAGGACCTCCTCCCACGCGCGCATGGCGTCGCCCGTGCGGCCGAGACCGTAATAGGTGATTCCGAGTTGGATGGCAGAGGGCAGAAAGCCCGGGTTGGCCCGCAGAACGCGTCGAAACTCCTGGGCGGCCTGGTGGGGTAGACCGCTCTCGCGGAGTGCCACACCCAGGCGGTGGCGGATGTCATGGAAGTCCGGGCAACGATCGAGCGCCTTGCGGTACGCCTCGATCGCATCCCGGATCTCTCCCACCTCTCGATAGGCGTCTCCCAGCGCGGCCTGAAGGTTGGCCAGCTTGCCCCGGGTCGTCGGATCCACGAGCCCTTCGCGCGCCGCGAAGCGTCTTGCGGTTGCGGTCGCCATCTCTTCGGCCAGGGCGCGCGAGCGCTCGAACTCGCCCTGCTGCTCATAGACCGAGACCAAAGCGAGCGCCGCTTCGGCGTAGCCGGGGTTGATGCGCATGGCCTTTTCGAGACTCTTCGCGGAATTTTCAAGATCGCCGCGTCGCTCGTGGAGCAGCCCCACCATGTAGTGGATGTCCGCGAAGCCCTCGCGCGTTTCCAGCAGCCGCGTCAGGTGGCCGAGCGCCACCTCGAGATCGCCTCGTTCAAAGCTTGCGCGGCCGAGCTGGTAGCGCTCGCGTTCCTCGGATGTCAGCTCACCCGCGCTCGGCATGCGTCGGCGCGAGGCGGGACGCTCAGTTCGCCGCGGGGATCAGGTCGGCGGCTTGCTTGGCGACGTCGCTGCCTTGGTAGTTGCGCAGAATGACTTCGAAGATCTTCTGCGCCTCATCCTCGAGGTTCATCTTCGAGTAGCAGACACCGAGTTGATACAGCGCCTGCGCGTCAAGGCCGAGACCCGGATACTTGTTCAATACACCGCGGTAGCGGTCGGCCGCGGACTGGTATTCCTCGCGCTGGAGATAGAAGGCGGCGATCCGCATCTCGTGCTCGGCCAGGCGCGTGCGGAGCTCCTTCCAAAGCTTCTCCGCTTCCGGGGCCTGCGGGGAGTGGGGGTAGCGGGCCAGCAGTTGATCCAAAAAGCCGAGGGACAAGCGCGTCGCCGTCTGGTCGCGGCTTGCATCCTTCGACTGGTTGTAGTGACACATCGCTGCACGGAAGAGCGTGTAGGGAACCTGGTCGTGCTGGGGATGGAGGTCCCCGAAGTCGCGGTAGTAGGAGAGCGCCTCGTCGTACTTGCCGTCGTCGTAGTAGGCATCCGCGATCTTGAGCTCGGCCAAGATCGCGTAGTCGCTGTAGGGGTAGTTGTCGATGATCTGCTGGAACGACTCGATGGCCTTCGCGTGATCGCTGTTCGGGAATACCCAGAGCGTCTTCGCCGGCTCTTCCATCAACGCGAGCCCTTTGCGATAGAGCTCCTCTGCAGAGGGGGTCTCGCCCGAGAACCCAGGCTTTGTGGAAGCGCAGCCGAAGGTCAGCAGCGCACAAAGCGAAAGGCCTGCGGCGAACCCGATCTGGCGGCCAAGAGCCAAGGACTTGCTGAGCATCACGCTGGACCCCCCCAAAGGATGATCGGCAGGACAGCACCCTACTAGAGTCCGTCCCCGCATGTCAATTTGCTACGCTCGAACGCGATAGGAGGAACCTCATGGTTCACGACCACTTGGCCACCCACCGCTTGGACCGGCGCCTCCTCAGGCGTCGTAACTGGGTGAATCCAAAGGAGTTGGCCAAAGAACTCGAAGGCCTTCCGGATGTCTCTGAGAAGATGCGCCCGCCCGAAGAGACGCCGGAGACGAGCGAGGATACGAAGGCTCCCTAGAGGGATTTCGACCCCCATACACTGCAAGGCCCCGCCAGAACACCGGATTCCGAGAAACCCTAGAGCTCGATCCGGTAGGGAAGCTGAGCGATCTCGACGCGCAGGAACGTTTTGAGGCGCCTCGGGCCGCCTCGACGAAGATGCGGCGGATCGCTGCGCCGTCCCGGACCGCGCCGCACGAGGAACTCCATCGGCGCGAAGCAGCTGGGCCGGACGCCCCGCGTGGACCCTCACTAGGCTACGGACGATCCTTTCCCGGCTGGGACGCTGCAGCCCCGTGCGCGTTCGGCGAGTTTTCCCGCGCGAAGTGGACCCACAGGAAAGCGGCGACGAGGATCGCTGCCAGAAGCGAGGCCCCAATTGCGGCCGGGGGGATCCGACTCCAAGGGGAGGTGTAGGCCTCTTCAGCGGAGGCCTCGTCCGCTTCCCCTCGGGTTGGAGTCTCTGGGGCAGCGCTCGCCGGTTCGGGGATTCGCGCCAACTGAACCGTCACGTTGTCAGGGCCCCCATGCCGGTTTGCAAGCTCGACGAGCATCCGCACGGCTTCTTCAAGGGGCGTGCGTGCGAGGGCCGCGACCATCTCGCTCTCGGGAACGCAGCCCCAGAGCCCGTCGGTGCAGAGCAAGAAGCAATCGCCGGGGAAGGTGTCCACGCCTCGGATCTCCACATCGAGGTACGGCTCACCTCCGATCGATCGCAAGACCTCGTTGCGGCGCGGATGGACCGCCGCCTCAGCGGGGCTGATGAAGCCTCGGCGCTGGAGCTCTGCCACGTACGAGTGGTCCGCGGTGAGGGCAATGAGCTCCCCGCCCCGGTACACGTAGGCGCGGCTATCTCCTACGTGGGCGACCCAGGCCTGGCCTTCGGCCGCGAAGAGAAGGGCGACCGCGGTCGTGCCCATGCCTGCACAACGAGGATCGCTGTCTGCGACTTCGAGCACGCGCTCGTTCGCAGCCAGGAACGCATTGCGCAGCGACCGCTCGGGTGCGTCGTGGCTCGTACCCAGCATTTGTCCGATCGTGTCCACGGCGATGCGGCTCGCGACCTCGCCGCCGCGATGCCCTCCCATGCCGTCTGCCACCACGAGCGCGCGCCAGCCGGCATCGTTGGCGAACTCGCCACATGCGTCTTGATTGTTGGTGCGGACGCGGCCGATATCGGAGAGTGAGGTCACTTCCACAGGCGTCAGAGCGATCTCGCTCATGCCGCGAGGATCCGAACTAAGACCGCGCGCTCAGCGCGGCCGGCGCGCCGGAGGGAGCGCGCCGTTCGCGGACCGGTGTCGATCTGGCGCCCGCTGCGGGAGGCGGCTCCAGCAGCGAAGTGTGTCCCGCGCCAATCCGGATTCCTGCATGAACGCTTCACGACGCCGCCCTCTCATGCGACGAACACAGCGATGCCCGTGATCACGAGCGTCCCCAAGGCATGATGCACGATCGGCCGAAAAGGCCGCTGCGAAATCAATCTCCAAATCTTCGTCCCGTTGGGTGGGCGCCCGCAGCACGCGCGCGGCGCAGGGCCCATCGGCGCACGGGGCGGCACGCCGCAGGGGGAGGGCAGGCTCGTTCCCGCCCGCCACGCGTTGGTGCCGCGCGGCCGGCGGGAACGAGCGCGCGGCTCGGTCCGCATCCGTTCTGCCTCTGCGGCAGACGACGCCCCGAGGCGCGTCGCCGGGTTCCCCGGCATGGCCAGCGGCGCTCGAGCATCGGGCCGCAAGAGTCGCGCGGCCGCCGACACTCGCCTGCGCACGCCGGCCCCATCCGGGCGCTTCGGCGTCCCCAGGGCTCTGCTTGAATGCTA
>Ga0187780_10002940_pt1 | contig 12818 bp, 7 predicted proteins | sample 1015_Q2_SP10_20__FD_132429 | JGI IMG/M metagenome (GOLD analysis project Ga0187780, IMG submission 132429) | Tropical peat soil microbial communities from peatlands in Department of Meta, Colombia - 1015_Q2_SP10_20_MG | ecosystem: Environmental > Terrestrial > Soil > Wetlands > Peat | place...
GCCTCCAATTGAGCAAGCGGCATACCGATACAGGTACGCGGTCCTCCACCAAAGGGGAAATATGCGCCAGAAGGAATGTCCTGTTCACTTGTAGGATCCCAGCGCTCGGGCCTGAACATCTCGGCGTCCTGCCAGATTTCAGGAAGACGGTGTATAACCCACTGGCTCAAGACAAGTAGCGTGCCAACTGGCAGCTTCACTCCATCAATCTCGGTCTCTTTCGAGACTAAACGCATCTGCAACCATGCCGGAGGATACAGGCGCATCGATTCGTCCAGAACCCAGTCAAGGTAAGGTATTTTTGCCAGGTCTTCAATGGTTGGCTCGCGACCTGCCATCACGGAGCGAATCTCATCCTGCAATTTAACGCGCACCTGTGGGTATTGTGAGAGCAGGTACATGGTCCAGACGAGCGCAATCGCTGTGGTTTCATGTCCCGCTGCGAGAAATGTCAGGATGTGATCATGAATTTGTTTCTCTGTAAGTTTAGTGTCCTGTTCATCGCCGCTTTGAGTGGACATGAGCATCGAGAGAACATCTTTGTAATCACACTCGTCATTACGTCGCTGTGCTATTAATGTATAAATCAACATATCAAGCTGGCGTGTGGCTGCCATACGCTTGCCATAACCGGTGATCGGGTTGTCGATATGTATATTCAGCAGATCTTCGGCCATGCTCGTCGAACTACCTATCACACCATCGAATGCGTCACTGAGAGGGCCGAGCTGGTTCGAGAGGTCGATACTGAAAAGGCATTTGCTCACAATCCGCAGCGTCAGCTCCTGCATGGCACGCGACATATCTAGCCTGTCGCCGGGATACCAGGTTTTGAGCAATTCCTGGGTGTACTGGTTAATGATGCCGGCATAACCTTCGATCTGCTTTTTATGGAAGGCTGGCTGCACTGCGCGGCGCTGCTGGCGATGTTGTTCGCCGTCGATAGTTAGTAATCCCTCGCTTGCGAAGCTATCATCACTATCATTCCGCAGCACGCCACGATTGGAAAAATCGCGTGGATGCTCCACCAGCACATAACGAACATACTCTGGCCGGAACAGGAGTACGGCAGGACTTTTGCCGAAATAAATCGTTGCCATATTACCATATGTGCGTTGAAGCCGTTGCAGGTAGCCGAGCGGGTTTAATCTCAATGACAGCAGGTTGCCAATGTAGGGCAATCTTGGTGGTCCTGGTGGTAATATCCCATTCGTTGTTTCTCGTTCTTCTATGCGTGTTGCCATATGGTTCTATTCCCTCTTAGCGCAGATTGTTTCATCGTTTACTATTATGTATCATAGAGCAGAAATGATGAGATAGGCAACAGGTTGTGTTGAACATGGTGAAACTGAAAGAGCACTGTGCCAGAATAAATTGGATGTGGTTTAGAAGCAGTATAATATGAGTATAAGGACAGTTTAAAGTAGAAAAAGCAGGGATGCACGACTTCTATCTTAGCGAACAAGAGTTACAGATCAGCGGCCACATTCACAAGGAACGCATCATGGCAACACAAGTCGAAACAAAAACAGAGAGCAACAAAACGTTTCATTATATCCCTGGTTACCCATTAGTTGGGAGCCTGCTCGAACATCGTAAAGATCGCCTTAGCCTTTTACAGCATTTAGCGCGTGAGGGCGATGTATGTGGTATGCATTTTGGGCCGTTCCCTGTCATCCTGTTCAATAAACCCGAACATGTCCATAGCATCCTGGTTCAACATGCTTATGACTTTGATAAAGGCCTTGCTGTTCATAATACCTTTCGTCCCGTAATCGGCGATGGCATTTTCAGTAGCGAAGGTGATTTTCACCGCCATCAGCGCAAGATCATGTCTCCACCGTTCCAGCCACGCCATATCGCCAGCTTTGCTGGTATTTTCGGGTACTATGGCGAACAGATTCAGAAAAGATGGCACGATGGTGGCGTTATCGATATCAACCAGCAGATGACTAATCTTACCATGAGTATTATCGGTAAGGCTCTTTTTGATGCTGATGTGTTCACCGAAACCGATGAAATCGGCATGGCTATGACCGTTACTCTTGAATATATTGCGCATGCAACCTCGGTGCTCTTCCCACCACCTTACAGTTGGCCTTTAGCGCGTAACCGTCGCACTCGCAAAGCGGTGCAGCTGCTACGCAGCTACATTCAACGCTTCATTGACGAAAGACGCAGTAATCCCATTGAGCGCAATGACTTGCTCTCCATTCTGCTACAGGCCAGGGACGAAGATGGGAATCCAATGAGTGATGAGCAGTTGATGTCTGAGTGCCTGACACTCTTTGGTGCGGGTCATGAAACGACTGCAACCTCTTTGACCTGGACGTGGTATTTGCTCTGCCAGCATCCCGATATCTATCAGAAAGTGCAGGAGGAAGTGGATAGCGTCTTGCAAGGCCGGACTCCAACCTATGAAGATTTGGCGCGTTTGCCCTACTGCCTGCAAGTTTTTAAAGAAGCCATGCGACTTTACCCACCCGCGTACCTGTTGTCCAGACGTGCATTGAAGAATGTAGAGATTGATGGCTACCTTGTCCCCCAAAATATGGTTGTGCTTTATGCTCCCTACACCCTGCATCGTCGAGAGGAATACTTCCCAGAACCTGAGAAATTTGATCCCGAACGTTTCACTCCTGAACGAGAGAAGCTACTTCCCCGCTATGCTTTCGTGCCCTTTGGCGCTGGCCCGCGCGTCTGTATCGGCATGTACTTTGCTATGATGGAGGGCCACTTGTTACTTGCTACGCTTGCCCAACGTGCCAGTTTCTCGCTTGTCCCTGGTCAAAGCATCGTGCCCGATCCAGTTCATCACCTGACGTTAAGACCCTCTGGCGAGGTGAAGATTTTAGTGAAGAGGAGATAGAACCTATGCTCCATGCCCGCCTCAACGAATGGTGGACATCTTGCGAATCACACTCTTCACTATTGGAGGGATGTTGGTCCACTTGACATCTTCATCTGACTACTCTAGAATTGCCACTAAACAAACTCTCGGAGTAAATGCCGATTGACATCTTCATCTGACTACTCTACAATTGCCACTAGATAAACTCTCGGAGTAAATGCCGACGTAGACCAGAAAGGCGAACATGTCTGATAAGGCTGGACAACAACTTGGTAATTACCGGCTCATCCGCCTTATAGGCGAGGGGGGATTCGCACAGGTCTATCTGGGCGAACATGTCTATCTTGACACCCAGGCGGCGATCAAAATCCTGCACACACAGTTGACGAGTGACAATGTGGAGTGGTTCCGCACCGAAGCGCGTACTATCGCCATTCTGCTCCCGTTTACGTCGTAGCGTGGTCACCGTATGGAAAGCGTTTTGCCTTTGCAAGTGATGATAAGATGGTACAGGTGTGGGATATTACTAGCAATCTCCAACTGTTCACCTTCCAGCAAGCTGCTGCTGTGCGTGTGCTGGCCTGGTCGCCGGATGGGAAATATATCGCTTCTAGCGATGGCACTACCATACAAATATGGTGTGCACCCTGATAACGTAGCTTGACATGCGAATATAAGCTAAGGCATACTTCTCACATAGTATCAATGAACTGATAGTAGTGCAGTCTACAATACCATCAATCGACGGCGCAAGCGAGGCGTGGGGCAATCCCCACGAGCAGCGAGCTGAGAGGAGTCGACATGAATAGTTCCACGCAGGTTCTAGTAATAGGTGGAGGCCCAGCCGGTTCCACGACTGCCACCTTGTTGGCCCGTGAGGGTTTCGATGTAACGCTGGTCGAGCGGGATGTCTTCCCTCGCTATCATATTGGCGAATCGCTCCTACCTTCATGTCTGGAAATACTCGAACTGTCCGGTGCACGCGAGAAGATCGAAGCATATGGCTTCCAGCGAAAGGGCGGCGGCTACTTTGCCTGGGGGAAGGATTCCTGGGTATTGGATTTCGCGCCGCTGCGTCACCCGTACAGCTTCCAGGTGGTGCGCTCCGAGTTCGACCAGTTGCTGTTAGAGCATGCGAAGAGCCAGGGAGTGAAGGTCTACGAAGGAACAGAGATTCGCAGCCTCATCTTTGATGGAGAGAGGCCGCGCAGCGCTAGCTGGTCGCAGGTAGTTAACGGCAGCGACACAGGTGAGATCTCCTTCGATTACCTGGTCGATGCTTCTGGCCGGTCAGGGGTAATGGCCATGCACTACCTCAAGAATCGGCGCTACCACAATGCCTTCCAGAACGTTGCCTTGTGGGGATACTGGACGGGGACCAGCAGGATGTCCTTCGCTCCCGAAGGCGCTATCGCCAACGGCGCCGTTCCGGACGGCTGGCTGTGGGGCATTCCCTTGCACGATGGCACCATGAGCGTTGGCCTGGTGCTGCATAAGACGACCTTCAAGGAAAAGAAGCAGCAATATGAGTCCCTGGAGCGCATCTATCTTGATGCCATCGACTCGTGCCCACTGATAAATGATCTTGTCAAGCCGGGCAAGCTCGTCACAAACATGAAAACCGAGCAGGATTACTCATACATCGCCGATAAGTTAACTGGGCCAGGCTACTTCCTGGTGGGGGATGCCGCATGCTTTATAGATCCTCTCCTTTCAACCGGCGTGCATCTCGCCATGCACAGTGCGATGTTATGCGTGGCGAGTGTTGCAAGCATCCTGCGCGGGGAGGTTAAAGAGCAGCAAGCCATGACATTTTTTGAGCGGAGCTATCGCCAGACCTACTTACGCCTGATGACGATCGTAGCAGGCATGTACCAGCAATACGACGGCAAAGAGACGTACTTCTGGCAGGCCCAGCAGCTTACCAACCACGACTACGATGATAGTAGTGCTATGATGGAGGCCTGGCTCTATATCGTATCGGGCATGGAGGACATGAAGGACAGTGGAAGGCCATCTCATGGGATGGATGTAGCTTCGCCGCCGGTAGAAGTTACCAATAAAGCGATGGTGTTGCATAACCTCTTTGACTCAGTGTTCTTTGGAGCCTGGATGTCTCCAGAAAAGGCGAGCGAAGGACTCTACGTGACAATAAAGCCACACCTGGGGCTAACCCTGGTTGAAGCCGAAATTAAGTAATAGTTAAGGAGCTAACAGGTGAGCGCAGAAAATGTATTATCGGCTCCCGCATCGATAAAGTTCCTCTCCGGTCCACTAGCAGGGAGCACTTTCTACATCAGCAAACCGATTACCACGCTAGGTCGGAATCCTGGCAATGACATCGTTATCAAAGACGATCAAAAAGTTTCAAGACAGCAGGCTCGCCTGCTTTGGAACAACGGATCCTGGTATATCGAAAAGCACCCACAGGCCGCAAGTCCCCTCACCGTCAATGGCCAAAGCGTGCAGCAAGCAGTTCTTTTCAACAGTGCGACTGTTGGCCTTGGTCAGGATACCTCTTTTCAGTTTTTCATTGCAACGAGCGGGGAAGACAGGGTTGATTCCAATCCGGAAGCCAGGTTCTCGCAGCCGACTCCTTTGGGTCCTTTGGGCCAGCAGCCGACTCCTTTGGGCCAGCAGCCGACTCCTTTTACACTCGCACAAGCAGCCGCTACTCCTGGCCTGCCAGCTAGCCCTTTTGAAGCAAGACAGATGCAGCGGCCAGATGCAACACAAATTGCACGGCCGACACCACAAGAAGGTGGGACGGCTATTACCCCACTCTCTGCAATCGGCATACCATCGCTCGAAGTGAGTGACAACACGTCTGCTCAAAAGCAAACATATACGCTCACAAAGGACGTTATCAACATAGGGCGAGATGCCACTAACGATATTATCATCAACGATCGTATTGTGTCTGGGCTGCACCTGCGCATTATGAGGCAGGGCAAGTCATTCGTTCTTATCCATCCTAATCCAGGTAATGCGAGAGGTAGGACGCTCAATGGTCTCCTGTACCAGGGTCGCAAAATCCGAGGCGATGAGCAATTCAGCAAGGCTATGGCCAATGGTGACATCTTTCGCATCGGTGATGAAAATGGCACGCTCGTCACACTCACATATAGTGATGGAACAGGCGCCCCACGGGATACCTTGCCTCCGGTACAGCCCATCAAATTGACCGGCGCTGAACTGACCATCGGGCGAGCACCTGATAACATGCTTGTGCTGGCTCATCCCCAGGTTTCCGCACATCACGCCCGCCTGGTGCGGGAGGGCGGGACCTACCGCATTCTTGATCTGAATAGTACCAATCATGTCTACGTCAACTCGGAACTCACCACGAGTCATCTGCTCAAGTTGGGAGATGAGATACGTATTGGACCCTACAGGCTGGTTTACGAGGCGAACCAGTTGACGCAATACGACGAGAGTAATTTTATTCGCATCGACGCACAGAATCTGAAGAAATCCGGCAACAACAATGTCATATTGCTCAACAACATTTCTCTTGTTATCCCCCCTCGCAAGTTCGTCGCACTGGTGGGCGGTTCTGGCGCTGGAAAGTCCACCCTCATGGATGCGCTGAACGGCTTGCGACCCGCGCAGGAAGGCAAGGTGCTCTACAATGGCCAGGACTACTATCACAACATTGCCGCCTTCAGCACCCAGCTCGGCTATGTCCCACAGGATGACATCGTTCACCGCGATTTGACTGTCGAGCGCGCGCTCTACTACGCTGCCAAATTGCGCTTGCCTGGTGACTTCACAAACGAACAAATCGAGCAGCGCATCAAGGAGGTGTTGGAAGATGTCGAGATGTCCTCGCGGCGCAAACTGCTGGTGAAGAAACTCTCCGGAGGGCAGCGCAAACGCGTCTCGATCGGTCTGGAGCTGCTCGCCAACCCCAGTATCTTCTTCCTGGATGAACCGACCTCGGGCCTTGATCCAGGCCTTGATCGCAAGATGATGTACCTGCTGCGCAAATTGGCTGATAAGGGGCATACTATCGTGCTGGTCACACATGCCACCAACAATATCAACACCTGCGACTATGTCTGCTTCCTCGCGCAGGGTGGCCGGTTGGCCTACTTCGGACCGCCAGATGAGGCCAGAGCCTATTTCGGGAAGAACGACTTTGCCGAAATCTATACGAGTCTAGAGCCGACTGATGAGCGGCCAGATGCCCCGGAGGAGGCGGAGGCAAGGTTTAAGCTCTCTAAAGAATATCAAGAGTATGTTGTTCAGCCTACGAGAGAAATGCCGGGCGCTAATGGCCAGGGTCTCGACGGGCGGTCAAAGGTGATCAAACGGGCTAAGCGTGGCAACCCGTTCAAACAGTTTGCCCTTCTCTCGCGGCGCAACTTCGAATTGTTCAGAAACGATAGAAGTACCCTCATTCTCTTGCTTTTACAGGCGCCGCTCCTCGCGCTGCTACTGACGCTGCTGATCAGAATGGAGGTAGGAACGGGAATATTTGATGCCAATAAGGAGGTTCAGTGTTCGCCGCGCATTTTTAGCGCTTCGGTGGTGAGTGCAACAAACCCGAATGGCTTGCTTGGCATTAAGACAAATGGAAATAATGACCTGGTAGATTGTAACAAAATCATCACTTATCTCAAAACTGATCCCAACGGCATAGCCTACGCCAAAAGTAAAGGGAGCGTAAACCAGGCTCTGCAGGATTTTATTGCCACAAGCACGGGCGGCCTCAATGCCGAAAGGTCGCTGTTCATCATCGGATTCATGGCGGTGCTCTTCGGGGTGCTCATGGGGACGCGCGCGATCGTTAAAGAGATATCGATTTACCGTCGCGAGCGCACTGTAAATCTTGGTATCGTGCCATACGTGCTCTCGAAGGTATTCGTGCTGGGTCTGTTTGTCCTGTACCAGAGTGCCGCTTTACTTCTGATTGTGTATGCGTTCGAGCCTTTCCACCAGGGTATCTTCCTCCCAATCATTCTAGAGGCCTACATCACGGTAGTTTTAGCCGCATTAACCGGGTTACTGTTGGGTCTGGTGGCCTCCGCTTTTGCTGCCAATGAGGACAGTGCAAATAGTCTAATCCCTTTTTTACTCATTCCACAGCTGGTCTTCGCCGGAGTCGAGATCCCACTAAAGGAAGGGATCCTGCAGACCGCGGCGTTTTTATTCCCAATGCGTTGGGCAATGGCCGCTCTCGGCTCATCGTTCGGCCTGCATAGTGACAAACTCGGTGGAGACGCCCTCTTTGGCAGCGATACCACCTTCCATGGGACACTGTTCTCGACCTTTACCCAGACGGACGCAATGCATCGTTTGCTGTTGTCCTGGGGCGTGCTGGGAGCGCTCTTAGTCGTACTTTTTATTCTGGTCTGCGTTGGTTTGAAACGGAAGGATGTCAGGGTATAAGGGAAAAAGAGACTACTTGAGATAACTTGATGAACACATTACTCATGTGCGATTGGAGCTGACGCCAGCAACAATATCTGTAGGGAACTCACGAGCTTTTGAAAAGGAGAAGGATATGCGCCGGCGCGTAGTAATTACCGGGCTGGGGGTCGTGGCACCAAATGGTATTGGAAAAGAGGCCTTTTGGAACGCCTGTATCTCTGGCCGTTCGGGAATTCGACGTATTACGCGCTTCGATGCCAGTCAAATGCCGGTCCAGATTGCTGGGGAGGTAACGAATTTCTGTCCTGAAGCACTGGGCTTGACAGAGGATGAACACAAATCTCTGGATCTGGCCACCCGGTATGCTGTTGCTTCAGCCAATCTTGCTATGCAAGATGCAGGACTCACCAACGTTCTCAGTGAGGAAGAGCACGAGCATACAGGTGTTGCTATAGGTACGGCTATGGCCTGCGTTGACGCAGCAGAGATACTCTGGGTTGCATACACAGATGCTGGTACACATCCTCCACGTCTACCAGGGGATGATTTAATTCTTTCTACACGGCTGAATACTCACGCATCAGCTGCCGCAGTTGCTAGCCATCACCAGCTACATGGACCTTGCTTTGCGCTGACTACGGCATGCTCTGCAGGAGCGGATGCAATTGGGGAGGCATTCTGGGCTATTCAAGATGGATATGCTGATCGCATGCTGGCAGGTGGATCTGATTCTGCAATTACGAGGCTAGGAATAGGTGTGTTTTCAAACATCGGTGCTCTGAGTAGGCGCAACGAAGACCCAGAACGAGCATCGCGGCCATACGACCGAGAACGTGATGGCTTCGTTTTAGCTGAGGGCGCAGGCGTGCTGGTCTTAGAAGAGCGAGAAGCGGCCCTTGCACGCGATGCGCATGTCTATGCAGAAGTGATCTCATTCAGCTCTAACAGCAACTCGTACCACATGACCTCTCTTCCAGAAAACGGTGCCCCACTCCAACAACTGCTCAAGCAAGCATTCACTGATGCACAAATTTCGCGAGAGCAACTCGACTACATCAATTCACATGGCAGCTCAACGGTTCTTAACGAAGTGGCAGAAACATCTGCGTACAAGGCTTTCTTTGGCGAATACGCCTACCACATTCCCATTAGCTCGACAAAGTCGATGATTGGTCATACTCAAGGTGCAGCCAGTGCAATTGAGACAATCGTGACTGCACTAACCTTAGACCGTCAAATAATCCCACCCACAATAAATCAGGAGTATCCCGATCCACGTTGCGATCTCGACTATGTGCCAAATGTGGCCCGTCAAGCTATAGTCAATGTGGCTCTCACTCATTCTAGCGGTTTCGGGGGTGTGAATAGTGCGCTAATTCTCGCTCGACCGGATTGGATCAATAATAAATTGTAGAGCTTTTTGTCAAAACTGGATACAAGAACTATGAAAGATCATGCAGTGCGACGTGTAGTCATCACAGGGCTTGGAGTGGTGGCTGCTAATGGCATTGGTAAAGAGGCTTTTTGGCATGCAACAAGCCAGGGAATTTCTGGAATACGGCCCATTTCAAGTTTCTCAACTGCTGATATACATTTAGGCGTTGCAGGTCAGGTGGACAACTTAGAGGTCAATAAGTATATCGATCGGAAGTTGGCGAACCGTACGGATCGCTCGACGCATTATGCACTGGCAGCTGTCGAGCAGGCGTTGCAGGACGCTGAATTCGTGCTGTCAGACGAAAATAGCCAGCGCGTAGGAGCCGTAATAGCCAGTACACTTGGCGGAATAGAGTATGTGGTTCAGCAGTTCCCAGCCTTGTACACGCGTGGGCTACGAGCTATAAGTGCCTACACGGCAATTGCCTGGCTACAGGTGGCAAATGTAGGCCAGACATCCATTCGATATGGTATTCAAGGGTATTGTAAAACACCAACACACGATACAGTTGGGGGACTGGACGCACTGGGTATGGCTTACAGGGCTATTCAGCGAGGAGCGGCAGATGCCATTTTCGCCGGTGGCTGTGAGCATCTGCTAGAGCCTTCAGTTCTTCTCACGTTTGCAATGGCCGGTAGTTGTGTCCTGGGAGATGATCCTAGCGCTTATCGTCCGTTTGACCGGCGCGCGGGAGGTTTAATACTAGGGGGAGGAGCCGGAATATGTCTTCTGGAAGAATACGAACACGCACGCCAGCGAGGGGCACCCATATATGGGGAGATTGTTGGTTTTGGGCAGACCAATGATGCCCATAGGTTGATGGCTCCGTCATCCGATGGCAGGCAGTATGCACGGGCCATACGGCTTGCGATACAGCAAGGGAACTTGGGCCTGCAGGATATTGCCTACTTCAGTCTTGATGGACGAGCTATTCCTTCTTCTGACCAGGGAGAGGCTGAAGCATTACACAGGGTTTTTGGGAATGATCTCGAACGACTTCCTGTCAGTGTCCCCCGCACTATGATTGGTCATAGCTATGGAGCTGCGGGAGCATTAGATGCGATTACAGCGTTGCTAGCGCTTCGTCACGGGTTAATTCCTCCAACGATCAACTGCGAAGAACTCAATCCCGATTACGGACTGAACCTGGTGCAACGAGAGGCACGCCAGCTAACCGGGTCGGCGGTGCTCCTTGGTGGGCGTGCGATAGGGGGAGCAAATGTCGTTGTAGCACTACAAAAAATACAGGAGTGAAAACCTGGCGGGAGGCTCTATGAGTTCCATTACTACCTACAAAACGCTTTCCAACAGAACTATCTTCCGTGCAGTAGCCCTTGTAATTGTTATCGTACCTCTGCTCGCTACTGTTCTGGCAATAGTATTACTCTGGGAGCGTAGTGTGCATTGGTCTGACCTGGCACTATTGGCAACGATGTACGCTCTCACTATGCTTGGAATTACAATGGGCTTCCATCGCATGTTGACACACCGTAGCTTTAAACCTCACCCCATAATCAAGTTTGTCTTGCTTGTTCTTGGTTCTATGGCGGCGGAGGGACCCGCGCTGGAATGGGCAGCCACGCATATCAAGCATCATGCGCGATCGGACAGGAAGGGTGACCCACATAGCCCTCTTGAAGGACTCTTTCATGCACATGTAGGCTGGCTCTTCAAGGAGGCTCTTGCCGATCCTAATATCTACTGCCGATACCTGTTTCAGGATGCCATCGTTGTCTTCGTCAGCTTCACCTTCTTGCTCTGGGTTGCGCTCTCCCTTATGATACCCTTCCTGATCGGTGGATGGACAGGTCTCCTTTGGGGCGGCCTCGTGCGTATCTTCCTCGTTAACCACATTGTATGGAGTGTCAATTCCCTCGGTCACACCTTTGGCAAGCGCTCCTTCGAGACCAACGATCGCAGCCACAACCTGTTTATACTGGCGCTGATCAGTTTCGGAGATGGCTGGCACAACAATCACCACGCCTTTCCTCGCTCGGCCTTTCATGGACTCCACTGGTGGCAGTTCGATCTCTCCGGCTATCTTATCTGGATTCTCGAACGCCTCGGTCTGGTACATGATGTGTATCGCGTCCCTGCGGCATTGTTAGAACGACGTTCCTTAGCCAGGACATCCATCGTAGCTGCGCAGCCAGAGGGGGAACAGTAGTGGCAAATCGACAAGAAGGATGATCTCAACAAATACGAATTTATGCATAGGAGCGACTATCACCTCGATGCTTTACAACGTAAAGGAGAGGATATTATGCGAATCACTCTCTTCACGATTGGTGGACGTGGTGATACCCAACCATTTGTGGCATTAGCTGTCCGGCTGATGCAAGTGGGCCACCGCGTCACGCTCGCAGCTCGACCTGATTTCGCCGACCTGGCTGCTGAATACGGCGTCGATTTTGCGCCACTAGGCCACCCGTATCAATCGTTCATTACCGGGGCTGCCAAATCCTCGGCGCTTGGAGGAGGGCATCTCCTCAATCAACTGCGCTATGGACTCTCACAACGACGGTATTTTTCTGACCAGCTCAATCAGGATGCCTGGCGTGCAGCGCAGGGTGCTGAAGCAATCATCTACAAATACAGTTGGATCACTGGCTACAGCATCGCGGAAAAACTTGGCATTCCATGCGCAGCTGCCATGCTCTTCCCACTGACCCCAACGAGAGCGTTTCCCAGCTTTTTGATTGGTAGAGGCATCGATCGCTCCCCGCTGCTCAATCGGCTGGTCTGGAACCTGACAGAGCAGGTGGTCTGGCAACTTCTGCACTGGGACGATACAAAGCTGCGCCGTGAATTGGGACTGCGTCCCTTGCCATTCTTCGGCCCAGGTAAGCGCCAGCAACGACAAGGAATGCCAGTCTTCTATGCCTACAGCCCGGTGGTGCTGCCGCGTCCCGCCGATTGGCCCGAGCGCATACATGTAACCGGCTATTGGTTTCTTGATCCCCCACAGGGGTGGCAGCCGCCAGCCGATTTGCTGCACTTCTTGCAGGCTGGGCCTGCCCCGGTCTCGATTGGATTCGGCAGTATGGCCAGCCACGATGCAGAAGTCACACTGAAGTTGAGCCTGCGTGCACTCGAGTTGTCCGGCCAGCGTGGAGTACTCCTCAGCGGCTGGGCTGGCATTGGCAAAGGCCA
>Ga0187780_10002941_pt1 | contig 12817 bp, 11 predicted proteins | sample 1015_Q2_SP10_20__FD_132429 | JGI IMG/M metagenome (GOLD analysis project Ga0187780, IMG submission 132429) | Tropical peat soil microbial communities from peatlands in Department of Meta, Colombia - 1015_Q2_SP10_20_MG | ecosystem: Environmental > Terrestrial > Soil > Wetlands > Peat | place...
AGCATTCTGTGGTTCTCGGCCGACAGTTCAACGGCAAAATGCTGCTTGAACGTTGGGGACGAAGGCCGCAAGTCGATGATGACGTCATAAATCGATCCCGCAGTGCACCGTACGAGCTTGGCTTCGGCAAACGGTGCGACTTGGTAGTGCATGCCGCGAAGCGTGCCTTTCCGCTTGTTGAACGAGACGCTGCACTGTTCCACGTGCGCGTTAATGCCGTGTGCCTCAAATTCCTTCCTGCAAAACGTCCGGGCAAAAAACCCTCGCTGGTCAGCATGAGGTTCAAGTTCGATTACAAACGCGCCGGACAGTTTCGTCTCCGTAAAAATCAAGTCTCACCCGCAGCCCGGTAAAGCAGCTCACGCATCTTTAGCTTGCAACACTTGTTCGGAATCATGTGTGCGCCAACGCAGGTCCGCGTTAAGCCGCCCCGAAGCCAGCAATCCCTGGATGTGGTCAATGCGCTTGTACCGGGCTCCCTCAAAGTCCTCGAGACGCAGGCCCACCTTCTTGTAAGCCTCGTAGAGTTCGCGCGCGCCCTTGCGGGCGTCCCACTTCGGCTGGAATGCGGGAAGCATCTTCGCTATGCGGCTGAAGTCCGCGCGGTAGCAGCGCTTGTCCGGACCCGCGTCTGCTGCAAATTCGATGGAGCATCCGGGAACCGTTTCCTTGACGATCTCAGCGAGATCGCGAATCTGATAGTTTTCCTTTGACTGGCCAACATTGAAAGCCTGGTTGTGAATCAGGTCGCGAGGCGCTTCGAGGGCAGCAAGAAATACGCGGGAAATGTCTTCAATGTGAACGATGGGGCGCCAGGGCGTCCCATCGCTCTTGATGAACACGCGGCCGGTTGTCAGAGCCCACGCGGTTAGATTATTGAGAACCAAATCGAATCGCAGGCGCGGAGAGACACCGTAGGCAGTGGCATTCCTCAAGAATACCGGACTGAAATCCGGTCCGGCGAGTTGAGCCACATCCTGCTCGACCAAGACCTTGGAGCGCCCGTAAGGCGTGACGGGATTGAACTCTGCGGTCTCATCCAGGATTTTGTCGCCTGCCGCGCCGTATGTGCTGCACGAAGAAGAAAACAGGAATCGTTTGACGCCAACCTCTTTTGAGAGCCGAGCAAGGCGGACGGAAGCGTGGTGATTGATGTCGTAGGTCAAATTCGGATTCAAGTTGCCCAGCGGATCATTCGAGAGGCCTGCAAGATGAATAACAGCTTCGAATCCTTCGAGATCAGAATGAGTGACGTCCCGCAAATCCTTCCGAATCGAAGGAAATTCCCGCGGGGGGGCGCCGAACGTGCATTGCTCGAACAGATCACTATCCAGGCCGACTACCTCGTGGCCTGCATCTGCCAGCAACGGTGCCATTATCGTGCCGATGTATCCTTGATGACCCGTGATTAGCGTCCGCATTTCACCTTCCTGGGCTCCGCACGAACCTGTAACGCTGAATGTCTAGGCAGAATGACACCTCAGTCTCAGGTAGAATCTAGCATGCGAGGTGCCAGCAGGAAATATATTGACAAAATGTAACTTATTGCAAAAACAAGCCTTAGATGCCTTTTAGGGAGGAATAACATCGATGAATTCAAGTCATCCGTCCAGTGGGTTTCCCCTTAGCGGTACCGAATTTCACTTAAAAACGTGCAATGAGGAAAATAATTTCCCGTGCACACAGATGCTTGCCGTCAAAATGAGGCCTCTTAGGTATCGGTCTTTCAGCACAACTAACCTATTTTCAGTAATTTACAAAGCTGTCTACGACGACAAACCTTGGGAGTTTGGTCTCAGTAAGGCCTAAACTGGCGTAGAGGCGGCAGGGTCGCTGACCTCTTGCACGAAACGCCCCATGGGGCAGAATTGGAAATCCTCAAGAAGCTTCTTTATCTTGGTCTCGGTCCCATGCAGACCGAAGTACTGGCGAAGCCTAGCGGAGGGGCTGCCGCCGAGACGCGGCTGCTCAGGATCCAGCTCCCAAGGATGGATATAAACGCAAGCGGCACTAGCTTCGCTCTGGTTAAGGTGCCCGATGGCCCATCGAGTAAAACGATACGGAAGAAGCCGTAGATATGCACCGCCGCCGATGGGCGACCTCATCGAACCTATGGCCAGGGTGGGCATGGGATATTCCAGAATTCTGCCACTCAGTGTGTTAATCCAATAGGGAGTCCGAGGCGCGTCGGGAATGCCGTAAGAAGGATGTTCAACAGGAAAAATACTGGAATCGTATTGGAAGCCTTCCTCCGCCAGAATATCCAGTGCCCATATGGATTTCCGCGTAATGGAAAAGCTCGGTGCACGGTAACCAAGTATCTTCGTGCCCGCAGCGCTTTCGATTGCGGCCTTCGCGCGCCGTGTATCTTCACGAAATTCTTGAGGCGCCAGATCGAAGACGCGGCGATGGAAGAAGCTGTGACAGGCAATCTCATGCCCGGCGGCTGCCACCCGGGCAACAACTTCGGGTTTTCTTTCCGCAACCCAGCCCAGGACGAAGAAAGTCGCCTTGTGGTTGTGTTGTTTCAAAAGCTCAAGCAACCGATTGACATTCTGTTCCACGCGGCTTGGATAGGTGTCCCACTCCTCTCTTTTTACTTGGCGCTCATAGGCGCTAACGTGGAAGTAATCCTCTAGGTCAACCGTGAGAACGTTGTACATGGCTTTACAACACTTTAGCAAATCGAGTTCCAGATCGCTGCAAATCGTTTTCCCGGAGTGTGCCGAAGTTTTCATAACTTTGGAAGCTGAAGGTCCTTAGAGTCCTTACGATGACAAAAAGCAAGAGCCTTCAGGTGCTTAATTAGGAAGGCGTCTGAGCTCTGAAGCTGAAAGAATTCGGTTGACACATTGATTTACCCAGCCAAATGGTCTTCGCTCGTTCTTTTGAGCACAATATTCAGATATTCTTCCACTTCCTGCGCCACCAAGTTCCAGTCACGTTTCCGAGCACAGTCGGCAATGTGCTCTCTATCCCATCGTTTTTGGAGTGCTGTCTCCAACCCGGCGGCTATAGAGGAGATAGTTTGCTCCACGATAATCCCGAAATCGGGAGAAGTAATAACCTCCGGCGTCCCCCAGACGCCAGTTGCGACTACTGGAGTACCACAGGCGAGTGACTCCAGAAGCACATTGGGCCAACCTTCGCGGGAACTTGCCAAACAAGATACATCAGCCGCCGCATACCAACTACGAAGACGGGAGTTTGGACAACTGCCCTGAAGCTGGACACGTCCTGCAAGACCGCGTTCCTTGATCATCCGAGTTAACTCACCGCGCGATTCGCCCTCTCCCAGAATGTGCAACTGCGAAGCTGGAAAGCGCTCGGCAATCTGAGCAAATGCAGGGATAAGTATGTGATAGCCTTTCCGAGGCACAAGCGCACCGACCGCCACGAGGATCTGCGCGCTCGAGGGTAGACCGAGTTCCCTTCGAGCCTGCTCCTGGTCCAGCGGAAAAAATCGGGAACTGTCCACTCCGTTGCCAATTTCCCTCACGTCGAGCGCGGGCCCTGCTAAGGTGGACATGACCTCCCCAAGGGATTTGCAAACGGCAATGGTGCCCGCCGCCTTTCGGAGCGCGAATCGAATTTGTGGCCGGATGGACCAAAAGTCAGGGTACAGATTGATATCAGTTCCACGCGCGGATATTACCGTGGGCAAATTCAACGCACGGCCAAGTAATACACCAGCCAAGCCGTCTGGATAAACGAAATGAGCATCGATGACGTCGAACTGAAATCTCCGATGGAGCTTGCGAACCAATGGTAGTGAGCCTAGAAACATCAGCAATGCCTGAAATGGCAAAGAGATTAGGGGGAGCATCGGATAGACCGGATGGTAGACAGAGAGATTGCCCCGCTGCTCCAAGAAAGGAATTCCCGTCCACTTCTTCCATCTCGGAGCATTGATCCAAGCAGGCGCATAAGGAATCGGGGCAACGACGACGACGCTGTTTGTGTTCCGGGAAGCGAAATGAGCCATGCGCTGATAAATAAAGACGCCCAAATCGGGCTGGACCTTATTAGGAAACAAGCTGGTGTAAGTTAAGACTTTCAAGTAGCGTCCCAAACTTTTCCCGCGCAGGTCGAACGCGATTGCCGGGGCTTAATGCTTCAAAACAATCGTGGAGTCACTTCGCAATGCCATTCTGTGCCCGGAACCAAGCCAGGAAACTACGCAGACCATCTTCCAGTTGAGTCTTTGGCTGATAGCCCAATAAACGGCGGGCTTTTGTTGTATCTGCCCAGGTGAGCGGGACATCACCCGGCTGGTCCGGCAATCGTTCAATGCGCGCTTTTCGTCCGAAAACTGTCTCAAGAGCGCCGATCAGTTCCTGGAGTTTGACTGGGTGGGAATTCCCAAGATTTAAGACGTCAAAGGGGATCTCGTACTTGTCGATTCCGTTCCATTCAAGTGCCCTCAAAACACCGTCGACAATATCATGAATGTAGGTGTAGTCCCGGCCGGTCGTGCCATCGCCGAACACTGGGAGGGGCTTTCCTGCTTCAAGGAGCGCCGTAAATTTGTGAATGGCCAGGTCCGGGCGCTGGCGAGGCCCATAAACCGTGAAAAAACGCAAGCAAATACAGGCGATACGAAAAAGGTGCGCGTAGGTGTAGCAGTAGAGCTCGCAGGCCAGCTTGGAAGCCGCATACGGGGATATGGGACGGCACTCGATCTGATTTTCGGAGAATGGCACGCGGCTGGTAGCTCCATAGACCGAACTCGAAGAGCCGAAAATGAAACGAGCAACCTGAAATATCCTGCAACATTCGAGCAAGTTGAGAGTACCCTGAATGTTGGAGCGTTCAAAGAGACGCGGGTGATCAATTGAGGGTCGAACGCCAGCCCGAGCGGCAAGATGAATGATCGCCTTTGGGCGGGCGACGCCAATCAACTTAGAAAGAGCTTCGTAATCTGCGAGGTCAATTTCTTCTAGGTCAAAACTCCCTGCCCGCGATACTTCCTCAAGATTTGCCCTCTTTCGCGACGGCGAGTAGAAGTCATCGAATGAATCTACTACGAGGAGCTTGTATCCCCGGCGCAGTAGCGCTTCTGCGGTATGAGAGCCAATAAAACCCGCGCCGCCAGTAAGCAATATCAATTCTGAAGTCAAACTCACGCTTCTTCCCCGGGATAGCGAGTAATGGGCAGGAAAACAACCTTGGTCCCATCTCCAATCACTTTATTCTAAACTCTATCATTCGAGAAGCAGCAGAATGTTCTCATCCCGGCATCTTTTGGGGACGTGACAATTCCGCCGCAACGAGGACACCTCGCAGTTGACCGCGCCTCACGGCCGATGAATTTGGACCATGATGAATCTGACATCAAAAGGAGCCTGAATCGTCGTTTGCCCCTGAGTTTCTCAGAACAGGAAGAAAGGGCAACACGATGGAATAGCAAAGGATTTTGACCAGTTCCGCAACCACTGACTTCCAAGCCGATGGCTCCATCCAGCGCTCCGAGTCTTCCCTACGCTGGCTTTCCGCGGGAGTAGCGATGAAAAGTACCTTGACACTCCTTGGGAGAAGCGCCCGGGAACAGAGCCTGAGGCGGCGCAGATGAATCGCACTGCTCACAATCAACAGGGAGTTTATGCCTGGTCGTGTCTTCAGCCACCGTGCCAGAGCCTCAATCTCTCGCAATGTACCAAGTCCCTTGGCCGGAATACGCTGGACTTCAAAATGCCCTGTCGTCACATGGACTAAGAAATGCCGCATGGGCGGCGGGATACTTTCTACTATTTTTAGCAGGTCGATTCTCTGCGGGAGAGGAAGATTGACAAAACGCCGAATTTCATATCGAGCAGTGCTAAAGAGGACTTGCGGCGCAAAGCCGCTGTGAAAGAGCTCCAGCGCATAGGTTTTTCTTTTCTCTAAGCCTGCAAGAACAAAGATAAGGTCGGTGTTGACAGGCAAATCGGATTGGGCGAGCCATTTGTAGACTAGCTTAAACATAAGTCAATTCGACTAAACTCCATTGGCAAGGGAGGGAATACAACCCAGGCATTTAGCTACGCTGGCGCGCGGTCAAACGAAAGTTCTGAACTGCAGCTTCGTAGACAGTCAGATAACGCTGAGCAATGATCTTCCAGTCTTTTTCTCTCACAATGAGATTGTGTGCCTCTTCCCCCAGTCTGCGACGAAGAGCCGCGTCAGCCAGCAACCTCTGGGCTTGTCTGCAAAAATCGTCGAGATGGTCAGCGCGAAACAAGAGGCCGGTTTTCTCTGTTTCGATCAGTTCGCGAATTCCTCCAACGTCACTGCCGAGAATTGCTTTGCCCAGGGCCATGGCTTCGAGCGGTTTGAGGGGAGTAATCAGCTCCGTCAGCCGGATGCTGTGCCGTGGATACACCATCGCATCCATCAAACTGTAGTAACGCTGGACGTCGTCATGGGAAATCCTACCCATGAGGATCACGAAGTTCTCAGCGTTAAGTTGGCGAACGGCATTGCGAACGGTGGACATTTCTTCACCGTCGCCGACTACCAACAATTTGCATGCGGTCCCGCGCCGTCGGAGCTCTACGACGGCTCGAACCAGCCATTCCACGCCCTCCCACCGGTACAAAGAACCGATGAAACCAATCACCAATTCTTTTGATAGCCCGAGTTCTTTGGCCAGGCTTTCATCGCGCGGCGTGGCCGTGAACTTCCCAGAGTCCACTCCATTCGGAACATAAAAAAGCCTCCTAGGATCGGCTTTTCTCGAGGTCAACTCCTCCAAAATAAACCGTGAAATTCCGACAACAGCATCAGCCCGGCGTACCACGTAGTCTTCCAGCTTTTGGCTGAGTGCGTAGCGGAGAGAGCGGGTGTGGGTTTTGTTTTGATCCACGGCTGCATCTTCCCAAAATGCCCGGAGTTCATAAACAAAAGGAATGCCTTTCGAGCGGGCAGCCCTCAGCGCTCCCAACCCGCAAAGTGCAGGGGAATGCGCATGAATTATGTCGAAAGGTTGGCACTCGAGCAGTCCAAGGACGCCACGCTCGATTAACCGTACAACCGCGGCGGCACGGACTGCGCTCCAGGAGTGTTTGACTGCCCTTTTAGAAACCGCGCCGACCTGGGGAGTCCGCCAGTAAGAGACGCCATCAACGGACATGTTCTTGGCTTCCGGGTCGTCCACTTCTTGTAGTGGGCCAGTCAATACTTGGGGTGCAATCCCAAGATGGAGTTGGGCTGCCGTTAAGTGGCGGCTTCGAATACTGTATCCAGTGTGGACGGGCCAACCGTGATCCAGCACGTGCAGGACGCGGATCGGCCGGGTTTTGCTTTCTGGTAACGATTCCCGAAGGATTTCTGTATTCATTCCATTTTCCGGGTCCCTCTCACACCACCTTCATCGGAGGGACTCTGGATCTACACTCGAAAACTTTCAATTCTTGGACGCTACCTGCGCCTGGTCTCGACTGGACACTTTTTCTCGGGGCGGAGACCATTTCACGGAGAGGTCCCCGCGCAGACATTTTATGCACCCAACAAGCGAGGCAGTGTTCACGAGGCAAAAATAAAACGCCAGCGAAACCAGTCTTCCGGCTTTGTGCTTTGATTGACGCATCCAGACAATCAGCGCCGTCCCATAAAAAACGGCTTGTAGGAGAGTTGCAATTCCATAAATCAGCCCTCGCCACAAAATGAGGCTGCACAGGAATAAGGCAATCATAAAGAATGGCGCAAACCAACGGAGAACTTTGTGTGAAATCAGGAGGAACCAGTGACGGGAGTTCTCGAACGGATTCAACACGGCAGGGACGCGCCTCATGGCGTTGAGGCTCCTGCTGACGATTCGAACTTTCCGGCGGTACTCCTGATCAAAGCTCTTCGCGGCTTCCTCATAGCAAATAGCTCGAGGCTCGAATACCCCCGAGTAGCCGCGGGCGATAATTTGAAGCGGGTTCAGAAAGTCGTTGATGTCAGTTGGTAGCAGCGGCGAATACAGTTCGCGGCGAATAGCATAAATTGCTCCGTCGCCACCAACAACGGAGGCAAAGGCAGATTCTCTTTTCTTTAGAAATGTTTCGAGCTTCCAGTAGACTCCCTCTGATTGTGCCGAGGAAGATTCTGTTCCCTGCTCATAATACCTGGCATTTCCTACCACGTAGCCAACATTCGGGTTGCAAAAATGCCTGACGAGGTTACGAATCGCGTCCGGCTGGTAAAGAGCGTTGGCGTCAGAAAAGACAAGGATCTGACCGGTGGCCTGCGACACACCGAAGTTGAGGCCGGCGGTCTTTCCCTGCCGTGGTTCTTGACGCAACAGGCGGGTGCCCTTCGGCCCGTAGCGCTGAACAAGTTCGTCAGTTCCATCATCCGATGCGTCGGAGATGACCATGATCTCGAGCAGGTCGCTGGGATAATCTAGCGCCAAGGAATTTTCGACCTTTTGACAAATGACCTCTTTCTCGTTGTAAGCAGAGATGAGGAGTGTAACTGGCACTTCCAGGCTCCCTATTGGTCCGGGAGCCTTCTTCGCATAGCGCGCGAGCAGAGCCAGAACTAACGGATATCCAGCATAAACGTAGAATAGGAGGCCAAAGGAGGCCCAAAAAACGGCTCTAAGAATCACAAGCAGTATCGCGCCCCTTCCGGCCCGGTAAGCCACTGCTAAATTCAGATATATTTGGGCCGCTGCTCAATTCTTCTCCTTAGGCGCTCCGGGCTTATCCTCCGTTTTCGAAGCAGTGGCGGGCGGATCAGCAGTACGGCGGCCCACCGCCAGCTTGAGCGTGCTGTCTTCTGGGTCACGAAATGCCACGTAGATAGTGCCGTCCCGGTCAATCGCCATAGTGTGGTAGCGATACGATTCCATCCCGTTTCGCGCTAGGACTTGAATGTGCCACTGTTTTCCATCCCAAAACGCATGCTTCAGAATTCCCGCATCCTCGTAACAGATGTGCGGAAAACCTTGTTGATCAAGAACTATCGAACTGCGGAAGTGAGCCCAGCTTCCGAGCCAGGTGATGGGGTCGACAGTCTGGATGATCCACTTGCCGTCAACTTCGTGTGCGTACTTCAGGAACTTCTCGCTGTAATAAGCGATGTGGAGATTGCCGTCACTCCCAGACACCATCGAATTGCCTTGCCCAATATTGTACTCGCCGCTATTTCGTGCCCTGGAATCCACAGTGGTGAACTCCCACTGTTTGCCATTCCAATGCGCTATGCGAAGTTCGCCGTTGTACCAGGCGCTGTAGCAAATCACCGGGAGTTCGTGAGCATCAAGCAACATGGCATTCCATTTGCCCGTCTCGTTGTCGAAATCCAGAGTCCGAGCGAGCCAGGAATTTCCCTGTAATACCGCGTAACGGATGTGCAGCACGATCGACCCGGTCAGTTGATACCAGGCAACATGCGGAGTGCCATCCTTGGCGATCACAATCGAACAAGTGTATCCGATTTCCCCCGTGTCCTTTGCAATCTGCTGGGTTCGCCACTGTTGCCCGTCCCAGGCAGCATATTTCAAGACTCCAGGTGTATAGCAGATATGAGGATTACCTTGGATATCCAAGGTTACTCGGGAAGTGAAGACACCCAGTTGTTTGTCCAGAACCATTGTGAACCAGCGGCTTGAACCTGCCGGGCGAAAGCCGTATTTGAGAGCCCCATCATTGTCTGCATAAGTGATATGCAGATTTGATTTCGCATCGATTGCCAATGAGGGCCATTTCGCCGGCAGGTCGATCATCTCGTACGTCCAGGACCAAGTTTGCGCAGAGACTGACAACGACAGCAGGGACAGAAAAACCGAAAAAAATATCAAACGCACGGCGGTCCATGCCATGCGATTTATAGACTCGACGCCTAACATCCCTACCCCCTACACTCTAGACCGAGGCCCGAAAAGCAACATGTGAGCCCACGGTTGTTGTTAACAGTTCTTCGTCGTTAGATTCCTTCGGTTTGTCCCCTTCGTTCGGAACAGGTAAGGTCTTTAGTGAGTCCTTTGCGCAGATCATTTTCAGAATAATGACCATCGCAACGAGCTGATAATAGAGATCAAAATTCGCCAACCCTAAGAATGCGCCGCTCACCAAAAAACCTGCCAACGAAATCTGCATCATGTGCGTGTAAGGAACAATCCACTGCGTCGAGATGGCCTGGCGGGCTTTCCTGCGCAAGGAATACAAGCTCACCCAGCAACTTCCAACCAAGAGAAGGTACAAAGCTAACCCCACGAAGCCCTGCTCTTCTAAAGTCTGAAAGTAGATGCTGTGAGGGCCGGAAGAGAGAAAGCCTCCAGGTAGGGGCTGGGTCTTGTATCTTTGAAACAAAGCCACATCGGGGAGCGCATTGAAGGAGCCGCCAGTGATGGGGTAATCCATGGCAAAATTCCATGATGTCCCCCAAGACACGAGGCGTTGGCGGCCAGACATGTCCACATCACCGCGCGCTAAGCCGGTCATCCGTTCCATCCACTGTGCCGGGGCAAAAGTAACGACCATGACAAATGCCATTGCCACGAGAAACAAACTAATGATCTTGTAGCGAGATTTCAGGGTAATCGCAAAAAGTACTGTGGCCAATCCAAGGATGCCGCCTCGCGAATAGGTGAGAATTACAGAGAGAACCCCGCAAATGAAAGCAATGTAATACAGCCAGCGATAGGCAGGCTTTTTCTCGTCGCGGGCCAGAAACAGGAGCATCGGGAGTGATATGTTGACGGCCAACGCAAATGCATTGTTGTCTGAGATGAATGAATCGGGAGGCCCCCATACGCGAGACTCACCACTGGTACGAATCCCGAAGATTGCGCCTTTGATGGCCAATAGGCCGAAGCTCATGGCCGTCACGATTACCAAATACTTGAATTTCTTCTGTGAAGTCACCAGCAAGATCATGGCGAAGGTAATCAGTAAGACCTTGCTCACGCGAGCCCATTCCAGCCGGGCATCATCCATGTGCCCCTCAAAAAAGGGCACCTGCATAGCGTGAACAAAGGTCACGCAAAACCAAACATAGAGCACTGCAAGCAGTAAGGTCTCGCGCTTGAAGACCTGGCGATTCAAATCAGTTGTAAATAGACATCCGACGAGAGTTGGGACTGCGATGACTGCCGCGACGGGGAAGTTATACATGAATCCCCAGGTGAAGCGGTGCGGGTTGAAGAAAGTAATCCACGTCCAGATCAGGATTCCATAGTAGGGGCGCAAGAAACTAATGGGGATAGAGATGACGATGATGACGAACAGCACCAAGTCACGCATCGAAATCCCCTAGCGATAAGCCATCCCCTTTTAGGCGCAGTCTCTCTTCCGTTTGACAAGAGTCTGGAGTTGTAGAAGTGAGTGGAAAAGGGAAATCAGACTGGAGCAACGTTTGGTTAAGGTCGAATGCAAAACGGGCCAGAGAGCTATCGGAACCAACCTGGAGGCGGCGAAGTTCGAAAGGATTGGATTCTGGTGTGTTCACACCCGGCACTGTGGTCACCGCCGTACGATAACCACAATGAGAAAGCAGTTGAATGGCTGTAGCACTGCAATCGGAGGCTTTTCCAAAAGGGAACGCGAAGTGACTGACGGAGCAGCCCAAATTCTCTTCCAGCGCCCGCTTGGAGCCAACCAACTCTGATTCGAGTTCTAGCGAAGACAATCGGCTGACGACGGGATGAGTCAGCGTGTGCGATCCAAAAGAGATCCCCGCGCTTCGCATGCTGTGAATTTGCTGCCACCCTAAGACACGGTTTGATAAGGCGTTTTGCGGCAGCCCAATTCTTTCCTCGATGAGGCGACAACACTCACGGCGCCGAGCGTTCGGCAGCGTTCGCAGAAACGCTACAATTTCGAAAGCAGCCCGCAATCGTTCATGGGGAGAATTCAATTGAAAGCGCCAGGGTCCTTCCAGGTCCAGTTGAAGCTCGCCGCCCGGAGCCACGGCCATTGCGAGAAACACGCGGTCGTACCAAGCGACCTGGCCCGTTTGTACAGACTCTACCGTGAGATAAATTGTTGCCGGGAGCTTGTACTTCTGCAGAGTTGGAAAGGCTAGCGTGTAGCTACTCAAATAGCCATCGTCAAAAGTGATCGCAATTCCTGGTTCTCCCTGGGCTCTGCTCTCCAATTCCTGGCACACCTGATCCAGGGACACAACGCGGTAGTTTTCGCACAGAAAACGCATCTGCGACTCGAACAATTCCGCGGAAGGTGCCGCAAGCAGCGGATTTCCCGACTCCCCGATTCCGTGATAGCACAGGATTACAAACTTCGGATTCTGAATTCTCCGGAATCTCGGAAACCTCAGGGACGAACCTGGTTGCAGTTCGAAAGATCTGGAAACGCGCCGCGAAAGTCCAAGCGCGCCGCTGTAGTGCAGACTTCGAATGACAAATTCACGCCAATTGAATCGCGGCTTCCTCGTGAGCGAAGCATCCACCCAGTGCTGGCTCTCCGGCCTCAGCCCAGTCCTCTGCCTGACTGCATTTGGCTCAGTCGACACAGACAGTCTCCTGAGATTTTTCCAGGTGTTGGCGATGCCAAAGCTCCAGCGCGACTAGATACCACAGAATTTCACCGTAAAAATGTGCGTCCTTTCCACGATGCAATTCCAGAAGATGATCCAAGAAAGCTGGGCGAAAATATCCACGCTGCCGGGTTCTCGAATCCGTCAGAACATCGCTAATCAAGGAGGCCAGACGCGGATCCTGAAGAAACCACAGCGCCACAGGAACTCCGAAGCCATGCTTCTTCTTGTAAAGGACATTGTGCGGCAGAATCCCCTTCATGGCCTCTTTGAATATGAAACGCTTCTCGAAGCCTCTCATCTTCAATTCGCTTGGCACGCGGCCGGACAGCTCCGCGAGTTGATAGTCCAG
>Ga0187780_10002942_pt1 | contig 12816 bp, 5 predicted proteins | sample 1015_Q2_SP10_20__FD_132429 | JGI IMG/M metagenome (GOLD analysis project Ga0187780, IMG submission 132429) | Tropical peat soil microbial communities from peatlands in Department of Meta, Colombia - 1015_Q2_SP10_20_MG | ecosystem: Environmental > Terrestrial > Soil > Wetlands > Peat | place...
CGATTCAAACACGCTCAAACGTGTCGCCATCGCTTTCAGCCCTTATAAATTCCAGATTATTCTCGTGCTGTTTGCCATCATCCTGACAACGGTCTTAGGGCTGGTCAACCCCTTTATGATCCAGTTCATCTTCGATGACGCGATCGGGAAGCACAACGAGAAACTATTGATCATTTTAGTTTCTATTATGATCATTATGCCTGTCATCACCGGACTGATAGGTGTGGGGCAAACCTACCTCAACAACGTTATTGGTCAGCAGGTGATGCGTGACTTCCGCAACAGGCTACACGAACATTTGCAAAGTATGTCCCTGCGCTTCTTCACCTCGACGCGTACTGGTGAAATACAATCGCGCCTCTCCAATGATGTTGGCGGCGTTCAGGCAGTCGTCACCAATACCGCTACAAGTATTGTTTCTAACTTCTCGACCGTGATAAGCACAGTTATCGCAATGCTTTTCATAAGCCCGTTGCTGACCCTCATATCACTTGGGCTACTACCGGTCTTTTTGTGGATCACATATAAGATAGGGAACGTGCGACGCACTACGAGTAAGGAAACCCAGGAGAGTATGGCGTCTCTTACAGCAATGATGCAAGAAACGCTCTCTGTCAGCGGAATCCTTCTGACAAAAACCTTTGGACGCCAGAAATATGCCCAGGGCAAGTTCGAGCAAGAAAATCAGAACCTGACGAACCTGGAAGTACGCCAGCAGATGATAGGTCGCTGGTTTTTCATGTTCATCGGCATCTTCTTTTCCGTTACGCCTGCTATCGTATACCTTGTTGCAGGAACACAGATCATCCACAATCCGGCGGGCGCATCTATTAGCCTGGGTGGTATCGTCGCATTCACAACCTTGCAGAGCAGGCTCTTCTTCCCCGTTGGGCAATTGCTCAATATTCAGGTGGATATACAGGGAGCGCTGGCATTGTTCGATCGCATCTTTGAGTACCTTGATTTGCCAATTGAAATCAAGGACAAAGTCGGTGCCTTGCATCTTAGAGCAAATGATGTGCGTGGTGAGGTTAGCTTTAAAGATGTTTCATTTACCTATAAGAATGATGATTATGGGTTAGTCAGTGCTACATCTCGTCCTGGACAGAACGGGAATCAGAAAGAAAAAGATGAATCCGCACTAGAGCCTGTCTCAACTGAAGCTATAGAGGAGACAGAAAAGGCCGAGAGGCGTTCTACGCTTAGCGATGTCACGTTTGATATCCAACCTGGACAGCTCGCGGCGCTTGTAGGACCGAGTGGCGCTGGCAAGACTACCATTACCTACCTTGTTCCCCGGCTCTACGATGTTGAAAGTGGTGCTGTTGAAATCGATGGGCATAATGTGAAAGATATTGCACTTGCCTCCCTTGGCGAGCTTGTCGGTATGGTGACGCAGGAGACATATCTTTTCCACGCATCCGTCAGAGAAAATCTGATGTATGCGCGTGAAGATGCAACGGAAGAGGAGATGATCGCTGCGGCCAAAGCAGCTGCGATTCATGACCGCATCCTGGAACTTGATGACGGCTACGATACTATTGTAGGCGAGCGAGGTTATAAGCTTTCAGGCGGAGAAAAGCAGCGCATAGCTATTGCACGCGTCATTTTGAAGAATCCACGTATTCTGATCCTGGACGAGGCCACCAGTGCGCTTGATACACATTCAGAGCGTTTGATCCAGGCAGCCTTAGAGCCGTTAATGCAAAATCGCACGACCTTAGCTATAGCTCACAGGCTTTCTACCATCCTGGCAGCGGATGTCATCCTTGTCGTCGACAAGGGCGAAATCGTGGAACGCGGTACTCACGAGGAACTTATGGCGCTAAACGGCATATACGCCAGATTGTACAATGAGCAGTTCTCAAAGGGTGTTTGGGAACCAATGACGGTATAAGCAAAAAAGAAGGGGTGACTCACGATAAGGTCACCCCTTCTTTTCGTCTGTTATGCCTTGTCTGTTATACGAGTTCCGCCCTGCGATCCCTGAGCTTATTGATTCGCTCCTCCTGTGCCGCAAGCTTCTCACGTTCTTTCTCCACAACCTCAGGTTTCGCTTTCGTTACAAAAGCCTCATTCGCCAGTTTTCCCTGGAGACGCACAATCTCTTGCTGCGCCTGGTCAATCTCCTTATCGAGCCTGCCCAATTCCTTTTCGATATCGAGCAGCCCAGCCCGGGGAAGGTATATCTCAACCTGCCCAGCTAAAAGGCTCATCGACTGTTCCGGCTTTTGAGGCAGTTCAGTATACAATTGCGGCTTCTGGGTACGCGCAAGGAACTCTATAATTGGAGCTTGTGCTTTCAATATCTCGACCTGGTTGCCAGCAACTATCATCACTGGCACGCGGCGAGCAGGCTCGACATTCATCTGATTGCGTGCATCACGGATGCGTATAATCACCTCTTGCAGTAATCCAAAGGTCTGTTCTGCCTCTTCATCAATCGCTTGTAAGTTAGCTTGAGGCCACAGCGCAACGATCAAAGCTGATGCAGGCCAGCTACTCTCATTCGGTTCGCTGGTGCGATACAGGTACTGCCATACCTCCTCGGTCACAAAAGGCATGTATGGGTGCAAGAGACGCATACTTTGATCCAGAACTGCCCTTAGTATCCCTGTCGTAGTGCGTCTGGATGACTCATCCCCTTGCATTTGCACCTTGGCGACCTCCACGTACCAGTCAGCAAAATCCGACCAGAAGAAATCGTTGATCTGTCGCCCTGCTTCACCAAGCTGGAACTCATCGATCAATCGTGTAACATCTGCTGTTAACTTCGCCAGGCGGCTCAGAATCCATCGATCAGCTAGCGTAATCGGCTGCACTTCTTCAATCGATGGCACGCCTCCTCCAACTTCGCCAGTGGTCATCAGAACGAAACGTGACACGTTCCAGATCTTATTGGCAAAATTACGATTACCAATGATACGCTCGGGCACCAGTTTCATATCATTGCCCGGGCTACTACTGGTAGCAAGCGTAAAGCGCAGCGCATCCGTGCCATATTGATCCATCACTTCGAGTGGATCCACGACATTATTCTTAGACTTGCTCATCTTCTCGCCCTTTGCATCACGCACAAGGCCATGCAGGTAGATGGTATGGAACGGAACAGTGCCAAGGAAATGCATGCCCGACATCGCCATACGCGCAACCCAGAAGAAGATGATATCATATCCGGTCTCCATCACTGAGGTCGGATAATAGCGCAACAAATCGGGAGTCACCTCTGGCCAGCCAAGCGTGCTGAATGGCCAGAGCCACGAACTGAACCACGTATCCAGTACATCCTCATCCTGGTGTATCTCAATACTTTCGCAATGCGGGCAAAGATCAATGTCCACCCGGCTGACAGTCATTTGACCACAGGTATCACAATACCAGACCGGAATACGATGTCCCCACCATAATTGGCGAGAGATGCACCAGTCGTGGATATTTTCTAACCAATCCATATAGACCTTATTGAAGCGTTCCGGTACGATCCTCATGAGGCCGTATTTCACCGCACCCATGGCAGGGGTAGCCAGAGGTCTCATCTTGACGAACCACTGCTTCGATATGAGCGGTTCAATGACGGTATCACAACGTTGGCAATGGCCAAGCGGCACAACATAGTCCTCGGTCTTGACGATCAGCCCAAGCTTGCCAAGATCTTCGACTAGATTTTTGCGAGCTTCATATCGATCTTGCCAGGCATAGGGTCCCGCCTCCAGCGTCATTTTTGCATCAAAACCGATCACCTGTACGAAGGGCAGGTGATGGCGCTCGCCTATCTCAAAGTCAAGCGGATCATGGGCAGGCGTCACCTTTACCGCTCCCGTACCGAAGGAGGGATCAACAGCTTCATCTGCCACAATTGGTATCTCACGGCCTATGACCGGCAAGATTGCTATGCGCCCAATCATATCTTTATACCATGGATCTTTGGGATTGACGGCTACAGCAGTATCACCCAGTATTGTTTCAGGACGTGTAGTTGCAACACTGATATACCCGGTAGTCTTCTCGCCCTCTTGCGGCTTCAATGGATAACGCACGTACGTAAGAGTGCCTGCTGTGTCGATATGGTTAACCTCCAGGTCAGAGAGCGCGCTCATACATCGCGGGCACCAGTTAATGATCCGTTCTCCACGATAGATTAGCCCCTCTTCATACAGGCGCACGAACACTTCACGTACTGCCCTTGAGAGACCCTCATCAAGGGTGAAGCGTTCGCGAGACCAGTCGCAGGAGGCACCCAGGCGGCGATGTTGGTCCTGAATGCGACTTTTATATTGATGAACCCATTGCCAGACACGCTCTATAAACGCTTCACGTCCAATTTCGTGCCGATCGGTTCCCTCGCTGCTAAGTAAGCGCTCGACCACAGTCTGGGTCGCGATGCCAGCATGATCTTCACCTGGAACCCACAGAGTATCATCACCTTTCATGCGATGGTATCGAATAAGAATATCTTCGACAGTAGCAGTTATGGCGTGTCCGAGGTGCAGCGCTCCTGTCACATTTGGAGGAGGCATACTGATGACAAATGTTGGACGAGTTACGTCGCTATTTGGTTTGAAGTAACCGCCTTCTTCCCAGAACCTGTACCATCTTCCTTCAACAGATTGCGGTTCGTACGTTTTAGGTAAGGACGATAGTATTTTATTCTCCTGCTCGATCATAACCCCTCCAGCTATCAATGAATAAGTGCCAAATCGAATAAAACATAGAAAAAGCCCTCCCCGTCAAGGACGAGAGGGCATTACATTACTCGTGGTACCACCTTGTTTTGGTCAATTCCTTGAAAAATCGACCCTCATACAGCGCAATAACGGGCGCACCCGTGGCATACGTGATGTCCAGACTCCCAGGCGACCTTCAGCGTATCTACTCCGAGGAAAACTTGCAGCTCTCCCGGTTTTCCCTCTCTCACGGAGTTCTCGCCTACTCCTCCTGCTCATCGTCCCATATACAATTCTCTTTCCTGGTTACAGTCTAGCGATAAAGCTGCAACCTGTCAAGTATATCTGACCAAGACTCATTTCTTCGTGAGTGATGTCACTGTGAATAACCTGTCAGCATTGATATCACCCTGGAAATCTAAAGGCTTCAAGTCTGTGATGCCGCTGGTATCAACAGAGAGCTGAATGGTAGGAATATAGCCGCCTTGCTTCTGCACCAGTATCGAATAGGCCGGATGGCCGTTAATATGCCTGACAGCATTCGGAACATACCACTGAAGCGTAATCGTCGATATGCAATTCTTCGGCGTTAGCGTCAAACCACCCCACATCGCTCGTCCAGCTAGATCACTCGTTAGCTCAGTCGGTCCACCCAGGCTATCAACTGGCCAGTTCCCCCCAGTCCCACTCGCGCCTAGCGAATAATTGCCGCTTGGGCAATAGCGAACACTGCTTGGGTAAGACGAAGCATATTGAGTACATTTATCCCTTGTCGGAGGTTTTGTACCTGTATCATTTGTAGGTTGGGTCGGAGGTTGCCCTCCAGGACCATTTGTGCCACCAGAATTTGTTTGTGTAGTACAAATTGGCTTTCCACTATCGAACCCGTCCCCTCCCTGCAACTGAGCATTCGTGGGTGCATAAACGCGAATATAATCAGCATACGTATCATATCCATAAACAGGTCCAGTTTGTTTATAATCAAGCGTGATAGTCAGGTTATGATATGCACCACCATGAGCATCGATCGAAATTTGATCTTGTTCTGTTGTATGCACATACTGGCTGGCTTTGCTAATGCTGATATTCGATTGCACCACCATGAAGCCATCCTGTTTGGAGAAAGTATCCATCGCGCCGCTATAGCCATGTTGAACCATCCAATTCTCGGCCAACGGACTGGTGAAGTAAATCTCCAGGTCACGTGACTGTATATCCTTAATTGCATTTTGCATAATTTTCACAAGCACTTTGACCGGCTCATGGCGAACTTTGTCAAGTAATAGATGACCTAGCAACGATGTAAAGGCTTTACGAGTGGCAGCATTATTTGTACCGGTCAGCTGCCGTTGCAACCTGATAGCGTTAAAATCCTGCTGGTAGTAGTGAAGCTTATCTTCCAGGTTCTGCGCGGTGATCGTCTCGTTATACTGCGGAACTTTTATCGGGCCGATCACATCCAGAACATGAGCAATGACCGCAGGCGTTAAAGCAATATTTCCATCGACAGGCCCACCGCCTTCTTCCTGGAAAACCTGCGTGGTCAACCTCGCTGTTGTAGGAAAGTCCCCTGACAAATTGGCGTCACGCAGCCCCCAGTACCCAAATTTCATCCAGCTTCTATATTGTGGTGGAGCCTGTCGTCCTAATTCCATGCCGTTACCAGCATAGTCTAGCTCAGTCACATCTTGTAAAGAAAAGGGCCCCATACGCCCATTTTGAATAGTAAGAACACCGTACATTCCGGTGAATCCTCCACCAGGACGAAGTTCACCATTATCCATTGTCTGCACCAGGAATCGACGTGTATGATCTACACCAAGTAACCATGAAACGATGCTAATGAGACCCTGCCCCTGAGAGATGTAGTCCTGTACCTTAGGCATCAGCGCCATCACAGAACTCAGCTCCTTCTTCTGCGTTGCACTGATCGGTAAATCTTGAATAGATACCTGGCTCATCTGCAACTCTATGTCGTTGATGAAGAACTGGGCATGGATCATGACCCCTTCAGCGTTTGAGATATCCGTTGAGGTAATGAGTGGTTGTGTATTTCCATTTGCCAATGGAGAGCTATGTAGGAGATCGGCGCCTAGAAGTGCAACACCTACTACCTCTTTTCCCATGCGTGAAACATCGATTCCAACCTGCACAAGCCGCTGAGCCATATCTAGCTGGCTGCTATACCGAGGCGCAAATTGCTGAATTGCTGACTGTACATCTGCACGATTCACCAGTTGCTGTAACTGCACAAAGTCACTTTCCGCGCTATTTAACTCTATTTGAGCCTGCTGCAACTTCTTCGCATCAAGCGCAGCGGTAGGATCACTCTTTGAAATTGGAAGTAATGCTTTCACTGCGAGCAAATGATTGACACCATCCAGCGCAACGCCGCGTAACGAATTGTACGTACTATACGCAGCCAGGCCTGTGCTAAGTGGGATAAAGATTACAAACAAGAGTGAGGCTACTACTGTTGTAGCTACAATACTACGGAAATGCCGCTGCTTGCGCCTGTCCTGCACTTCTTGTACCCACCGCTTGCGCATAGTGCGCCGTGTGTGAGCTACCTTTTTAATATCTATACGCTTGCGACCTTTGCCATAAAGAGGCAATACCGCAGGGATCAGGCTTTCACGAACCACCAGTTGCATGCTTGAGCTATCTGCTTCGGAAGCATCAGCCATCTCAGAGTCTGCATCTTCTTCAACACTTACATCTACTAATTGAGCGTTAACAACCTCATTCTCTTGTTCACTTTCGTCTTCAACGGTTACATCCTCAGGATCAGACGCTATAACATAAGCCTTGCTTACATCGATCTCGTCACCTACATCTGTCCCAAGCACAGCGCTCTCTCCTGACTCAATTTCGTCCTTTACTGCATCTTTCCCGGTTTCCTCAGCTTCCTGCCCCTCTTCCACTACAACAGTTGCAGATTCGACCTCGCTATCTTCTTCTTGCTGTACCTGCGCCTCGACAACATTTTCTACGTTATTAGGAACACCTGTATCGTTTTTCTTAACCACCACTACACCTGGTATCAATGCACGATAGCCCCAGAGTAATCCATCCTCATGCTGCATGAGGCAATGCTCTATCAACCCCATCAGTATTTCTGATGAAAGATGGTGTTTCAGCGTTATTTCATCTATCGTGAGATCAGCTGTAAAATAATCTGTAACAGCGCTTTTGCGTTTATGATAACGTCTATTTGCTCTTGCGCTCAGTTTCGAAATATCTGGCTCCGTCCAGGTGGAAATATCGCATGTTCTGGAAGATATTGCCGGAGAAATGTCCATTCGTACACTGGACAAGTTACACCTCCGTTGGGAATCTATCAATGAATGAGATTACGAGATTAGATTGTATTCATGTTCAATACAGAGAGATAGTAAATAGAGAGAACCGTCTGGGAATCATCATCAACTGCCTTCTTGCTTGTTTTAGTCTATAGAGTGGTAGAAAGTCAAGTGAAATAGGTCACTCTTTACCTTTCTCTCATACAATGACGTATTAGCCACGCCATTTGTTGCAATCTTTCCCAAATTAACCATATGTATATTATACGGTGGCGGCTGCGATTTGACTACACAGAACCGATTGTTACCTGTTACACACTTTCTCAAAGTCTTTTGAATGGTTCTAAAGTCCTTTATAAACTCTACCCAAGCGCAGGCGTTCATGATATGCTAGGTACGAATGAAATGAAAGGTCTTAAATTGTTTCATGAGCAGAAAAGCATCAAAGATAAATAGATTTTCTCAGATAGCTCGTTCGTTCCGTGTTGTCCGTCTATTGCTCTGGACGATATGGGTGATTTATCGCGAACGTCGCCGTGTCATTCGTGCGCATAATAAAGGCAATTATGAGGTTCAGCCAAATATTGAAGTTTTGATCAAAGTGCTGGTTGCTTTTCGCGAAGCAGCCCTTAAACTTGGCGTCCTGATGATCAAACTTGGCCAATTCCTGAGTTCTCGTGCCGATCTCCTACCAGAGCAGGCGCTGGCAGTCCTCAGTTCGCTTCAAGATGAAGTGCCTGCCGAATCGTTCAGCCATGTAGTTTCTGTTATCGAAGAAGAACTCGGTAAACCCATCGATCAGATTTTCAGCCATATAGAAACCAAGGCTACAGCTGCAGCTTCACTCGGCCAGGTGCACAAAGCCACACTTTCATCCACCGGAGCAGAAGTGGCAGTCAAAGTACAACGCCCACATATTGATCAACTCGTACGCAGCGATTTAAACTCGCTCAAATTCGTCATTCGTGTCATTACGCGCTTCATGGATACAGGCAACTTCATTGATTTAAAGGGCGTGTATCGTGAGTTTGAACGAACTGTGTATGAAGAGATTGACTTTGTATCCGAAGCTGCAAACTGCAAACGCTTCAAAGAGATGTTTCAGGACGATCCTAGCATTTATATTCCAGAAGTATACGAAGAATACAATACCCGGCATCTCTTAGTATTGGAATGGATCGATGGTATTAAAATCAACGACTATGAGGCGCTCGAAGCAGCGGGCATAGATCGCCTTGAAGTAGCCAATCGCACCGTGCAGGCCTACTTCCACCAGTTCTTTGATGAAGGCTTCTTCCACGCAGACCCGCATCCAGGCAATATTTTCGTGAAACCCGGCATCTCAAGCGATCAACCAATCATTGAATTTGTGGATTTTGGCATGGTTGGTTCTATCACCAGTTCCATGAAAAAATCTATGCGGGCATTGTTCCTGGCGTTCTTGACGCGCGATTCAGAAACCATAGTGGTAGAATTATCTAACCTGGGGTTTATCGGGAAAGGAGCAAATACTTCGGCCCTGGAGCGCGGCTTATCTCTGCTACTCGATCAGTTTTATGGTTTAACGCTAGGTGAAGCCCGTGATCTGGATATCCCTGAAGTAGCCGACGAGATTGCAAAACTGTTATACGGCCAGCCATTCCAGATACCGTCACAGTTTGCCTTCACTGGCAGAGCGATTAGCACTCTGGTTGGCGTCTCAACGGGGCTTGCGCCTGACTTTAACTTAATTGATGTAGCGATTCCTTACGCACGTAAATTCCTGGGATTGAATACCGACGAAATCGGTAGAACGATTCAACAACTCCTGAGCCAGTTGTTAGAGACAGTTAATACGCTTTTGAAAATGCCTCGTACACTCGAGCGCATCCTGATGAAGCTCGAAGCAGGCGAGTTCGTGATTAATCTTGGTGGAGATATTGGAATCGGTGCAACGGCTTTTCGTCGGCGTGAAAGAAATGGCGCCGAGGCTGCATTCCCTATCTCGTTAGCATTGATGTTCATCGGTTGTCTAGGCTTAGCTGCCTTTTTCCTTTATGATCACAATCAACTTCTGGCAATTGGCGCCCTGATACTTGCAGCGTTTTTGGGTCTTCGGTGGTTTTTTAAGTTCTAAAGTAGAAGTAATGCTAAGCTGTGGGTCTTACTAACGCCCACCGATCATCCTCCAACTTTTCCACCAGCCCCTCTCGCTCCAATTTAATCAGATGCGCCTCTACAGTCCAGGCTGCTATAGAATGGAGTTTGGGATCTACATCCATATAAATCCTGGGAACCATCTCAGCGATGGTCGCACCAGAAGGGATGACTTCGAGCGCCTGGATCACCTGCTGCTCTCGTAACATCCTGTGCTGAATATATTCCGAGATTTTCGACTGCGCATCAGTTATGGTTGGACCATGAGCAGGCACAATTTCGGATATGTCGATTTCCTGCAATCGCTTCAACGAATTCAAATAATCCAGCATATCGCCATCAGGCGGTGCGATTACATTCGTTGTGATGCCCGAGATAAGATCTCCTGCAAACAGCGTGCATCGTTTTTGTAATAGGAAGCTGAGATGATCGAAGCGATGGCCGGGAGTATGCAAGGCTTGCAAGGCATCATCTCCTGCAGGGAACGTCATTCCATCAGCAACCTCTTCATCTGCAATAGGCACTCCCTGCCTGCTGAACGCGTAGATATCAATACCGAGACGTTTTCGAAGCGCTACGGCTCCACCTATATGATCAGGGTGCCCATGCGTAATCAGTATCCGTCGAATGTCACCTCGTTCTGCGCCAGCTTGTATGATTGAATCAAGGTACTCAGTATCTTCTATCGCAGGGTCGATAACGGTCGCTCCTTCTATTCCACCACCAAGAACAACCGTGTTGGTACCTGGCCCTGTCATTAGCGAGGGATTTGGAGCCAGAATCACATCGTAAGCTTTTTGCATTAACAAATTTCCTTATACGAAAGATTGAGAGCCGATCACGAGCGTGTCATATGTTCGGGTACGTCCCAGGCATTTTCACTATCTTCTTGCAGGTACACCCGCGTTTTGCCACCTTTCTGTGATAAAACAGGTAGACGTGTTGGCACATGCCCGTTTTCAGTAGACTCCAGGGCTTCCCGCACGCTTCCAAATGCTGCCATTTCACGCAGTTGGCAGATGGTGGCAAAGACGAGTGGGAACTCCTTGCGCTCATAACGAGCCAGTGCTTCTACAGGTGAAATCCAGATGCCTTCGCTAGTTTCCAATCGATCATGTGCTGCCTGTTGTTCTGCGGGAGCAGTCGCCAGGAAAAAGTGCGTGTCGAAACGTTTAGGCATACCTTCGGGTGTAATCCAGTGCGCAAAATAATGAAGCAGGTCAGTTGCCAGTGTCAGTTGTTCTGCGCGCGCCATCTCCACCAGGGACCCTTTTCGCTCATTGAAGGCATCTCGGTATGCCCTGAAACGCTCAACGTCCTGGTCAGGTATAGCCAGTATGTTTCCATCTCGATAAGCCAGTAAGATGCCTGCCTCTTCGAAAAGCTCACGAATGGCAGCCGCTCTCGCTCCACTCGCCAACCTGGTGCGCCCTTCAGGATCACCGGTGGACGATTCCACTGGTGCGCACAACCCTGCAACGAGCTCAGCCGCATGGTCATCCTTTGAGACAGATCCGCCTGGAAAGACATACACATCCGGCATGAAATCGCTCTGGGTGACACGCCGCACCATAAACACTTCTATCCCCTGCCCAGCAGTAGTATCGCGCAGTAACATTACCGCTGATGCAAGGCGAGGCTCAACTGCCATAACCTGTTTCTCCGTTCCTACTTTGAACGCAAAGCCCAATTGTAGACGAAACGCGTACAGCCAAAGGTACGAGCAAGCATGAGCTTCTGCTCATCCGTTGGATAGACTCTATACTTGTATGCTCGTTTCTGCTCCATGTTTACATTGTAGCATAGTATGGTGTAAATTTTGATCATGACCTGTTTGCTTCGCAGTCATTTTTCATTCCCATAGTTGGAAGCAAGGTGCCTTCAAAACGAAGGTTTCGATAAAGCAAGATTCTTAACCATTCTAACAACAAGGAGAACCACATGAGACTTGCCAGCTTTTCAACCACAGCCATCCCAAAGGTCCGCATTGGCATAGTGCTGAACAATGAAATCGTCGATGTCGACCTTGCGGCACGCGCTTTAAACATCATTCCCCACGAAGAAATGCTCGATCTGCTCGATCATTACGGGCAGGACAAGTGGGAACTCAACGCAATACTTGACAAAGCCGGAGGTCGCCGCTTTAGCGAAGTCAAGACGTTTACCGAGATTGGCGCGGTACATAATCTTTCAGATATACAACTTGCTGCCCCCATTCCACGTCCTCGTAAAAATCTTATGTGCCTTGGCTGGAACTACACCGAACATGTCAAAGAAACCGCTGCCATACGCGGGCAAGATACCAAGGGACCGGAATATCCTGTCATTTTTACCAAAGCCCCAACGACTGTCAACAGCCCTTATGGCAATATTATCATCGATCCGCAGGTTTCTGTAGAGGTTGACTGGGAGGTTGAACTGGGAGTCATCATCGGCAATGGAGGCAAAAATATCTCGGAAGAAGAGGCCATGTCGCATGTCTTTGGCTATACTGTACTCAACGACGTCACCGCTCGTGACCTTCAATCCCGTCATAAGCAATTCTTTAAGGGCAAGAGCATTGATGGATATTGTCCGATGGGACCCTGGATTGTGACTGCCGATGAGATAGATGACCCACAAAGCCTGGTGATCAGGCTGCGTGTCAATGGAGTTACCAAACAAGAGAGCAATACAAGTATGATGATTTTCCCCATCCGTACCATCATTGCTAC
>Ga0187780_10002944_pt1 | contig 12816 bp, 12 predicted proteins | sample 1015_Q2_SP10_20__FD_132429 | JGI IMG/M metagenome (GOLD analysis project Ga0187780, IMG submission 132429) | Tropical peat soil microbial communities from peatlands in Department of Meta, Colombia - 1015_Q2_SP10_20_MG | ecosystem: Environmental > Terrestrial > Soil > Wetlands > Peat | place...
AGAATGATCTTGATCCCGGACCCAAGAGATATGGGAATGATCGTCGACGCGATAGACAGATACGAACCTACGATCTTCTGCGGTGTTCCCGCATCTTACATTGCGCTCATGAATTACCCAAATATCGAACAACACAAGATCAGGTCAATTCGAACCTGTATCTCCGGCGCATCGCCGCTCCCACAGGAGGTTGAACGTCGATTCGAGGATTTGACAGGTGGTAGACTCGTGGAAGGGTATGGCTTGACTGAAGCTGGCCCAGTAACTCACGTGAACCCACTCGATAGTGTTGAGAAGAATCGTCCGGGATCAATTGGGATTCCTATATCAGATACAGTTTGCAAAATCGTGGATATTGAAACTGGGAACAGGGATCTATCTCCGTCGAATGAGGGAGAGTTAGTAGTCAAAGGTCCTCAGATAATGTTAGGTTACTGGAATTCGCCTAGCGAAACTAATCTTGCGCTGAGAGATGGATGGTTATTCACTGGAGATATTGCCGTAATGGATGATGACGGTTATTTTCGGATCGTCGATCGGAAGAAAGATGTGATCAACGTATCCGGATTCAAAGTCTGGCCTCGCGAAGTCGAAGAGACATTATACGAACATCCGGGCATCAAAGAAGTAGCTGCAGTACCGACAGCAGATGCTGAGAGTGGCGAGAGAGTAAAGGTGTTCGTCGTATTGAACGACGAGTTCAAAGGAAGAATGTCTGCCTCGGAAATTATCGCATTCTGTACTGAGAGGCTCGCCATTTACAAAGTTCCGAGAGTTGTAGAGATAAGAGAATCATTGCCAAAAACGCATATTGGAAAGGTTTTGCGTAGAGAATTGAAATAACGATCAACCTAGAATGATTCGTGAACATGAAATAGAGATGGTTGTGGAATTCGAACTAAACAGTTAAGAACTCGCCTTCGAAGACGAAACGCCAAATATATTCGAGGCGTAACGCATTGGCACTCAAAGACATCCTTCATACGAATGAGTACGTCTTTCCTGAGAATCGTAAGAACATAAAGGTCCTCATGGATACTCACGCTCAGAGTCTGCAGGATCCTAATGGTTTCTGGCGAAAGGTTGCAGATGAACTGTTCTGGTATCAGAAGAATGAGAAAATTTTCGAAAAGATGGATGAACCACCATATGGACGTTGGTTTGCTGATTGGAAAACTAACCTCTCATACAACGCTCTAGATCGACATGTTTCAGCAAAGGGCAAGAAAGTAGCCTTTTACTGGGAAGGCGAGAACGGCGACAAGAAGACCATTACTTATTCTGACCTTTACGATCAAGTAAATCGTCTTGCTTCAGCTCTGAAGAAGCTTGGAGTAAAGAAAGGTGACAGAATAACAATCTACCTGCCGATGATCCCCGAGCTGCCTGTAAGTATGCTCGCTGCAGTACGCTTGGGTGCCATTCACACGATAATATTCGCAGGCTTCACCGCGAGCGCAGTTGCGAACCGAATAAATGATTCAAAATCGAGATTTGTGATAACGGCGGATGGGTTTTTCCGAAAGAATAAGACTGTCGAACTCAAAGGCATCGTTGATGACGCAGTCAAGCAATCACCAAGCGTAGAGAAGGTAATCATTGTCAAGAGATCGGGAGCCCCAGTCTCAATGGTCAGCGGCCGTGATCTCTGGTATAACGACTTGATGCAAACTGGAGAAAAATTCGTTGAACCGGAACATGTAGAGGGTACTCACCCGTCCTTCATACTCTACACATCAGGAACTACGGGCAAACCAAAGGGTACCACGCATAGTACTGGCGGATACATGACATACGCATACTACACCCAGAACACCGTTTTTGATGTGAAGGATAGCGACATTTACTGGTGTACGGCGGACATTGGATGGATAACTGGCCACACGTACATAGTTTACGGCCCACTCATCGCGGGTGCAACATCAGTCATGTACGAGGGCGCCCCAGACTTTCCACAACCCGACAGATGGTGGGACATCGTTGAAAGATATGGAGTAACCATCATTTACACAAGCCCAACAGCTATCCGGATGCATATGAAATTCGGGGAACAATGGGCACAGAAGCATACCCTCTCAACTCTGAGAATACTCGGGAGTGTTGGCGAACCAATTAACCCCGAAGCTTGGAAATGGTACTTCAAGAATATTGGACATGACAAATGCCCCATCGTAGATACATGGTGGCAGACCGAAACTGGGGGGATTCTGATCAGCTCTCAACCCGGAATCGCCCCAATTCCGCTGAAAGCAGGGTCAGCAACCCTGCCAATAGCCGGCGTACAGGCTGACGTGTTCACGGAGACCGGTGAACCCGCAAAATCAGGAGAGAGAGGATACATCGTCATTAAAGGCCCGTGGCCCGGTCAGTGCATGACACTTTGGAATGACGCCGAGAAATACAAGCAGACCTACTTCATGAGATTCCCCGGCATATACTATGCTGGCGACTATGCAATGAAAGACGACGACGGGTACTTCTGGCTGCTTGGCAGAGCAGACGAAGTTCTGAAAGTAGCAGGTCACAGAATTGGAACGGTCGAACTTGAAGACAGCTTGATTTCACACCCGGCAGTAGCAGAATCCGCAGTTATCGGCAAGTCAGACCCAGTTAAGATGGAGGTCCCTGTAGCCTTCGTTGTCCTGAGACCGGGCATTGAAGGAACGGATCAGCTCAGAAAAGAGCTAGCGAATCACGTAAGAACAACAATCGGTCCAATCGCCGTCCCAGAAACAATCTACTTCGTAAACAAACTACCGAAAACTCGAAGCGCTAAGATCATGAGACGAGTAGTGAAAGCAGTGGTCGAAGGTAGACCAATTGGAGACATCACAACACTAGACGACGACACCAGTGTCGAAGAAATGAAGAACGCGTACGGTGAACTCCAAGCACAATTGAATAAAGGCAAGTAACTGCTTTGAGCAAAGCGACAGACCTAGCGAACCCAGCCCCTTTAGGACTAATGGGCTTCGGCATGACCACAATTTTGCTTAACATGCATAACCTTGGTCTATTCAAGCTCAACAGCATGGTACTAGGAATGGGGATCTTCTACGGCGGCGTCGCACAGATAATTGCAGGGATAATGGAATTCAAGAAAGGAAACACTTTCGGCACTACAGCTTTCACATCTTACGGGCTCTTCTGGCTATCACTCGTATTCCTGATAGTCTTCCCAAGAGGCGCCGCTGAACTAGCTCCAGACAATATTGCCTTGGCCGCCTATCTCTTCCTGTGGGGGCTATTCACATTGATCATGTTCTTCGGAACTCTGAAAACAAACAGAGGACTACAGACCGTATTCCTGACACTGACTATACTTTTCTTCTTGCTCACCGCATCTCAGTTCATTCCAGCACTTCTCTCAATCACAGCCATAGAAGGGATATTCTGTGGCTTCTCAGCGTTCTACCTCTCCCTTGCAGAAGTTCTGAACGAAGGCAGAGAGAAAGCAGTACTTCCAATTGGTCCCGTAAAATCTTAAGCAACGTATTGAAATCGCGCACTCATCAGACGCCGCGCTAAAGGACCATGAACCGGAGATTCAGAATTACTGGTTCTATTAAATGGCATCATAAATAGTACCTCTTGAAAACGGTGTATGGCTAATAAAAGACGACCGCGTAGGTTTTTCTACGCGAGCTGATCGACGCTGCAAACAGTAACTAAAGAAGAACTTCTCGAGAGAGCCAAGAAACCATCTGTTGACGCTTTGAAATTACATCCATTCTACCGAGGCAAGATGGAAGTCGTTCCCAAATGTTGCATTCGAGATTTCAACGATTTCGCCATTTGGTACACTCCTGGCGTTGCAGAAGCCTGCCGCGCCATCGCAAAAAGCGAGATGCTTGTCTACGATTATACTAACAAGTGGAATATGGTCGCCGTAGTGACTGACGGCACGCGAATTCTGGGGCTAGGCGATATTGGCCCCAAAGCGGGACTTCCGGTTATGGAAGGAAAGTCAATCCTCTTCAAGTACCTAGGAGGAGTCGACGCCGTCCCCATTTGTCTTGGAACGAAAGATCCTGACGAAATAATATCTGCCGTCAAATGGCTGCAACCCTCATTCGGGGCCGTGAACCTCGAAGACATCTCGCAGCCCAAATGTTTCAGAATCCTCGACACTTTGAAAGCATCGTCCGAAATCCCAGTTTGGCATGATGATCAACAGGGGACCGCCACGGTAGTTCTCGGCGGACTCATTAACGCTCTTGAAGTTGTAGGGAAGAAAGTGAAAGACGTTACAGTAACGCTGATCGGCGCTGGCGCTTCGAATCTGGCGTGTGCGAGACTAATGTTCTCATACGGCATAAAACCATCGAATACCATCGTCGTAGATTCAAAAGGAATTCTTCACCGCGATCGCAAAGACATCGAGATGCGAAAGTCAGAGTACGTTGACAAATGGCGTATTTGTCAGACAACAAACGCTGAGGGACGCACTGGCAGCATATCAGATGCCCTAAAAGACGCGGATGTGTGCATTGCACTTTCCACCCCAGGACCTGACACCATCAAGAAAGCTTGGGTGGCCAATATGGCTAATGATTCAATTGTGTTTGCGTGCGCTAATCCGATTCCTGAGATTTGGCCATGGGAGGCCAAAGAAGCGGGTGCAAAAGTCGTTGCAACGGGCCGATCAGACTTTCCAAACCAAATCAACAATTCGCTCGGCTTCCCTGGAATATTCCGAGGAACGCTTGATGTAAGAGCGCGTACGATTACAGACGAAATGTGCATCGCGGCGGCGGATGAGTTAGCAAAGTGCGCTCGAGAGAGAGGCATCAGTGAAACCAATATCACCCCGAACATGGATGAGTGGAAAGTCTATCCTAGAGAAGCAGTTGCTGTAGGATTGAAAGCTCAGGACTTGGGATTGGCCAGAATCAAACTCACAAGAAGCCAATTATACGATCAAGCAACTACGATCATAAAACGTGCTCGCGAAATGACTCAGAAATCTATGGAGCTTGGTTACATTCGTCTTCCCAACGGGAGCTGACATACCATGAGCCTAGACAATCCGAAGGAAGAATATGATCTGATCATAATCGGCGGAGGTCCCGCGGGTCTAACCGCTGCCGCTTACGCTATTCGAAAACGCATTGAAACCCTACTAATTACCGAAGATCTTGGAGGCAAAACGAACTATCAATTTCATCTGCCTGATATCGATACTCACACGATAATCGACGGTCAAGAATTAGTTAGCAAGTTCAAGAACCAAATCGAATATCTCGATTTTGCAAGACACATAGGGAAAGTCATCAAATTCGAAAAGAAGAAAAGAGAATTCGTCGCGACGACGGCTGATCACACATTCAAGTCTAGAGCAGCAATTATCGCAACAGGCGTTATGCCTAAACGATTGAACATTCCTGGCGAAATGGAATTTTTAGGGCATGGTGTGAGCTATTCGACAGTAAGCCACGCTCCCGTATTTGTCGATTTGGACGTTGCAGTTGTAGGAGACGGACTTAGAGGTTTACGGGCTGCAGCTGAATTGATTCAAACGGCGCGCAAAGTTTTCATCATAGGACTCTCGACAAAGCTGGCAAATTCGACTTTAGGCAAGAAGATCAAGAGTTCCGGAAAAGCCGAATTTCTCGGTGAATACCATCTGAAGACGATCCTTGGCGACGAATCTCCAGATAGAATTGTACTATCGAGAAAAGGCGGAGGCGAAATGGAGATTCCAGTGAAGGGAATTTTCATTGAGATGGGGTATACTCCAAATACGCAAGTGTTCGCTAAGTTGGTGAGAAGGACTAGAGACGGCAGGATCATGATCGATGAGAACAATCAGACAAATGTGCCAGGTCTATTTGCAGCTGGCGATGTAACAGACGTGCAGGCACAGCAAGTAGTAATCGCGATGGGAGAAGGTGCCAATGCCGCCCTTACCGCGTATGATTATCTACTCGGCTTGAAACGTGTTTGAAAGACTAATCTATCCAGTAGTCCAGTCCGTATGGAACTGCCCCGCCTTGTCTACTCTTTCATATCCGTGAGCACCGAAATAATCTCTCAATGCCTGTACGAAATTCGCGGGCAATCTCTCAGTCCTATAACCATCGAGGTAATCGAGCGAGGCATCTATAGCGGGTATCGGTAAACCTAACTCATGGGACGTTACCGTCACGGTACGCCAAGCTGATTCTAGCTGCTTTAGAATTTGGCTGAACTTCGGATCTATGATCAAGTTCGGGAGTTTAGGATCATTCTCAAAGGGTTCTTTGATCGAATCGAGCAATTTCGATCTTATAATGCAACCCCCTTTCCAGATTCGCGCTATTTCACTGAAAGGTAGGTCGTATTGATATTCAACAGATGCGGCTCGCATTAAGTGAAAACCTTGCGCGTATGAAATGATGATCGATCCTTGAACAGCGGCGCGTAGGTTCTCAACGAAATCAAACCCTTGTTTGGTAGTCCGCGTAATCGGTGACTTCAAGACTGTTGCTGCGGCGACTCGTTCCTTCTTAAGACCTGATAGGTTTCGAGCGCTCACGGCGGCATCTATCGTAGGTGTAGGGATTCCGAGGTCCATCGAGTTTTGGGAAACCCATTTTCCTGTGCCCTTCTGTTTCGCGCTGTCAAGGATTAATGGGACGAGCGGCGAGTTTGTTCCTCTATCACGTTGTTCCAATACCTTGACGGCTATCTCGAGTAGGAAACAGTTCATTTCAGAATTGTTCCACGTCGCAAAGATGTCGTGTATTTGGTTGATGTTCAACTGTGCGACTCGGGATAAGAGGTCGTAGGCCTCGGCGAGTATCTCGATTACTGCATATTCGATTCCGTTATGGACCATCTTCACGTAATGGCCTGCTCCACGCGGCCCCATTAGTTGACAGCACGATCCGTCGACTTTAGCGGCCACGTCGTTCAGCATCTTTGAAACGTGATCGTACGCTTCTCGTGATCCTCCAACCATAATGCACGGGCCGTTAAGCGCTCCTTCTTCTCCTCCGCTTACGCCAACTCCTAAGTAGTGAAGGCGGTGCGCTGAGACTTCGCGACAACGTCGTTCAGTATCTTGGAAGAATGAGTTTCCGCCGTCAAGTAGAATATCTCCTTCAGCCATATATTTTTCAAGTTCGGCTATAGTCGCGTCGACGGCAGATCCAGCAGTCACCATGAGCATAATTCTCCGAGGACGATTGAGAGCGTTAACGAATTCTTGCAGATTGTAGAAGCCAGAGAGCTGTGGATAGTTTGAGACTAGCTTCCTAGTCTTCTCGGCCGTCCGATTGAAAACTGCGACTGAATATCCATGCCTTTGGAAGTTGAGGGCTAGATTCTGGCCCATTACGCCTAGGCCCAGTAAACCGAAATCCTTCTCTTCCATTCACCTCAGTCCTCCTTTGACCTAGTCCGCCTCGCTCTCGAACTTCTCGCTCCGGTTTGTTTCTTTCGACTCTTCCTAGGTTTGCGTCTAACTATGAGATATGCCCCTAGACACAGAGCGAATACAACACCGAAGAAAATTAAGGGAATCGAATAATCTATGGTCCACTCAGCTGAGATCATGTGTGGGCTGTGCATCTCGATACTACCCGACGGATCACTAGTAATTAGCGTCCCATTCTCAAACCAACCTTGAAAAATTGTTTTTGCGCCTAGGAGATCTAGCACTCCTCCAGCTGACAGGCTTCCAGTTTCAGAGAAACTTGCGAGTGAGCCATCGTCGTACCATCCTGCGCCTGCAATACTCGCATCGGCAACGTTGGTGCTAATCGATAATCGGTACTGATTGCGGTATACGACGTTCAGATCAACATCCGATGACACGATTACAGTTCTGTTAGGTTGAGTAACCCCGTCGGCCCAGCTCTCGAACCGTAACCGGTTGGTATCGTTTATTGTGACAAACATGGGCACTGCAATGGAATGGGGTCCTAATGCAACAGGCATAACTCCGCCGGTTGATGCAACGCCATCGACCCAATACGTTGCATTGTTAGGAACATCAATTGACAGCAATGAAGGAGCCAGATCGATTTCGAAGGATTTTGCGGAACGCGACAGGACCGTCAGGTTGGAATCGAGTATCTCCACCTTGATCTGTAGATCCCATGTCCCAGGAGAATATCGAGTGTTCGCGAATATTCCGCCGATCCTGAACTGCACGTTCTCAATTCCTGATTCAGACTGTAGCTGTGTTTGGCACAATGCCTCTGCGACAGGCTGATTAACGCAGGGCACTGGTGACCCTTCAGCAGTTCCAGGCACGATCGTGTTATTCAACTTCAAATCAACAATACCTGCGACGAACCAGAATCCCGGCTTCACACCTGCGTATGGAATGACTACGCTTACTGCCGTTGGTTCAAGACTACCCGCCCGAATGCTTGAAGGAAAGGCTAGTTGCGTAATGTCCACGGTTTGAGCGTGAACTAAAATGAACGGTGAACAAATCAGAATGATCAACAACGATAGTCCAATATGCTTGCGGAAATACAACTTTGCATCAGTGGCGAAACCACAACTCACTTTACGTAATTACTGTTTCTAAAGCTGAGTTCACGCGTCGCCGTTGTCAACTACGAAATGAACAAATAGCTTCTAAACGCTATACTCTATTGTTGCTTTCGAATGAAAGAACCTTGCTCTAGGTTTGATCATCGACGTTTGAAAGATTGGATGAAAGCGTTCGTAATAGTTTCGCTTTTCATAATCTCAATATCTACATCCACCAAGAGTCCCGTCTACGGTGTTGTGCCTAACGCGAACCTCACAGAGTGGACACTCCCGACTCCGAACAGCGTACCCCTCGGACTTTCTCTTGACCCTTCAGGACGCTGCTGTTGGTTCGTAGAATACTCAGGCAACAAGGTTGGACATCTTGATCCGAGCACAAATGCATTTCAAGAGTGGGATATTCCAACCGCGGGCGCAAGTCCTCTCGATGTTGCGACTACTACCATTACGGGTTCACTAGCAATTTGGGGTACTGAATTTGCCAAAGACAAGGTTTTCCTATTCTATCCCTCGTCAGGAACGTTTTTCGAATATTCGCTACCGAACGCTAATTCTGGAGTGGAGTATATTTCGGTAGAACCTTCAGGATCATTCGTCAGAGTATGGTTTACAGAGGTACAGAGGAACGCGAACGGCGAAATTGTGTATGATCCACATACCGGAACTGGTACCCTCTACGAGGACACATTCCCTGTTGCCGTTGGTGGAGGAGCGAACGGAATTTTCGCCGGACCTGGAGTAGTCTGGTATGCAGGACTCTCCTCGATTGTAAGATGGGATAGAGCGGCTAACCTGTACACGGTGTGGCCTTTGCCTACTCACGGCACCGCTACAGGACGCTTTCTAGCTTTTGACTCTCTAGGTCAACCGTGGTATACTCAAGGAGAACTGACTTCAGGAGGGAGTGACAATTATATCGGCGTATTACGAGGAGATAACACAATCAAGGAATGGCAGCTCCCCACTGCTGGCTCCGATCCCAGAGAAATTAGCATCAGTCCATTTACGCAGAACCCGTGGATTGCGGAACAGTCGTCCCAGGCGAACAACGGCCAAGTCTCAACACTAAACCCATCGGCTGGTGGTACAGTAGTCTCTGCGACACCTACTACTGCTCCTTCAGGCGGTGCCCCATCTACGGTCACACCGATAACCCCCCCGCCTTCAACGGTATCCTCAACAATCGTAACCCCCGCCACTACTCCCATCACTGGCTCTGCAAATGGACAATTTACTGAATACCCATTTGGGAATACACAACCACATGATGTGATAGTAGATTCAGCCGGTAATACCTGGGTTATCGAATCAGGCGCAAACAAGATCGCGAGAATCACATCCATTACCCCAGATTTTGGGCTAAGCGCTCTACCCGGTTCCGTCTCCATACCCCAAGGAAGTTCAGCGGGGATAACAATCACAGCTACCTCGATGACAGGATACTCTGGGCCTGTGACGCTTGCAGTGACTAGTGCGCCCGCTGGAATCAGCTTCTCAAGTTTCTCTCCTAATCCGATCAACGTTCCTTCCGGTGGAACTGCTTCCGCGGCTCTGGCAGTCAGTGTCGCGCCTGCGGCACCGTTAGGTCCCGCGTCCGTTACAATCTCCGGCACGGATGGTACGATAACTCATAACTCCACTTTCACAGTCCTGGTTACTCCAGCTGCTGATTTCTCACTCTCTCTCAGTGGTAGCGCACTCACCATAACTTCAGGTAGTTCCACTTCCGACCTTGTGACCATTACATCGCTCGGAGCATTCAACGCCGCAGTGACTTTGGCTACAGGGATACTGCCAACTGGAGTGCATGTTGCATTTTCACCCAGCAGCGTAACGCCTCCAGTAGGAGGTACTGCAAATTCAACCGCTACGATAACAGTGGATGCTGGAACACCTAGCACGATGACTTCGATAATGATAATTGGCACAAGCAGCAGCTTGAGCCACTCACAGTCGCTGGACCTTACAATTACACTCGGAGTGACGCCAGATTTCACATTATCTTCTGCTCCACCCTCAATTTCAATAAGTCAGGGCTCGAGTGGAACGTCAGCCATCACTGTGACTTCAAATAACGGGTTCAGTTCTGCGGTTGGTCTGAGCTTCTCCTGGATGGGTTCCGCCCCTACGGGTATCTCAGTCAGCTTGCCTGGTCCAATAACTCCACCATCCGGATCGACTGCAAGCTCCACTTTAACAGTGAGCGCCGATTCGTCAGCTTCGATCGGCTCATTCACGCTCATAGTGACCGGCACGAGCGGTGTACTTATTCATTCAGCAAATGTCGGCATCCTAGTAAGCGCCTCACCAAGTACCAGCACATCAGCACCAAGTGTTCCTAAATGTCTAATCGCAACCGCAACTTATGGTTCGGAGCTCAGTCCTGAAGTTCAACTTCTTCGAAACTTCCGGGACAATTCCCTCCAACGAACCGCGGCAGGATCCAAATTCATGCTCGTCTTTAACGCATGGTACTATTCATTTAGCCCCTATATCGCAGGTTATCTAACATCTCATGCGGCCGCTCGCTCAGTAATGAAAGTTATTCTCTATCCCATTATTGCAACTCTCTTTGTTGCTTCGAACATATTCTCATTAACATCGTCGACTCCAGAACTTGCTGTTTTGCTGTCTGGCTTGTTCGCCAGCGCCATTATTGGTGCAGTGTACTTGGGACTTCCACTGAGCCTAGTAAGGTCAAAATTCCGTTTGCGCAGAAATCAGCTCAGGACAAGACCTGTGAGCATTGGTCTCCTAGCCGGGATCGCAATGCTAGGCGTCGGTGAGATTCTATCATCGAGTATTTTGCTCATCATCGCAGGCCCAGTGATAGTAATGTCTATGATAATACTTTCCGGATTCTTAGTTTCAGGAATCATTTCAGAAAGGTTACTCTAACCATTGGAAAGCCTCATGATCTTGTCTGTTCAGCGGTAAATCCATACAAGATTAGAAGACTCCCGAGCAGGAGTAATGGAATCGCGAAGAGTACGTTCGGGTAGATCACGACGTTTCGTGTTGAATTATGAAGTACAGTCTGAAGCGGCATGGGTGCAACGCCCAGAGCAAGTAGAACAACTAGCGCCCCTAGAAGGACTATAAGTTTATTCAACGAAATACTCCTCACCATGCGAATTGGTACATGTCGATTATTGCTGACACCAAATCACTCGAGGTTATCACCCTTACGGTGACTTTCTCATTCTTTGAATTTCCAACTTCAACATTAGAGAGGTGTTGGAGTGATGTGAAAACGAAGTTCTCCAGTAGATTTTGTAGACGATCTAGCTGATCTTTCTGTGTCGTGTAGCTTATCTGCTGCTCGTAATCGTACCCCGTCAGTTCATGTTTGAATATTAAACGAGCGTTCTCGCCCGACGACCCTATTACGTATTTGGTTAAGAATATTCTTCGAGGAGCATCAAGATCATCTACGATTAGAATTGGATTCGCGTCATCATTTGCAAGGAGAGAATAAAAAGAGTCAGATACCGCGTACTTTTGTCGCTCCAATTAACGGGTTCGACCATAAAATACACGGATTGAATGAAGCGATAAAGTATTTGTGTGAGGGATCATGGACATGTCTGGGGTTGCTTAATCGTGATGTCTAGGTTCGAAAAGGAAGGTCAGCGATTAGTATGCGAGAAATGCGGTTTCGAGACGAATAGTCAGGAGATTTTTGCTCTCCACAAGAAGAACTGCCCTAGAATTTGAGTGAATCCGAAGCGAATCCCCCAATCATAGACTCGACTCTGTGAAGCCAGTATGAGGATCATTAACGGATTCGCGTTCTATGATTATTGTCAATCCTGCAAGATTGTAACGAAGTATAGGATTGAATCGGATAATTCTTCCGCGCTTGGAGTCTGCGGATCCTCTGAACAGCAGCAGGCATTGGCTGACCTGAACGAAATCTTTTATGAAAAACCTAACTTATGGGTGACCAGATTCAAGATCGGTAACATGAACAACGTTGTCACAGGCAAACTCATCCATGCTCTTCATTCAAGCGATACCAAGTAAGCATCGCAACATCATTCGCGCGTCCATCTGCGAATGAAATTGTATTGATTCCATTCATGTAAGAAAACGAGTTTCGGTTTTCAGTGTATCATTCTGGTTCTGTGTGGGACTGCGAACCAAATTTTGTGATCACGCGGAAAAAAATGGTGAAGAAAAAATTTCATGGACGCCAAGAAAAATTGGAGCAACACTTAAATCCGAATTACATAACCATATTGGAAAATCGGAAATTTTAAGGGAGGATCTCGAGTACAAAATTTGTCAACTAGACCTTACGCTTACAGACATGTAGTGGCAACA
>Ga0187780_10002945_pt1 | contig 12816 bp, 8 predicted proteins | sample 1015_Q2_SP10_20__FD_132429 | JGI IMG/M metagenome (GOLD analysis project Ga0187780, IMG submission 132429) | Tropical peat soil microbial communities from peatlands in Department of Meta, Colombia - 1015_Q2_SP10_20_MG | ecosystem: Environmental > Terrestrial > Soil > Wetlands > Peat | place...
CGCCGAAGCTGTCGGCGCACCAGGACGCGATCCTGCTCGACTCGGCGCTGTTCGCGCGCGTCGACGCGGTGTACCAGCAGCGCGCCAAGCTCGGGCTCGATCCCGAGTCGGCCCAGCTGCTCGACCGCTACGAGACGATGTTCGTGCGCGCCGGCGCGCGCCTGCCCGATGCCGACAAGAAGAAGCTGGCCGAGCTCAACGTCGAGATCTCGTCGCTGCAGACCAAGTTCCGGCAGAACGTGCTCGAGGCGACGAAGCAAGGCGCGGTCGTCGTCGACGACGTCAAGCAGCTCGACGGCCTGTCGGCGGAGGTGATCGGCGCGGCCGCACAGGCCGCGAAGGATCGCGGGCTCGACGGCAAGTGGGTGATCGCGCTGCAGAACACGACGATGCAGCCGGCGCTCGAGCAGCTCACGAACCGCGACCTGCGCAAGCGCATCTACGACGCGTCGATCGCGCGCGCGCGGGGCGGCGCCGTCGACAACACCGTGGTCGTCGCGAAGATCATCGAGCTGCGCGCGACCAAGGCGAAGCTGCTCGGCTTCCCGAACTTCGCGACCTACGCGCTCTCCGAGGAGACCGCGAACACCCCGACCGCGGTCAACAAGATCCTGAAGGACCTCGCGCCCGCCGCGCTCGCGAAGGCGAAGGAAGAAGCCGCCGCGATCCAGAAGCAGATCGATTCCGACGCGAAGGCCGCGCACGAGAAGCCGTTCAAGCTCGAAGCGTGGGACTGGGATCTGTACTCGGCGCGCGTGCGCAAGGCGCGCTACTCGTTCGACGACGCCGAGGTCAAGCCGTACTTCGAGCTCGACCACGTGCTCACCGACGGCGTGTTCTACGCCGCGCACGAGCTCTACGGCCTGACGTTCACCGAGCGCAAGGACCTGCCGCTGTACCGCCCCGACATCCGCGCGTTCGAGGTGCACGACGGCGACGGCTCGACGATCGGCCTCATCCTGCTCGACTACTTCAGCCGCGACAACAAGCAGGGCGGCGCGTGGATGGACTCGTTCGTCGACCAGTCGTACCTGTTCGGCCAGAAGCCGCTCGTCATCAACAACCTCAACATCGCGCCGCGCAAGCCGGGCGAGCCCGTGCTGCTCACGTTCGACGAGGTGACGACGATGTTCCACGAGTTCGGGCACGGCCTGCACGGCCTGCTGTCGGCGGCGAAGTACCCGCTGCTGTCGGGCACGAGCGTGCCGCCCGACTTCGTCGAGTACCCGTCGCAGTTCAACGAGATGTGGGCGCGCGATCCGGTGGTCGTCGCGCACTTCGCGAAGCACTACCAGACCGGCGCGCCGATGCCGAAGCCGCTGCTCGACAAGGTGCTCGCCGCCAAGACGTGGGGCGAAGGCTACGCGACGCTCGAGTACCTCGAGGCCGCGATGCTCGATCAGTCGTGGCACCAGATCGGGCTCGACAAAGTGCCTGCCGCGGCCGGCGTGACCGCGTTCGAGGACGCCGCACTCGCGCACGACGGCGTCGCGTACGGCCCGGTGCCGCCGCGCTACCACACGACGTACTTCTCGCACGCGTTCTCGGGCGGCTACGAGGCCGGCTACTACGCGTACCTGTGGGCCGAGGTGCTCGCGCGCGATTCGGGCGCGTGGTTCACCGCGCACGGCGGGCTCAAGGCCGACAACGGCGCGGTGTTCCGCGCGAAGATCCTGTCGCGCGGCCGCACGAAGGAGCCGAACGCGCTGTTCCAGGACTTCTACGGCAAGCCGCCGGAGATCGGGCCGCTGCTCGACTATCGCGGGTTGAAGAAGAAGTAGCTCAGTACCCGCGGCGCGCCTGCACCGCCAGCAACCACGCGCGTTGTTCTTGGGGCATGCGCCCGATCAAGTACGTGGGATCGCCGCGCAGCGGCGCCGCGAGCACGAGCCCGAGCGGCGTCGGCGCGGCGTCGAGCGGAACCGGATCCGGAACGTCGTCGTAGATCGCGAGCACGCGCATGCCCGCGGGCTCGTGATGGCCGGCGGGCGCGAGCCACGTGCGGCCGTCGGGCAGGAGCGTGCCGAGCTCGCTGCGAAACGTTCCACGCTCCAGCTCGCCGACGATCGCGAGATCGAAGCGATCGAGCCGCGCCGGCGCGGGATACGCCGGCGCCTGGAATACCGACAGCCACAGCCGGATGCCGGTGACGTGCGCGTTCGGCCAGCCCTGCCGCGTCTCGCCGAGCACGGTGTCGAGCATCGCCGGCAGCTTCGCGGGATCGCGCTCGCGCCACAGCCAGCGATAGGTCGCGCGCTGCGACAGCCATGCCGCGACCGCCGCGTCGTCACCGGCGCCGAGCGCCTCGAGGTTGCCGCCGATCATCTCGTACGTCTGGTGCTCGCCGTACGGCTGCTTCGCGCGCACGACCGCGAACATCGGAAAGCTCGAGAACGGAAACGCGTGCAGGCGCTGGTTCAGCCACACGCCTTGCACCGCCCAGAACACGACGAACGCGGTGACGAATGCGAGCGCGGCGCGCGAACGCTCGGGCTCGCGCGTGTCGCGCGCCACGCCGAAGCGCGCGGCGAGCGCGTCCCAGTCGACGAACGCGGCGGCGAGCGGCAGCCAGTGCAAGTTCCACAGGTTCATCACGAGCGCGAGCCCGACGACCTCGGCGCACCACAGCGTTCCGACCAGCGCGCGCAGCCACGGCCGGCGCACGAAGAACACCGCGAAGATCGGCGCGCTCTGCGAGATCATGCTCGCGCACGCCGCGAGCTTGTAATGCCACGACTCGGCGAGCAGCCAGCTCGCGACCGCCGTGCGGTCGGCACCGATCCAGTCGAAGCGCGTGAGCAGCTGGTGGCGCAGGTTGTCGGAAAGCGCCCAGCCGAGGCCGAAGCCACCCGACTTGAGCTTCTCGTACGCGGCGAGCGCGAACACCGCCGCGACCGCGAGCTGGACGAGCCGCACCGAGCGCTGGTAGCCGGCACCGATCGAAAGCCCCGGCTCCGCCGGGGCGCGCAGCGACGCGGAGCGTTGCGGAGTGTCGATCGCCAGCTCGCGCCCGCGCCGCCGTCGCCACCACGCGTCGATCGACAGCGCGTCGCCCGAGCGCGCGCCGAGCAGCGCGAAGCTGGCGAGGATCGGAGGCACGTCGGTGTGCGACCACGTCGGCGAGTCCGATACGCCGTACGCGGCGATCGCCATCGTCGCGACGAGGCTCACCGCGTGCGAGGCGCGCGTGCACGCGCCGAGCAGCATCGCGGCCGTCGCGACCCACGCGACGTCGGTGAGCACCGCGAGCACGGCCGCGCTCGGCCGCCCCGGGTACAGCATCCAGATGCCTTGCTTGTAATAGAGCTGCGACGGCAGCGACGTATCGGACCCGATCCGCCACAACATCCACAGCAGCGACGCCGCGACCGCGATCCGGATCACGGCCGCCGCGATCCGACCGCCCGGCGCGAACCAGTAGCGCTGCCACCAGCCGAACAAGGCTCGAATATAGTAGCTTCGCGACGTGCGGACGGTGGTCGCGCTGGCGTTAGTGCTCGCAGCGTGCGGCGACAACGCGAAGGAGCCCGACTACCTCGGCTACGACTGGGACGATCGCCGCGTGCTGTGCAGCGCGCCGCTCGACGATCTCGGCGTCACGCCGCGCGAGGCCGCCGACCCGACGTTCATCCACCAGCAGATCGACGCCGCCGCGCGCGGCGGCTGGGCGCTCGTCCTGCACGCGCACCAGCCCACGGTCGGCATCAGCCTGCCGTGGCTCGATCAGGTGCTGACGTGGGCCGACGATGCCGGCCTCACCTACTACACGTTCGACGAGCTCGTGCCCGGCGGCTCGCGCGGCCCCGGCCTCGCGCTCGGGTTCGACGACTGCACGCCCGACAACTGGATGGAGGCGCGCGCGACGCTGATGCGCCACGACGCACGCGTCACGCTGTTCGTGTCGCAGTGGCAAGACCTCACGCCGCCCGGCCTCGCGGAGATCGCGGTGCTCCACGAGGACGGCGACGCGATCGAGGCGCACTCCGTCAACCACCTGTACGTCGCGCAGTACGTCGAGGACAACGGCATCGACGCGTACATCGCGAACGAGATGCTGCCCTCGCTCGAGGCGGTCGCGAACGCGGGCTACCCGTATCCCGCCGCGTTCGCGTATCCGTTCGGCGAGCACACGCCGGCGCTCGACCGAGCGGCGCTGGAGCACGTCGGGCTCGTACGCGCGACGCGCGGCGAGTGCCCGTGGTCCGGCTGGGGCCTGTAACCAATGCTGCGTAAGTAAACTGCTCTCGGCGGCGCGCGTAGTGCAGTGCATCTCCCTGCGGAAATTCCGCAGGAGAGTGTCATGGTCAGCAAAACTCGCGCTTTCGCGGGCTCCATCCTCGCGACAGCCTGTCTCGTGATCGGCGGCTGCGCCGACACGGATCATATCAGCGCGCCGGTGACCGGCGGCGGCTCCGCAGGCGGCGGCAGTGGCAGCGGCAGCGGTAGCGGCAGCGGCAGTGGCTCGTCGGCCGTCTCGTACGTCGTCGTCGGGCTCGCGAGCGACATGCCGATCGCCGGCATCCCGCACACCGATCCCGATCTCGTGAACCCTTGGGGCCTCGTGCCGTTCGAGGGCGCGTTCTGGATCGCGAACAACGGCACCGGCCTGGTGTCGATCTACGACCGCACCGGCGCCGCGCAGAAGAAGAGCGGCAGCATCGACTTGATGTCGGACATCGACGGCATCGCGATCAACCCGTCGAAGAAAGCCACCGACTTGATGATCCAGCAGGGCAACTCGTGCACGAGCGCGCGCCTGTTGTTCGCGAGCGAGGACGGCGTGATCATCGGCGTCAACCCGGATTTCTCGCCGGCGGTGATCCAGACCGTGGTCGATCACACCGCGATCGGTGCCGTGTTCAAGGGCGTCGCGATCGCGCAGGAGGCGGACGGCTCGCTGCTGATCCTCGCGGCCGACTTCCACAACGGCGTGGTCGACCTGTTCGACACCAACTTCCAGCCGGTCACCAAGCTCGGCAAGTCGGCGTTCGTCGACTCGAAGATCCCGAGCACGATGGGGCCGTTCAACATCGCCGTGATCGGCGACGCGGTTTACATCACGTACGCGACGCAGGATGCGGCCAAGCACGACGACGTACCCGGTGCGGGCGCGATCGCGAAGTTCGATCTGCAGGGCAACCTCGTCGCCGATCTCGTCGGCGGACCGTTCAGCTCGCCATGGGGCATGGCGATGGCGAGCAGCCGCTTCTGCGGCGCGGCGGGCGCGGCAAGCGCGAGCGCGCTGGTCGTCGGCAACTTCGGCGACGGCACGGTCAACCTGGTCGACCCGGTCGCGCTGAAGTCGCTCGGCAAGCTGGACGACAAGGGCGGCAACCCGATCTCGATCGACGGTTTGTGGGGTCTGTCGTTCGGCGACGGCGTGACGAACGCGATGACCGGCTCGCTGTACTTCACGGCGGGCCCGAACGGCGAGGCCGACGGCCTGTTCGGGCGCATCGACGCCGTGCGGTGAGCGCCTCGGTCACCGCCGGTCGAGCGAAGGTGGATTGTAGCGCTCGGCCGGCGCGGTCGGATCGTCGGTGCCACCGGTGATGAGCACGGTGCCGTCGCACAGCAGCGTGGCCTGATGGCCGGCGCGCGGCATGGCCAGCGAGTCCGTCGCGATCACCTCGACCGAGCCGTCGACGGCATCGAGCTGGGCGATGAACGCGGTCGAGAGCGGTGGGCCGCCGACGGACGTGCGCCCGCCCGTGAGGAGCACGCGGCCGTCGGGCAGAGTGGTCGCGGCGAAGTCGATGAGGCCAGCGTTCGAGGGCAGCGGATCCGACAGCTTCGTGAAGCCGGCGTCTTGCGTGAACAGCTCGAGCTGCGCCGTGGGGCCGTTCTTGTCGATGCCGCCGATGAACAGCACGCTGCCGTCGGGCATCAGCACGGCCTGATGCTGCGTGCGCGGATCCGCCATTTGATAGGTGAAGCCCTGCAAGAAGCCCATGCTGAGCGGCTTGAACAGCTCGGCTTGCGCGACCGGGTTGCCATTCGTCGCGGCATCGAGCCCGCCGGCGACGAGCACGGCGGCGCCGAGATCGGAGCCGAGTCGCGTCGCGGTGTGACCGAAGCGAGGAAATGCGAGCTGCGCCGCGAGCGGGTGCACCTGCGCGGTCCCGTTCGCGAGCTGCACTTCATCGACCGTCGCCGACACGCCCATCGTCGGATCGTCGCCGCCGATCACGATCACGCTTCCGTCGGTGAGCGTGGTCGCCGTGAGCCCGGTGCGCGTCATGTTGGTGTCGGCGACCGTATCGACGCGCGTCGCCGGCGGGTTGTCGGCCTCGATCAGCTCGACGAACTGCGCGCCCGCCCCCGTCTGATCGAGCCCGCCGATCACGGCCACCTGCGCGTCGCCGCCGGTGCCGACGAGCGTGACCACCGCGCCCGTGCGCGGCGCGAGCGTGGCGAGCGAGTCGAGCTCCCCGGTGCGCGGATCGAACTGTTCGACATCGGTCACGGCGTTGCCGTTCGCGTCGACGCCGCCGACGAACAGACCCGAACCGTCGTGATACGTGATGGCGGCGCCGCCGTTGCGCACCTCGGGCACCTGCGCGAGCTGCGCGAACTTGACCTCGCTCGCGAAGAACAAGTGCGTCGGCGGCGTCGGGGTCTCGGGCGCGATCGCGAAGCTGCAGGTGCGGCCGTACGCGACCTCCTGCGTGCTGACGAACCCCGTCAGGTGCACGACGAGGTCATCGCCGAACGGCACGCGCGTGAGCTCGACGGTCTGGCCGTGCGTGAACGTCGCCGATACGAGATCGTCGGTGGCGCCCTCGTGCGCCACCGACATCGTCAGCTGATCGAGCGCGGGCGGCTGCGCGCTCGCGTTCTGCGGCAAGTCGACGATCGGCGCGAACACCGGCGGCGGGTCGGTGCACGCGGCGAGCACGGCGAGCGCCATCCACTTCATAGCGACGGCAGCCCTTTCGGCTTCACCGTGAACGTCGTGGCCGGGCTCTCGCTCGCGATCGCCGCCGTGATCGGCACGAGCAGCGCCGCCGCGAGCACGGCCGCGCCCGCCGCCCACGCCCAGCGCGAGTGATACCAGTGCGTCTCGGCGACTTTCGGCACGAGCAGATCGGCGACCGCGGCGGCGAGCGGCGTCAAGTCGCCGGTGATCGCGACGCTCCGGCGATCGCGCTCGCGGCCGTCGAGCCCGACCAGGCGGGCGCTGCCGACCTGGCCGTGGACCTCGGCGACGATCATCGCGCGCGCGCCGGCGACGCGGGCCTGCACGAGCAGCTCGGCATCCGACGGCGGCGCGTACGGCGACGGATCGGGCGCGAGGTGCATGCCGAGGGATGTCACGTCCACGCGCTGGCCCCAGGGCAAGCGATCCGCGCATGCGACGCGGATCCAGTGCGGGCCGGCGAGCAGGTGCGCCTTGCCCGAGCTGGCCGCGCCGTCGACGAACGCCGTGCAGCCGGGCGGCACGTCGAGCTCCAGATCGGAGGCGGGGTGGTCGTGCAGCACGGCTTCGTGCGCGCGCTGGAACTGCTCGACGATCTTGGGTGGGAATCGCGCCGGGTCGAGCTCGCGCGACGGATCGATCACCACCGACGCGACCAGCTCGTCCCACGCGCCGGTGTCGTCGCCGTTCGTCGCGCGCACGAGCCCGCGATAGAGGAACAGGTCGCTGAGCTGCGCGGTCGTGAGCCCGGCGGCGCCCGTGCGATCGGCGAGATCGCGGGTTTGATCGAGCACGGCACGCGCTTCGTCGAGCCGCGCCTTGTCGAACGCGTCGATCCCGCGCGCGAGCAGCTTGCCGGTCTCGGCGGCGGGCGGCGGCGCCGGCGAACGATCGATCGCGGCCGCGCCGTGCTCGCGGGCGACGTCCTCGATCGGGGCGACCTTCGCCCCCGGCGCCCACACGACGACCACGTCGGCCGCGGGCGCCGCCCCGGCGGCAACCGGTGCCACCACGCAGGCAGCCAGGAGCGGCAACAGGCGCACTCCGCGGCAGTTTCGGCTGGTTCGGGCGAACAATCAACTCGCGGATATAATGATGCTGTGAGGCAAGCCGAGCGAAGCGAGGCGTGGTGCAGGTGGCAGGGTGTGCATGTGCAGCGGGCCTCGCGAAGCGAGGACCCGCTGTGAGCCGCGCCCTGGGCCGTTACGAGCTGTTACGCCCGCTGGCGCGTGGCGGAATGGCCGAGGTCTACCTCGCGCGGCGGCGGGCGGCCGGAGTCGAAAAATGGTTGGTGGTCAAACGCATGCGGCCGGAGCGCGCCGGCGACGTGCGGTTCCTCGACCTGTTCGTGCGCGAGGCGCGGCTGTCGATGAGCCTCGCGCACCAGAACATCGTGCCGGTGTTCGACTTCGGGCGCATCGACGACCAGGTGTTCATCGCGATGGAGCGGATCGAGGGCCGCGACCTCGGCTCGAGCCTGGCGCGCGGGGGGCGCGAGCGCCGGCTGCCCGCGCTGCTCGCCGCATTCGTCGCCGCCGAGTGCTGTCAGGCGCTCGACTACGCGCACCGGCGGCGCGGGCCCGACGGCGCGCCGCTCGGCATCGTCCACCGCGATGTGACGCCGCGCAACGTGCTGCTGTCGTGGTCGGGCGAGGTCAAGCTCACCGATTTCGGCATCGCCGCGCTCGCCGGCGACGACTCGGCACGCGCCATCGGCACGCCGGCGTACATGGCGCCCGAGCAAGCGCGCGGCGAGCCACTCGACGCGCGCGCCGACGTGTACGCGGTCGGGCTCGTGCTGCGCGAGGCGATGACGGGCGTGCGCGCGCGCCCCGGCGAGGAGCGCGAATCGACGATGGCGGCCGCGCGCAGCGGAGAGCTCGCGCCGTGGCCCGACGTCGAGGTCGATGCGCGGCTGCGCGCGATCGCGGACCGCGCGACGGCGGTCGCGCGCGAGGATCGCTACGACGGCGCGCACGCGATGCTCGAGGAGCTCGACGCGTTCATGGTGACCGAGCGCGCGGGCAACAAGGGCGACGCGCCGGCTCGCCAGCTCGCGGCCTGGCTCGGCGAGGTCTGGAAGGGCGCGCGCGACGACGCGAGCGAGAGCGGCGAGATCGGCGGCGATCACCTCGTCAGCTACATGGACGACGGCGAGCTCGACGTGATCGGGACGGGCACCGTGCGATCGCTGGCGGTGACGGAGGCGGAGGCGGAGAAGCCGGCCGGGAAGCCGGTGCCGGAGGTGAAGCCCGAGCTCGAGGAGGTCGAGCCGCCGCGGCGCGCGAACTGGTGGGTGCCGGCGATCGTGTTCGGGATCGCGGGGGTGGTCGCGCTCGTGTTCGCGACCGGCGAGGATACGAGGCCGAAGCAGGTCGATTCGCTGCCGCAGCCGCGGCCGCAGCCGCTTACCGCTACCGGATCCGGTTCCGCTGCCGGATCCGGTTCCGCTGCCGGATCCGGTTCCGCGATGCCGCAGCCGCAACCGCTGCCGCTACCGCAACCGCCGCCGCCGAAGCCGCTGCCGAAACCGAGTACGAGCACGCCGGCGCCGGCGCCGTCGCCGAAGCTCTACCGCGTCTTGATCAACACGACACCGTGGTCGTTCTTCACGATCGACGGCGACGCGTCGACGCGACACCAGACACCAGTGCAACTCCAGCTCGCCCCCGGCCCGCACCAATTCCACTTCTGGAATGACGTCGCGCACGTGCAGAAGGATGCGACGATCGACGTTCCGGAGCACGAATCGAGCTGGGCTCAGCCTCTGACAGACTCGCCTCGCTGACGGGCGGTAGCGCGCCCATCGGCCCCGTGATCAGCCGCGACCCGCGCTGATACGTCAGCCACGACCACGCCCAGTGGAACATCATGATCACGCGGTTGCGAAAACCGACGAGAAAATAGATGTGGACGACCCACCAGATCAGCCACGCGAACAGGCCGGACTTCGCGAACCGCTTCGTCGCGATGACGGCCTCGGCGCGGCCGATCGTCGCCATGTTGCCCTTGTCGTGGAAGTGAAACGGCGTGCGCTCGGCGCCCGCGATCATGCGCGCGACGTGCCGGCCCTCCTGGATCGCGCCCTGCGCGATCCCGGGGACCTCGACGCCGTCGCTGATCACCTTCGCGAGGTCGCCGATCACGAACACCTCGGGATGCCCGGCGATCGATAGATCGGGCTCGACCTCGACGCGCCCGCTGCGATCGCGCCGCGCGGGCAAGCACGCGGCGAGCGGCGACGCCGCGACGCCGGCGGCCCACAGCACGGTGCGCGCGGCGATGCGGTGCTCGCCGTCCTTGCCGTTCACGGTGACGCCGCGGTCGTCGATCGCGGTGACGAGCGTGTCGACGCGCACGTCGACGTGGCGCTTCTCGAGCGCGCGCTTCGCGTCCTCGGACAGCTTCTCGGGATACGTGCCGAGCACGCGGTCCCTGCCTTCGCACAGCACGACGCGCACCGCGGTCGAATCGATCGCGCGAAAGTCCTTCTTCAGCGTGTGCAGGCCGATCTCGCCGAGCGCGCCGGCGAGCTCGACGCCGGTCGGGCCGCCGCCGACCACGACGAACGTCAGCCACGCGTGCTGCGCGTCGGGATCGGTCTCGCGCTCGGCCGCTTCGTACGCGAGGAAGATCCGCCGGCGGATCTCGAGCGCGTCCTCGACGCTCTTGAGGCCCGGCGCGAGGCCCTCCCACGCGTCGTGGCCGAAGTACGAGTGCGTCGCGCCGGTCGCGACGATCAGGTAGTCGTACTCGAGCTCGCCGGCGTCGAGCACGATCTTCTTGGTCGCGACGTCGATCGCGCGCGCCTCGGCGAGCAGCACGCGCGCGTTGTGCTGGCGCGCGAGCACGGAGCGGATCGGATACGCGATGTCGGCCGGATTCAGCGCCGCGGTCGCGACCTGGTACAGCAGCGGCTGGAACAGGTGGTGGTTGCGGCGATCGAGCAGCGTGACGCGCACCGGCGCGTGCGCGAGAGCGCGCGCCGCGGTGAGCCCGCCGAAACCTCCGCCGATGATCACGACATGCGGCGCCACGCCACTTAGATGATGGCACGCCCTACAGCGATGCGAGCAATGCTTCGCACACGCGATCGACCTGCGCCGCCATCAGATCCGGATACATCGGCAGCGAGATCATCTCGCGCGCCGCGCGCTCCGCGATCGGGCACGGCGGCTGGCGCAAGTGCGCGTACGCGCGCTGCTGGTGGATCGGCGTCGGATAATGAATCGCGGTGGCGATGCCGGCCTTGCCCATCGCGTCGCGGATCGCGTCGCGGCGCGACGCCTCGACGCGCACGATCATCAGATGGTAGACCGGTGCGCTGCCGGGAGCCTCGGCGACGAGGCGCACGCGGGAGTCGCCGCCGAGCCGCTCACGATAGCGCGCGGCAAGCGCGCGCCGCTTCGCGTTCGCGTCGTCGAGCCGGCGCAGCTCGATCGCGAGGCACGCGCACTGGATCGAATCGAGCCGCGCGTTGTAGCCGATCTCGGCGTGATCGTGGCGCGCGGCCTGGCCGTGGTCGCGCAGCCGGCGCACGTGCTCGGCGAGCGCGGCGTCGCTGGTCGTGACCGCGCCGCCTTCGCCGAGCGCGCCGAGGTTCTTCGTCGGGTAGAAGCTGAACGCCGCGGCGACGCCGCACGAGCCGGCGCGGTGACCGCCGCGCGTCGAGCCGTGCGCCTGCGCGGCATCCTCGAGCACGGGCACGCCGAGCGCGCGCACCCGATCGACGTCGGCGACCTGGCCGAACAGGTGCACCGGCACGATGCACTTCGTGCGCGGCGTGATGCGGCGTGCGGCGTCCTCGACGTCGATCAGCAGCGTCGCGTCGTCGATGTCGCACAGGACCGGCATCGCGCCGACGAGCGAGATCGCCTCGGCGGTCGCGAAGAACGAGTTCGCGGGCGCGATCACCTCGTCGCCGGCGGCGATCCCGAGCGCGCGCAACGCGAGCACGAGCGCGTCGGTGCCGGTCTTGACCGCGATCGCGTGCGCGGCGCCGCAGTACTTCGCGAACGCCGCCTCGAATTCGCCGACCTGCGGTCCGCCGACGTACGCGCCGGCGTCGATGATCTTCGCGAACGCGTCGAGATACTCCTGCCGCGACGGCGCGTGCCACGCGACGAGATCGACGAACGGAACCTTGCCGCTCATAGCTGGATCCTCGCGCCGTGCTGCTCGAGCGACTGCTGCGCCGCCGCCAGCATCTTGACGATGCGCACGCCGACCGCGCCGTCGCTCGGCGACGGCGCGCCGTCTAGGCAAGCCGCCGCGAACGTCTGCGCCATCGTCGCGAGCGCCTCGCGCCCGTCGAGCTTGGGCGAGCACACGTCGCCCGACCGGTACTGCACGTTGAGCTTGTACGCCGACTCCTTGTCGATGTGCTCGACGTCGACGCCGCTCTCGTACACCTTCACCGGCTCGACCGGCGACGTGTCGTCCCACAGCAGCATCTTCTTCGTGCCTGCGATGATCGTGCGGCGCGTCTTGACCGGCGCGACCCAGTTCACGTGCACGTGGCCGAGCAAGCCGTCGTCGAAGCCGATCGTGACGTACGCGAGGTTCTCCTGGCGGCCGTAGTGCGACACGCCGATCGCCGACACCCAGCGCGCGGTCGTGCCGAGCGTCTGCGACAGCACGAAGTCCATGATCGTGAGGTCGTGCGGCGCGAGATCCCAGATCACGTTGAAGTCGGGCTGGAACAGCCCGAGGTTGATGCGCACCGAGTCGAAGTACAGGACGCGCCCGAGCTCGCCGGCGGCGATCAGCTCGCGGATCTTCTTCGCCGCGCCCGTGTACACGAACGTGTGATCGACCATCAGCACGCGGCGCGCGTCGGCGGCGAGCCGCTGGAGCTCCTCGGCCTCGGCCACGCTCGGCGCGAGCGGTTTCTCGAC
>Ga0187780_10002946_pt1 | contig 12816 bp, 8 predicted proteins | sample 1015_Q2_SP10_20__FD_132429 | JGI IMG/M metagenome (GOLD analysis project Ga0187780, IMG submission 132429) | Tropical peat soil microbial communities from peatlands in Department of Meta, Colombia - 1015_Q2_SP10_20_MG | ecosystem: Environmental > Terrestrial > Soil > Wetlands > Peat | place...
CGTTGTCGTCGACGATCGCGGCGATCGCGCGCGCGGCGGCCATCTTCATCTCCTCGGTGATCGCGGGCGCGCGCACGTCGAGCGCGCCGCGGAAGATGCCGGGGAAGCACAGCACGTTGTTGATCTGGTTGGGGTAGTCGGAGCGCCCAGTCGCCATGATGCGCACGTACGGCTCGGCCTCCTCGGGCACGACCTCAGGGTTGGGGTTGGCCATCGCGAACACCATCGCGTCCTTGTTCATCCGCGCGAGCGCCTGCGCCGGCAGTGCGCGTGCGCCCGAGAGCCCGATCAGCAGGTCGGCTCCGTCGATCACGTCCGCGGGCGCGCCATCGCGGCACTCGGGGTTGGTCGCCTCGGCGAACCAGCGCTTGACCTTGTTCATCGAGCCGTCGAGATAGTCCGCGCGCTGGACGTGCAGCACGCCGCGCGAGTCGGCGCCGAGGATGTTGCGCACGCCCGCCGCGAGCAGGATCTTCGCGACCGCGATGCCGGCCGCGCCGAGGCCGATGATCAGCACGTTCAGATCCTCCAGACGACGGTCGGTGAGCTTGACGGCGTTGAGCACGGCGGCCATCACCACGACCGCCGTGCCGTGCTGGTCGTCGTGGAAGACGGGGATGTCGAGCTGCTGCTTGAGCTGCTCCTCGATCTCAAAGCAGCGGGGCGCGGAGATGTCCTCGAGGTTGATGCCGCCGAGGCCGGGGGCCATCAGCTTGACCGTGCGCACGATCTCCTCCGGATCGGCGGTGTCGAGGCAGATCGGGAAGGCGTCGACGCCGGCGAACTCCTTGAACAGACAGCACTTGCCCTCCATCACCGGCATCGCCGCGCGCGGGCCGATGTCGCCGAGGCCGAGCACGGCGGTGCCGTCGGAGACGACCGCGACCGTGTTGCGCTTGATCGTGTACTGGAAGGCCTTGTCGGGGTCGTCCGCGATCGCGCGGCAGACGCGCGCGACGCCGGGCGTGTAGACCATCGAGAGGTCATCGCGTGTCTTCAGCGGATGCTTGTTGGCCTGTTCGATCTTGCCGCCGAGGTGCAGCAGGAAGGTGCGGTCGGTGGTGTCGATCACCTCGGCGCCGACGATCGCGTTGATCGCGTCGATGATCCGCGACCAGTGCTCGCGCCCGGAAGCATCGACGACGATGTCACGCAGGCTGTGGGCGCCGTCAACCTCGACCAGGTCCACCGCGCCGACGATCCCGCCGGCCTCACCGATCGCGCTCGTGACCTGCCCGACGATCCCCTGTGAATCGTCGAGCTTGACGCGAATCGTCAGACGGTACTGCGCACTTGGGGTTGCGCTCACTTGTTGTGGCTCCTCGCCCCGTTCGGGGCACTTCGCGGTCGGTGGCGGGAGGGGATGTTAGGAGGTATGCGCTTGCGGGTACGCATTCGCGTCACTACGTAGAGTGCTCGGTCGTGAAGCGGCTCTTCCTGATCGACGGCCCGAGCCTCGTGTATCGCGCGTTCTTCGCGCTGCCCGAGTCGATCGCGACCTCGACCGGCGTGCCCACCAACGCGATCTTCGGCTTCGCCTCGATGCTCGTGAAGATCGTCACCGAGTACGGCGTGGCACCGACGCTCGTCGCCTGGGACGCGGGCACGTCCGGACGCACGGAGCTGTTCGCCGACTACAAGGCGCAGCGCCGCTCGCGCCCGGACCTGCTCAAGCAGCAGTGGCCCGCGATGGAACCGCTGGTCGAGGCGTTCGGCTACCGCAACGTCAAGGTCGAGGGCTATGAGGCCGACGACGTGATCGCCTCGCTGGCCGAGCGCGCGCTGCACTGCGACCCGCCGCTGCCGGTGATGATCGTGACCGGCGATCGCGACGTCTTTCAGCTGATCGACGAGCAGGGGCTCGTGCGCGTGATGGCCACCGCGCGCGGCATCACCGAGACGAAGCTCTACGACCGCCAGGCGGTGATCGACCGCTACGGCATCCCGCCCGAGCTGATCCCCGACTTCTACGGCCTCAAGGGCGACACCTCCGACAACATCCCCGGCATCCCCGGGATCGGCGACAAGACCGCCAGCGAGCTGATCCAGCGCTTCGGCACGCTTGAGGAGGTGCTCGCGCACGTGGATGAGATCAGCGGCCCCAAGCGCAAACAGAACCTGATCGAGTACGCGCAGGACGCGTGCGTGTCCAAGCAGCTCGCGACCGTACACCGCGACGTGGCGGTCGACTTCGACCTGGCCGCCGAGGCCACGCGCGAGCCCGACCGCTCGCGTCTACGCGAGGTGTTCCGCGAGTACGAGCTGCGCGACCCCCTCAGACGCCTGGAAGAAGCGCTCGGCGAGGGAGAGGCGGCCGCGCCGGCGATGGCCACTGAGGTGAGCCTGACCGCGCGCGTGCGCACAGGTGCGCCCCAGGACATCGAGCGCTTCGCGAAGAAGGCCAGCGAGCTGTGCGTGGTCGTGAGTGCGAGCGAGCCGCCCGAGGGCGAGCTGTTTGTCGAAGGCGGCGGCTGGCGCTTCGCGGTCGCCGCCGACGGGCAGGTGCTAGTCGGCGAGTGCGCGGGGCCGGGGGAGGTGGTCCTCGCCTGCGGCGAGCGCCCTGTGATCGCGCACGACGCCAAGGCGCTCGGCCTGGTGCCGCCGCGGCTGGTGCACGACACGCTGCTCGGCGCCTATCTGCTCGAGCCGGCCAGGCGCGGCTATCCGCTGGGCGAGCTGTGCGAGGAACGCGGTCTCTCGAGCGAGCTCGAGGACCCGCTCGCGCGCGAGGCGGTGATGCTGGGCGTGCTCGCGGACTGGCAGCGCGAGCAGATCGCAGAGCGCGGCCTCGCGGGCGTGATGGCGGACATCGAGCTGCCTCTGGTGGCGGTGCTGCGCGAGATGGAGCAGATCGGCGTGCGGCTGAACCTGGAGCGCTTGGCGGAGATAACCGAGCGCGTGCACGAGGAGACTCAGAGCCTCGAAGAAGACATCTTCCTGCTCGCCGAAGAGGAGTTCCTGATCTCCTCGCCGCAGCAGCTGGGGGAGATCCTGTTCGAGAAGCTCGGCCTCTCGCGCAGGCGCCGCGGCAAGACCGGCTACTCGACCGACGCGCGCGTGCTGCAGGCGATCCGCTCCGAGCACGAGATCGTGCCCAAGATCGAGCGCTGGCGCGAGCTCTCGACGCTGATCAAGACCTACCTAGACGTGCTGCCCGGGCTCGTGGACGAGCGCTCGCGCATCCACACGACCTTCCTGCAGGCGGTCGCCACCACCGGGCGCCTGTCGAGCACCAACCCCAACATGCAGAACGTCCCGATCCGCACGCCGCTCGGGCGCGAGATCCGCGGCTGCTTCGAGGCCGAGCAGGGCTCCGTGTTGATCTCAGCCGACTACTCGCAGATCGAGCTGCGCGTGCTCGCGCACGCCGCCGACGAGGACGCGCTGAAGGAGATCTTCGCGCGCGGCGAGGACGTGCACACCGCGACCGCCTCGCACGTGTTCGGTGTGCAACCCGACGAGATCGATCCCGGCATGCGCTCGAAGTCGAAGATGATCAACTACGGCATCGTCTACGGCCTCTCGGACTTCGGTCTCGCCGACCGCCTGAACATCCCGCGCGAGGAGGCCAAGGAGTTCATCGACACGTATCTCGAGCGCTTCCCGCACGTCGCCGAGTTCATGGCCGCGACGATCGATCAGGCTAAGGAGCAGGGTTACGTGACCACGCTGTGGGGTCGCCGTCGCCAGATCCCCGAGCTGCGCGCGCGCAACTACCAGGTGCGCACGCTCGGCGAGCGCCTGGCGGTCAACACGGTCATCCAGGGCACCGCCGCGGACATCATCAAGCTCGCGATGGTGCGCTGCCACAGCGCGCTCGCGCGCTCGCCGCTCAGCACGCGCCTGCTGTTGACGATCCACGACGAGCTGCTGTTCGAAGGCCCCCCCGAAGAGGCCGACGCGGCACGCGAGCTGATCGAGCGCGAGATGTGCGGCGTGTGGGACGAGCGCCAGCCGCCGCTCGCGGTCGACGTCGGCGTCGGGCGCAACTGGCTGGAGGCCAAGTGAGCCGCGCGCTCGCGATCGTGCTCACGGCCGCCGCCGGCGGCTTCGTCGGCATGCAGGCGCCGATCAATGCGCGCCTCGGCCGCCAGATCGGCAGCCTGCAGGCCGCGACCGTCTCGTTCCTCATCGGCACCGCCGCTTTGCTGCTGATCGCTGCGATATCGAGCGGCGGCCTCACTGGCATCGGCCATGCCAACAGGGCGCCATGGTGGGCGCTGCTCGGCGGCCTGCTCGGCGCCTTCTACGTCTTCGTCGCGCTGCTGACCGTGCGCACGCTCGGCGTCAGCAGCCTGACCGCGATCGTCGTCGCCGCCCAGCTCGCGATCGCGGTCGCGATCGACCGCTTCGGGCTGCTCGGTATCGCCAAGCAGCACATCGCCGCACCGCGCATCGTCGGGTTGGTGTTGCTGGTGGTGGGGGCGGTGCTGGTGGTGCGGCGGTGAGCCGCACGGGTTATGCGGGCAGGGGCGCGTGTTCTGCAAGCTCGAGCGCACGGGCCTGGAAGGGGGTGGGCTGGGAGAGCTGCTCGAATGTGGAGGAGTCGCCCGCAAGGCGGATCGTGTTGCGAGTGAGAGAGGCGAGCTCGATCAACAGCATCCTGTAGTTGTGGACCCGCTCGCCCCTGAGCAGCAGCGGCTCCCACACCCGGTGCAGGTGCCAAGTCAGGTAGCGTGCGAGCATGCATAGGAACGCGTGCGCGCCGAGGCGACTCCCGAGCGCGTGGGGCTGTGGGCGCAGTGCGAGCCTCGAGTGCTCGCAGCAGCCGCGCGCCCGCGCGACCTGTCTGTAGGAGTCGATGACCTCGGCGGCGGCCAGCTCGCTCTCGCCGACGGTGGTGCGAAGCACGTGGATTCCGTCGAGCGCTGGTTCGGAGTCATCGGCCTCCGCGATCAGTTCCTCGCGTTCGCAGGCGCGCTGCACAGCAAGCGATGAGTCCCGGCATGCCACGAGGCGCTCATCGGGGTAGGCCGCGACCGCGAGCTCGTACAGGTCTTGGCCGTCGAACAGCGACGCTTGCAGCACGCCTTCGGTAGCCAGGCGCCTTATCTCCAGCTTCGTCAGCGAAGTGATCCGACCGGCGCTCTCGTCAGCGCGCAGCAGCTCGCGCTCGGCGCTCGTGAGCATCGCCCGATCGCACACGACGACGCGCGAGAGGCCGAGGCGTGTCGTGAGCTCAGCTATCCGCGAAGCCAGCGCCGTACCCTCGCGTTGAGCCCCAGAGAGCACCTCGACGGCGAGGGGCCGGCCCGGCCTGTCGTACAACACGCCACAGGCGATCCGCCAGGCGCCGCCCTCGAGCGGGCGCGAGCACCTCAACTCCGCCAGCCCGCGGCAGCGGTCCTCGCAACGCCAGGGCGACACCGCGTGCAGGGCTAGGCCACGGCTTGCGAGATGCCGGCGGGCAAGGCGCGCCTCGATTCGTGCTTGACGGTCGACCAGCCAGTCCATCGCACCGTCCAAGTCCTCAGCGTCGGCGTTCGCCAGCCCAAGGGCCTCCGCGAGGCTCGATTGCCTCGGCGCCGCGAGCATCGCCGGGTCAGATGCTGGCGCGAGCGCGCACGCCAGGATCATTGCGATGCACAGGTCGCGCTCACGCGAGCGGTTGCGATCGAGCAGCCGCGCCAGCGCGAGCCGTCGCGCCATCGCCAGCGCCGCGAGCACGTGTCCCGCCGGCAGCGAGCGCTCGATCACGATCTCGGCCGAGAGCACCCCTACCGGCTTGCCGCGCAACCCGGCTCGGACCACCTCCACCAGCTTCTCCGGGAGGTAAGAAATATTCCCGACAGTCTCGTTCTTGACCTTCCCACCCTCTCGATAGGAACGGCGCAGGAGATGAGTCACGTACTCCTGACCCTTGCCCTGCCTCCTATTGGTGACGACATGGATCGCACCTGTCGAGCGAGGTTTGCGAGGCACGGCGGGACCATAGAGTGCACCGCGGACGGAGGGGCACGCTCCATTTACTGACGACAATCGACGCCGTGCCGGTGCCCGACCCGTCGTGCTTCACCTCGCTCCGGGCTGACCCACTGCGTCCTGCCCGAAAACTCGGTGGCCGGGGTCCGCGGCGGATGTAGTACCAATCAGGAGGAGACGTTCACCTAAACGCACTGTCTGTGCATTTCAGCCAACCACATTCGAGGAGCCACCATGCCTGTAGCAGACGCCCCAACCATCGACGTGCTGTCGACCTTCTACCAGACGATTGTCAAGCAGGCGCAGAAAGCTCTTGGCGGGGCTCTGGGCAACATCCAGCCCGTGCCGATCGAAATTGCCAGCCAGGGTGGGTTTCCGTACAACTATCTCGACGAAAACACGAACTTCAACTACAACACCTGGCTCTTTCTCAATTCGGTCATGCGCGCCGGCGAACATGGGGGCGTTGTCTTCGGAGAACCTCTGAGCAACGCGTACTTGGCTCTGATAACTGCGCTGAGCTACAAGTATTCGACGGCCGACGAAACGACGCTCAAAGAGAACCTGATCCGCTCCGGGGAAGATGCCACCAAAGTCGTGCAGGTATATGAGCAGAAATACGGGGAAATCACGGATGCCCAGCTCAAGGCCGCGGGTCAGGACACGAAGCTCGACTACATCATCGCCTACAAGCTGCAGCAGTGGGCCGGCAAGAACGCGCCCCTGGAATTGACGAACGACAACATCGCCGATCTCACCGACGTCCTCCCGGCACTGCCTCTATCTGCGCAGCCCCTGCTCGATCCGATCTCCACCTATCTCGGAGATCTCGTCGGCGTCCTTGGGCTGCTCAACAGCCGGGGCTTCGCATCCTACCTGCTCACCCACCTGAAGGAAAATACACTGAAACCGACCACCGGGAACGGCGGGAAGAGCACCAGCAACCACGAGATGCACGTCGCCTTCACGATCAAGGAGGAAATGGAAAGGATCGCGACTGCCCTCAAGAACACCGCCAACCAGTTCACCGTCACATTCCACGTGAGCGACTACACCGAGAGCTCGATGACGGTGTCGGTGTCCGGGTCCGGATCGGGCGTGATCCCCATAGGGGACTTCTTGGGGATCTCCGTAGGTGGCGGAGCCAGCTACGACATGCACAGCCTCAACACCCACGGCGACGCGCTGGACGTGACGCTGACCTACACCGGCGTCAATCTGGTGAACTTTGGCCCTGTCCTCTACCAGGTAGACAGCAAGACCGGGTGGTTCGATCCCCAGCCGCTTCGCGAGGCGGTTGCCGACCATCAGAAGGACGTGTCGGGCTTTCAACTCTCGCCTTGGCCGTCTACGTACGACTTCGGACAGGGGGGCAACTTCGGTTATCTCAACGCCCTGATCATCAGTGCATATCCCACGGTGAAGATCAGCTACGCCAACGGCAGCTCCAGCGACTATGAATCGATGATCAAGGAGAACGCCAGCGTGGGCGTGAGCCTGTTCGGCATCCGGCTTGGCGGTGTGCAGCAGAGCTTCAGCCAGGGCAAAGTCGAACAGCACGGGAAAGGCGAAGGCTTCGACGTGACCTTGGCGCCGAACCCGCCATCGGGCACGACATTGAACCAGACCGCCTATGTCATCGGGGGAAGCGTGGCGTACCCGGGAGCGGCGTGAAGGGCGCGTGCGGGGAGAGGGCTCACGAGCACGAACGCCCGTGAGCTCGACCCCGCGCCGCCGACGCAGGCGGCGCGGACCATCGTCAAGCAAGAGAGAGGAGCACGCAGTGCCCATAGTGCTGGAACCCGGCGGGGCGATCCCCCACAAAGCGCCGCCCCTCAACAACGCTCAAGAAAAAGACTTCTTCGCGATCTTGAAACTGCTCACGTACGAAGGTCTGTGGGAAGGCGCCGGAAACATCGTCGAAGGGGCTCTCACGCGCATCGACAACCAGGGCCCGTTCATGGTCAACGGAAGCAACATCCAGGGTCAGCTGAACGGGGTGAACGGGAACAGCACTTTCTCGTGTGCTCTGGTCGTCCCGGCGCTCGCCCCCGGGCGCGTCCCAGACGCCGGCAATCAGCGTTACGTGCTCAACCGAGTCCAGACGGCCCTGGCAGATAGCCTCAGCCAGCAGCTCGTCTACACGGTCAACGGCACGTCGCCGTAGCACGGGGCGTTGGTGGCGGCAACCCGGGCCTGCCCGTCCGGCACGGCGCAGACCATGCCCTCGCTAAAGCCGACCGAGTGATAGCCGAGCGCGAAGTTGAAGCGCCCGCGCATGTTCTCCAGCGCGATCAGGTTCGTCAGCTCGACGATCTGCTGCTCGTCGAGGGCTTCGCGTAGTCTCGCGAACAGCTCGTCGGGCACGTCCACCGGCTGGCGGCTCATGCCGACCGCGTAGTCGAGCACAAGCTTGTCGAGGTCGCTGAACAGCTCGCTGTCGCGATAGTCAGAGAGGGCGAGCAGCTCTTCGTCGCTGATCCCTCGGCGGCGGGCGATCTGCGAGCCGATGTCCAGGCAGTACTCACAGGTCGTCATGGTCGCCGCCTTCATCTCGGCCAGCAGCTTCAGCCGCTCGGGGACGCGATGCAGGCTTGCGGTCGCACCCTCCAGCATCCCGTAGCCGACGAGCAGGCGGGGCACGCGCGCGTAGGTCTCCAGTGGGCCGAGCATGCCCTGCGGCTCACGGCCGGTCATCTGCTTGACCTTGCGCCTGCTGAACGCGAGCAGGAGTTTGACGAGCGGCCCGGCGCGGCGGGCGTCGACGCCTTCGATGCGAGTCATGGTGTCTCTCCTTGCGAGGGGAATTGCACGGACCAAAGATATGCTCAACGTGGTTCACCGTAAAGGACCATTTTGGGTGTAGAAATGGGTACCACCACTGCAGGCCCCGAGCTGCTCGTCGAGCTCGACAGATCGGCGCGCAGGCCCCTGCACGCCCAGCTCGAGGACGGCCTGCGCCAGGCGATTCGCTCCGGCCGGCTGGTCGCTCGCTCGAGGTTGCCCTCAACCCGGGCGCTCGCCGCCGACCTTGGCGTCTCGCGGCGGATGGTCGTGGATGCCTACTCGCAACTGCTCGCCGAGGGCTACCTGGAGGCGCGTCAGGGGGCGGGCACGTATGTGGCAGAGACGGCGGTGGCGCCGCGGCCGGCAACGATTGAGTCTCGGCCGCGACCGCCCGCGTTCGACTTCTTCCCGGGCAGCCCGGACCTGTCGACGTTCCCCCGCCGGGCGTGGCTGCGCGCACTGCGTGAGACGCTGCGCGAGGCGCCCGACCAAGCGCTCGCCTACCCCGACCCGCGCGGAGCGCCCGAGTTGCGCCGCGCGCTGGCGGGCCACCTCAGCCGCGTGCGCGGCGTGGTCGCCAACCCCGAGGCGATCCTCGTCTGCGCCGGTGTCTCGCAGGGCCTCGCGTTCGTGGCACGGGCGCTGGGCGTCGCCAGGATCGCGGTCGAGGACCCCAGCCTGCCGGTTCACCGCGCGATCCTCGAAGCCCGCGGGGCGTCGCTGAGCCCTCTAGCGGTGGACGAGGACGGTGCACGCGTGGAGGACCTGCCCAGACTCGCCCGTGAGGTCGGGCCGATCGGCGCGGTGCTGGTGACGCCGGCCCATCAGTCGCCGACCGGCGTGGCGCTCTCGAGCGCGCGCAGGGCCGCGCTCGTGGCGTGGGCCAAGGACAGCGCGAGCGTGATCGTCGAGGACGACTACGACGCGGAGTTCCGCTACGACAGGGCGCCTCTGGGCGCGCTCCAGGGCCTCGCGCCCGATCGCGTGCTGTACATGGGTACGGTCAGCAAGACACTCGCTCCGGGCCTGCGCCTGGGCTGGATCGTGGCGCCCGCCAACCTGTACGAGCGCATCGTCGAGCAGCGGATGCTGGCCGACCAGGGCAGCCCCACGATCGACCAGCTCGCGCTGGCCAGGCTGCTCGACGGCGGCGCGTATGACAGCCACTTGCGCCAGGCGCGCCGCCGCTATCGCGCAAGACGCGACGCGCTGGTGCGGGCGGTCGCCGAGCACCTGCCGGGGGCGCGGGTGACAGGCGTGGCCGCCGGCCTGCACGCGATCGTGCGCCTCGCGCGGGCGGTCGACGGCCTGCAGCTGATGGAGCTCGCGCGCTCGCACGACGTCGGGGTCTATCCGCTGGGCTACGGCTACATGCGGCCCAGGCCGGTTGACGCCGACCTCGCGCTTGGCTACGCCAACCTGGCCGAGCCCGCCATCGAGGAGGGCATCCGCCGGCTAGCCGCCGCGCTCGCGGAACTGCCGCCCGCGGCGCCGACGAACGACGGCGGCGCGATCGCGAGGTAGTGCTCGAAAGCCCACGCGCTGAACGCGCGGCTCTCGAACGCGCGCACGACCGCGGTCACCGCGCGGCTGGGCGTCATCTGGCCGATCGCGCGCTGCACGTTCAGCAGCCAGCGGTATTTGCGCTCGTGCGCGTCTGAGAACGCGCCGTAGCTCGCGAGCGCCTGCTCGCGCGTGCGCGCGCCCTCCAGCACGGCGCGCAGCTCGCGCCCGCAGGCCAGGCCGAAGTAGAGCGCGGTGCGGATGCCCTCGGCGGTCAGCGGCAGACAGTGCCCGGCGGAGTCCCCGACGAAGAACACGTCGTCCTCGACCGCGCTGCGCAGCTTGTGCGGGATCCAGTTGCCCTGATAGCCCTCGGGCGGCAGACCCAGCTCGGCGGCGAGCCTGACGGTCGGCTCCTTGACGTGGTGGGCGGGCCAGAACGAGCCGATGCCCACGCGCAGCTCGTCGCGCGCGGGAAAGTTCCAGCCGTAGCCGGCGCGGATATAGCGGTGGTCGATCCACAGCTCCATCTCGCTGCCCTCACCTGGGGGGTGGACCTCCAGGCCGCGCGACAGCCGCGCGTTCGGCGGCTGGATCGTGCTCGCGTTGGACAGCACGCGCCGCCAGCCGAGCGCATCGACGATCACCGGCGCACGCAGTTCACCGCGATCTGTGTGGACCGTGTGGCCCTCGCGGCCGGTAACCGTCGCCGTCTCGAGCTCGAGCTCCGCGCACGCGGCCTGTTCCCACAGCAGCGCGCACAGCTCGCGGTAGTCGAACGTGGAGAACGACCACGGCAGCGGCCAGCGCGCCGTGCGGTAGGGCGTGTGCACGACCATCTCGTGAAAGCTCTGGCGCCAGCTGCCCATCAGATCGAGCGCCGAAAGCCACGCCGTCGGCATCGCGCATGCCGAGGTCTGGCGCTCGCCGAGCTCATAGCGATCGATCACAAGCACGCTCGCGCCCGAGCCCGCGAGCTCCCGCGCGACCGCCAATCCAGCGAAGCTCGCGCCGCAAATCAGCACGTCGCAGTCGCGCTCCAAGCGGGTGCGCTGCTCCCCCCGCTTCGTCGCTCGCATGGGCATCTGGCCCGCAATGATACGGCTGCGCTACGCTTCGGCGGGTGCAAACAGTGGTTGAGAATCCTCAGGCGCGCGTCGTCGACGGGTCGAACGGGCTCTTGCTCGAGATCGACGGGCAGATCGTGCCCAACTACGACGCGACGATGCGACCGATCGAGGAGGGCGAGGTCGTCACCGGCCACGTCGTGCGAATCGACAAGGACGAGGTCCTCGTGGACATCGGCTACAAGTCCGAGGGCGTCATCCCCGCGAACGAGCTGTCGATCCGCAAGGCCGTCGACCCGAACGACGAGGTGCACCTCGGCGAGGAGGTCGACGCGATCGTCCTCACCAAGGAGGACCAGGACGGCCGCCTAATCATGTCCAAGAAGCGCGCGCGCTTCGAGAAAGCATGGCGACGAATAGAAACGGCGGCCGAGTCTGGCGAGCCGGTCGAGGGCACGGTGATCGAGGTCGTCAAGGGCGGGCTGATCATCGACCTCGGCGTGCGCGGCTTCCTGCCCGCATCACTGGTCGACATCCGCCGCGTGCCCAACCTCGACGAGTACATGGGCACGAAGATCGAGACGAAGGTGATCGAGCTCAACCGCTCGCGCAACAACGTCGTGCTCTCGCGCCGCGCGGTGCTCGAGGAGGAGCGCAAGGAGGTCCGCCAGCAGATCCTCGACCGCCTGCAGCCGGGGCTGGTCGTCGAAGGTCAGATCTCCAACATCGTTGACTTCGGCGCGTTCGTCGACCTCGACGGCATCGACGGCCTGATCCACATCTCCGAGCTTTCCTGGTCGCACGTCAACCACCCCAGCGAGATCCTCGCGATCGGCGACACCGTCAAGGTCAAGGTGCTCGACATCGATCGTGACCGCCAGCGCATCTCGCTGGGGCTCAAGCAGACGCAAGAGGACCCGTGGCAGCGGATCGTCGACACCTACAACGTCGGCGACGAGCTCGAGGGCAAGGTCACCAAGGTCGTCACCTTCGGCGCGTTCGTCGAGATCCTCGACGGCGTCGAGGGGCTCGTGCACATCTCCGAGCTCGCGCCGCACCACGTCGAGAGCCCGCGCGAGATCGTGCACCCCGGCGATGAGATTCGCGTGAAGATCCTCGAGATCGACTCCGAGCGCCGCCGCCTGTCGCTGTCGGCCAAGCGCGTAGAGGACCAGATCCTGCCCGTGTCCAGGCCGCCCGGGAGCGCTGCTGCGGAGCCCGCGGAGGCGGAGGCCGCGGAGGCGGGTGCTGGCGAGGAACAGTCGCCCGAGGGCACTACCGAGGCTTTCGAGGCCACCGAGGCTGCGGTCGCCGCTGAGGCCACTGAGACTGCCGAGGTCACCGAGACCGCGGCCACCGCCGAGACAGCCGAGGTCAGCAGCGGCGACGAGGCAGGCGCGACGCAGCCGGCCGCCGCATCGCCTGCGCAGGCCGACGCCGAGGCCGCGACCGACGCCGAGGCCGCGACCGAGACCGCCGGCGACCTCGACAACATGCCCGAGCTGGGCCTGTCCGAGGACGTGTTCGCTGCCGCCGA
>Ga0187780_10002947_pt1 | contig 12816 bp, 9 predicted proteins | sample 1015_Q2_SP10_20__FD_132429 | JGI IMG/M metagenome (GOLD analysis project Ga0187780, IMG submission 132429) | Tropical peat soil microbial communities from peatlands in Department of Meta, Colombia - 1015_Q2_SP10_20_MG | ecosystem: Environmental > Terrestrial > Soil > Wetlands > Peat | place...
ACCAGCCACTCGCGCCGTTCGGCGGCATCTAGGTCACCACAGATTTCCCGGCCAAATTCAATAGCCAGTTGGCCAGGAAAGCCTGCCAGCTTGAGAGAAGTCGGCGAATCCATCTTGTGTCGGAGGCGAGGGGATTGTACCGGAAGCGAGGTCACGGAGCGCAGGATTTTTGACGTGGGAGGCAGAGGGTAGAGGCTAGCGTCAGTGGCTGAAACAACTGGTGAGGCAGACAGAATTCTAGTTCGCTACAATGGGCCTCCGGGAGGGCACCAGAAAACTGTGTTGAATCGCCGCGATTTTTGTATCAACGTGCTCACCATTCCGGCACTCACATCCAATTTCGGCTCGGCTTTGTTCTCGGCAGCGGAAAGTACCGCAACCGACAACGCTTTTCCCGTAGGTGACTACACTCCTTACGGCTACCTGGACAACCCATTCCATTCCTGGAACCTTCATCGCAGCGGGGTGCTGCGATCCTCTCCTGGAATCGGCTTTGGATTCTATTTTCCAGCAGGCCCTGGCGGCTATTTCGACTTCGCGAAGAATGGAGTTTATGAGGCCCATCTTCGGCTGGGCTTTCTCATCGGCGGACGCCGGTTCTGGAAGCCCGAGGACTTTCGCCCCGCCCAACTCAGTTCTCCCTATCACAGCAAGAATCTCTTCTCTTTTGCATTTGCCGAGGAAACAGCGAAAGTCGAATGCACTTTTGGTCAAGTCGGGGAGCATGCCCTCGCGGCGAAAATCTCTGTGGAAGGCGCAACGCTCCAGTCTGTCCGACTGTTTGCGGTGCTGGAGTACCGACTGGGAGGGGCAGCGTGGTGGGGTCGCGATGGGCTGGCCGGTGAGTATGATCCAGCAAGCGACTCGGCTCAGATTCGGTCGTTCGCTGCCGGAAAGGTCTTCACGACCTTGAGCAACTCCTCAAGTGAAAGGCATTTCCTCGGCGACGACGAGACAGAACTGCACTCGTGGTTCGAGTCGGAAAGAAGCGTCGATAAGGGACTCAGCTATTACCCGAAGCCGCTGTGGAGCGCGCTGCAATTCAAGCTCGACGTCATTCCTGGCGCAAAAACAGAGCGGACGGTCATCCTGGCCCGAGGAGACAACGCCGTCCTTTCTCATGAGCAAGCTCGCGAATCTCTGGGAAAGTCGGGCGAAGAGTTCGCAATCAAGCGCAACGAGGACGCGGCGTTCTGGGCGGCCGCGCCGAGGCTGTTAGGCGACTGGCCAAAGCACTGGAAGAACGGTTGGGTCTACGACCTAGAAACGCTGCGGATGATGGTGCGGCGTCCGATCGGCATCTATAAGCATCCTTGGGACGCCATGCAAATCCAGGCGCCACGCACGGTTCTGGCGGAAACTTCGATCGACATGTGGGCACTGAGCTACGCAGATCCGGGAACGGCCAAGCAGGTGTTTCTCGGGCAATTTCTGAACGCGGCGGCGGACAACGTGCCTTGCTCGCGCGAGGACGGAGAGATGAACATGGTGGCCGCGGATGGGGCCGAATGTGGCACATCCATCTCGTGGTGTTACCCGTTCTTTTGCGCGCGGTCCATTTGGGCGCGGACGCGTGACAAGCAATGGCTCGGGGAGATCTATCCGCAGCTGGTGCGCTTGCTGCGCTGGACACTAAAGCATAGGACGGATAACGAGGGGTTCGTCACCGGCAAGTGCAGTTGGGAGACGGGCATGGACACCGCCGCGCGATTTCTCATCCACCAGCCTACCGGTGGAGAGCTGATCGAATTCCTCCGCATCGTCGAATTGCAGGCAGCAACGGCGCAGGCGGCCGAAGTCCTCGAGCAGTTCGCGGAGGTGCTGGGAGATACCGGGTCAGTCGAAGACTGGAGAAGGATTTACAGTGACTACGCCGCGAAGACCCGAACATTGTGGAAGAATGACTGGTTCTACGATTTCGATACGCGTAGTGGACAGCTGGTTACGACGATCAGGAAAGATATCGGCCAAGTCGCCCCTGTTTTTTGCCGTGTCGCAACCCAAGAGCAGATCAGCAAAATGCGAGCTGCTCTACGGAATTTCTTCACGGAATCTACGACGAAACACCTGACACCGGCAGAAGATTGGCAGGATGGGTTGCAGTGGTCATCGCTTGTGCTGCCCTATCTCGAATCTCTCTGGACCGCCGGCGAGATGGAACTTCTCTCTAAAGTGGTCCAAACCATTTCCGAGCGCGTTTATACGAGCACCGATCGCCGGTCCGTTCCGGGCGTCTCAACCACAATCGGCGACGCCAACAACTCAAACAGCGCCAAACAAAAGTTAGGCTGGCCTGGGGTGAGCTGCGAAATCTGGGGCAGCGAAGGCGCCTATGGTGGCGAGGGCTACGGCTGGGGCGCAGTGCTGCCCGCTCACATCCTTCGCAATTTGATTGGCTTCCGCGATCCCGAACGACCTGACCAACTGCGGCTGGCTCCAAATCTTCCGGCATCCTTCATGGCCCCCGGCAAGGTTTATCAGGTGCGGAACCTGCAATATGCTGGGGAAATACTGGAACTGGGAATCCGTGTCATCGATTCGCGACGGGTGCGCGTGGAAGGCAAATGGGCGGGATCGCTGCGGACCATCTCGGTGAAAGACGCCGGCGGAATGGATCTAACACTGAAAGGAACGGGATCTGCGTGGGAGTTTGGGGGCCTTAACCGCGAGCAGTATCTGGTCCAGATCGCGGGTTTCACTACGTCTGCGAAAAGAGATTAGATGCGATGAGGGGATCTGTACGACATGCCTGATGTCTGGTACACATTTCTCTCGACGCTTTGCGCCCAGGCGTACTTTGCCCGGATTCGCATGATTGGTGCGGAGCGCCTGCCATCCAGCGGGCCGGTGCTCTATGTGGGCCTTCATCGCAACGGAGCGGTGGACGGATTCGTTTTTAAGTCGATTTTCCGGCGAGCGATCTTCTTGATTGCGGCGCAACTCCAGAAGAACCTCTTTTCGAAAATGTTCTTCACAGGGATTCCCGTCGTCCGCGAGAAAGATTCGGGCGACCGCGGAATGAACCCCACAGCGATGGAGCGTTGCGTGGAGCTGCTTGCCGGGGGCGGCGAGCTGTTCGTCTTTCCCGAAGGAACGAGCACATTGGGCCCACAGCATCTGCCGTTCAAGAGCGGGGCCGCACGGATCGTCGTCGAGGTTTGCAACAGGTGTGTTCCGCTGACCGTAGTTCCATTGGGGATCACGTACGACGCGCCTCCGACGTTTCGCAGCTCCGTGGAGGTAATTGTCGGCGGCGCAATCACCGAAGCTCAGTTTGCAAGAGTTCCGCAAGAGGACCGCATGGCGGAAGCGAAACAGGCCATCTCGCAGGCGCTGGAGAACGTGGGGATCAATGTGGAGTCTGAGGAACATTTTGCAAAGCTGCGGAGGATCGCGAGGACCGCTTCGCGTGATGGAAGCTATTTCCACGCGATGAAGCTATGTGAGAAAGGGATTCCAGAAAAATTGCAGGCTCCATGGTCGGAGTTGCAAGAGGCAACACGAGCGGCCCGCAATCTGAGACAGAGTGAGGCGGCAGAAACCTTTGCAGCGCAGTCGCCTTGGATTTCACTGCTTGGTGGAATTTTCCTTGCGCCCTTTGTGACTGCAGCGGCGGCTCTGAATTTTCTGCCGCTGGCGGGAGCTTGCTGGGCCGGCAAGAAATTTCCTGACGGACCAAATGTCATTACCCTGTGGCGAATCTTGATTGGAGCGCCGCTTTTGTTTCTTTGGTTCGTGACCGTCTTCGCTGGACTCACAGTCGCAGGCAGAGCTGCGTGGTTTGTTGTTTTTATTCTGCTGACGCTGATGGGTTGGCTCGCCTACCAGCCTATGCGGCAGTGTCTTGTCGCGGGACAGAATGGCCTCCGATTCCCGGAGTTGCGGCGCCAGTATCTGAAATTTCAGGAGCTTCTCCTGCAGGAATTAGGCAAGCATGAACTTTAAGGCGGACTCCACCGCGTATCGTCCGATGCTCCACGAAGTGTTGTTTCAAGGATTCATGGTGGTCACATGGCTGCGGCTTGTGTGGTCCGCCGGATTCTGGGACGCAGCAGCGTTGCTCTATCTGGGCGGAATCATTCTTGCGGCAGTGCTAGTTGTGTTGAGCGTGCGGAGCAAAGGACAACTCGGTTGGCGGCTTCGCCTGCTGTACTACCCTCTAGTGATGAACGCTACGTACCGATATATGGCGCCAGTGGTTGCCAAGATCCACAAAGGCCCGCTGTATGACGTATGGTTACGCGCACTTGATACGCGGCTGGTCGGGGAAAATCTGAGCCTGCGGCTGCAGCCACTTGTGCGGCCGCTCTTCACCGAGCCGCTGAGCTTCTGCTATATGCTGTTCATTCCGTACCTGACGCTGAGCATGCTCTGGTACTTTTGCGGGCCGCTGCCTCTGCTAAAGCGGTTCTATCTGGGACTCTTCAGCCTCTATGGAATCGGGTTTCTCGGTTACACCTTTGTGCCCGCTGCAGGACCGTACATCGCCATGACTTCCGAATTTCACGGGGCGCTGACCGGCGGGCTGTTTACCAGGTTGAACGCGGCGATGGTCAGCTTCGGAAGCAATCGCGTGGACGTTTTCCCGAGCCTGCATTGCGCAGTTTCGACGTACATGCTGCTGTTTGACCGCTGGTACAAGCCGTGGCGGTTCCGCATCTACGCATTACCTTGCGTGGGCCTTTGGATTTCGACGATTTATCTGCGCTATCACTACTTCATCGACGTGGTCATCGGGTTCGGATTGACAGCGATTACGCTGTGGCTGGTCAGGACTGCGCAAATTGAGGAATCGGGCTGATGGCATACATTCTCCAGTGGAGCGATCCAGCAGCTACGCAGGTGGCGGAAAGCGGCGGAAAAGGCGCGAGCCTTGCACGTCTGACGCAAGCAGGATTTGCTGTGCCGCCCGGATTCATGATTCGGGCGCGGACGTACCGAGCCTTCACGGCGAACTGCGCTTCGCTGGCCGCGCGCATTGCCGGTCTCCCCTCCAAAGACGTGACTGCGCTGGCGGCCAAGAGTCGCGAACTGCGAGAGGAGCTTGCCGCCATCGCACTTCCCGCCGGGCTGCCAGAAGAAGTCAGTAAAGCGCTGGAGGCGTACCCCGCCGGCCAAGCGTTTTCGGTGCGCTCTTCTTCCACTCTCGAAGATTTGGCGCTGGCAGCGTTTGCGGGTCAGCATGAGACATTCCTGAATTGTACAGGGACAGAACGGATTCTAAGCTGCATCAAGGCATGCTATTTGTCGCTGTGGTCGGAGCGCGCGATCGCCTATCGGCAACAGCAGAAATTCGACCATCTCCAGTCGGCCATGGCCGTGGTGGTGCAAACCATGGTGCCCTGCGACGTGGCCGGTGTCGCGTTCAGCATCAATCCCGTCAGTGGTGACCTAACACAAGTGCTTATCAACGCAAACTATGGACTGGGTGAGTCCGTGGTCAGCGGAGAAGGGCAGGTCGACCAGTTTGCGGTGGAAAAGAGTTCGGGGAAGGTAGCCGAGGCGCACGTCGAGACGAAAACGCGCAAAGTTGTTTGTTCCGGCGATGGCACGAAGGAAGTTGCGCTTTCACCGGAAGAAGCTGCAGCGAGTTGCCTGGCAGATCCCCAGATCGCGGAAGTAGCAAAGCTGGCGCAGGCAGCCGAAGACCACTACCAGTTTCCCCAAGACATCGAGTGGGGATTTGCGAACGGGCGACTGTTCCTGCTGCAGTCCCGCCCAATCACAACAATTCCGCCGCGGTGGACGCGCGATGAATCCGCGGAACGATTTCCTTTTCCGATTAGCCCTCTCACGTGGGATTTTGTCGACGATGGGTTTCATCAATCGCTGAGCTTTTCACTGCGCCTGATGGGCTTTCCCCCGTTCAATGGCAAGTGGTTCGGCATGCACGGCAACTACATCTACGGCAATCAAAACGCCGTGGACCTGTATTTGAAGCGTGTTCCGCTGAAACTGGAGTCGATCGCGCAGGTCGAGGCCCTGTTGCCGCGGGTGGCCGAGGGATTCCGCTGGGTGCTCGAGTTGCCGGTGCTTTGGTCCCGCGACCTAGACGACTATTTGATTCGCATCGGGGAATTCCTGAGCTTCCCGCTGGAGCAGCAGGATTTGCGCGGAGTCTGGCGGTACGTACACGAAGTTCAGGAGTTGGGCGCGCAGTATTTTCGGCCCAATATCGCGATTTCCATCACTCAGGCTTTGCTTCACCGGCTGTTGCTGCAATTGCTGGTTTTGACGGTCGGCAAGGAGGATGCGGCGCGGCTGCATGATGGACTCTTGGCCTTTTGCGAGACGAAGACGGGGATCATCAACGGAGAGCTGTACGAGCTGAGCCGGATGGTGCTGGCGAATCCGGAGCTGGCCCGGCTCGTCGCGTCACAAGATTCACGCACGATTTGCGAGAAGAAACTCCTGGCGGCTTATCCGGAGTTCGCGCGGCACTTTGAGAAATTCTTGAGGGATCACGGCCACCGGGAAGTGGAGTTTGACGCGTATCAGCCGACATGGGTGGATGTCCCGTGGGTCGTTTTGGACCATGTTCGGCTCATACTGCAAGCGGGAAAGTCGCAGAGCCCCCTGGAGAAGGAGCGCGAGCTGCGCCGCCGGATGCAGCAGGCGGAGTTGGAATTATTTGGGCGAATTCCGCAGAACTTGCGGTTTTTCTTCCACGAGATTATCCGGCTGGCGCGGGCCTACACCAGCCTTGATGACCTGGAACACTACCAGACCACGCGGCTCACGCTGCCCTTTCGGAAGGGAGCGCGGGAACTGGGCAGACGATTGTATGTCCGGGGAGTGGTACAGGACCCGATGGATGTTTTTTTCGCCCATGTGAAAGATATGGACGAGGCCGTGGCCGCCGACAGCGACGAGCTGTGGCGCACAATGGCAGGTAAGATTCGCGAAGAAAAGCAAGCGTACCTGCAAGCGAGAGAACAACCTCCCCAGTGGGTCCTAGGTGGAGGGGCGGCTGAACCCGTCGCAGGACGAACCTTGTCGGGGCTGCCAGGCAGTCCTGGCGAGGCGGAAGGAGAGGTCTTCCTTGTGCACGGGATGGAGGACTTCATGAGGTTCCCGAAAGGGGCGGTGCTCGTAGCGCGGACGACGAACCCGACGTGGACGCCGCTCTTCTATTCGGCGGCTGCCGTGGTCACGGAGAGTGGCGGGCCGCTATCCCACGGGGCCGTGACGGCGCGCGAGATGCAGATCCCCGCTGTCATGTCTGTAAGAAACTGCATGTCGGTCTTAAAGAACGGGGAGTGCGTGCGCGTTGACGGCGCAAACGGGCGCGTTCACGTGCTTTAGGAACTCTCCTTTACGAACCGCCGACCTACCAAACAGCTGCCGGGGTTAAGCAATGAATTGGGCACAATGAAACACCGGCATTTGCGAGGAACCCAGAGCAGGACAAATTTCTTCCAGCTTAGAGTTTAAGTGGTGAACCGGGCAGGACTCGAACCTGCAACCCGCTGATTTCTCCGGGTAGGCTGTAGTGTTGAAAAGTCTAGCCTTTTCCTGTGTCTTCCATGGCCGTGTAGCCCGGTGTTCGGGAGGGTTTTGTTCTCAAGTTGTTCTCAGGCCACCCAAAGGGGCAAAAACCTCCTTCCTCTGGCATCCGCAGGGAGTTGAAACAATAGGCACAAATTAGGTCAAATCGGGCCGGGGCAAAATCACATGATTCTTGGCCAAGGGTCCCAGGAGCTGAGGCGGCGTGCGCCGCGTGACTTTGCGCGAGGACCTGACCGAAGGGAGCGCGGGGTAAGCGGATGCTACGTGTGGTCGGGCCCCCCGGGCTCTTGAGGAGGTTCTGTTCTTTCGCCGTTCGGCGCCGTTCGAGAGCCTTTTTCGTACTCTCTTAGGAGGGCGCGGGTTCGGCCCGTTGCCACGGCTACAGGAATCATGAGTAGAGGTCCTCTCCACTCCCAATCTGTTAGGGTCCCCAGCGCCCAGAAGATTGCTTCCCACTCATCTTTCACGTCGCTGAGGTCCACACCGTAGCGGTCTTTGAGAAGCTTGCGGGCGAGACGATGCCAAGTCTTTGCGGCGATTAGAGCCCGTTCGTCAGGCATGCCAGCACGGTCGGAGACGCGATTACGAAAGTTGTGGAATCGCTGACGGCTCGCAAAGAAGCGGAGCTTGCTGAGGGAGTTTAGCAGGGGAAGTAGCGGCCACTTGCTGAGTTCCGGCACGAGGATTAGTCGCAGCGAGTGCAGGTACGAGAGCGCGTGCTGAATGAGGCCCACGAAGAGCATGGATGCGTTGCCGATGATGAAGGCGAGGAACACCGCGATAGCAAGCAGCAGATAGGAGCTAACGAGGAGGTTCTTGGTCGCTGTGACGTATCGGGTGATCAGTTCGGGTCTTCCAAGGAGGATAGACACCTCGAAGAATAGGCCCGGGATGAGCGCGGATATGTAGGTGAGCGAGCTGCGCGGAACGATCTTGGAGAGTTCTAGGTTGATCATTGGCTTGGGGCCTTTTTGAAGGCAACTGTACTTTTTCGTGAGTGTCGTGTCCAGTGGGGAAGAGCCGTTCGCTTTGTGCAGGGCAAGGGAAGTAGAATGGGGTCCCACCTCTGCCGACGCTGGCGAATTAGGCGGCGTCAACAATCAGAAAACGAGGACACCATGGATGAACAGCGGAAGCACGCCATCCTGTTTGCTGCGACGCTGCTCTGCGCACGAAGACTCTCGCCGCTGATGGAAACGGATGAGCCGAAGCCCGCACAGGAGCTATTGACGGAACACTTCCGGTGGCGCGCGGTCGAACAGGCGCATCGGCTGCTGGAAATCATCGATAAGCGTTGGCCTGGGGAGGCGGTTAGCGGGCCGCCGAGGTGAGCGGGACGGTTTCTATTCTGTGAAGAGGAAGTTGACTAGCTCTTGCCGGACGAATTGGCTGAAGCCTTGGGCGGGGGCGGCGGTAGGGAGTTTCTTTACATCGCGGCGAATGTCCGCGATGAACTGCTCGGAGATGTTGGTGGCTTCCCTCGTGTCCCTGCCGACTACCTGAAGGTGCGTAATTTGTGTCAGTCCACCCTTGGGGAGATTTTCTCGAAGTAGGTTCAGGAAGTGCTCCTCTTTGGCTCGCCATCCGATGATGAGAATTTTTCTTACGCGGGGGAGTAGGCTCTCGAACTGGGCCCGGTGGGTGTCGGGCCACTCGAAGGTGTCGTTGGTTTTTGTCTGCACAGGAATGGCGATGGCTGGGATTATCGACCAGTCAAAGTTGAACATTTGCGTTGGTTCCGTGGCGTTCGCGATCACGTACTGTTTAGATAGGTCGAGTTGGGGAGCTTGCTCGATTAGTTGTTGGGGGCTGCGTCGGGGCCTTTCGCGGTCGCGGAATGAGGCCGGGGTGAGGATTCGGGGGTCTCTAGTTGGGGCCGGGCGGTCTACAAGCCGGGCCCAAGTGATGGAGCCGTGTGGTTTGAAAAGTTTGAACACGGGGTGGGCGTCGAAGAGGCGTTCGAGAGGTTGGGCGCTGGCGCCCAGTGCCGAGATTGCATTGTCGAGCAGGACGTCGTAGTTGAATGAAACGAGGCAGACGGGTTCGCCGCTTGTGTTGCGGGTCCGAATCTGGTCGATGAGCGTAGCGTAATTGGTGACACCATTAGTTCGCTTGAGCCACTCGTCGGACACCATGCGGAACAGGTCATGGAGGTAATACCGGACGGAAAGGAGTTGGCGCGTGCGCTCTTGGTCGGCGGACGCTTGGTCCAGGTAGAGCTCAAGCTGCTGCTCGACGCTACCGCTTTGTGGTCGGCGAAGGAAGTCGAGGATGCCGTGTAGCTTGGGGTATTTCTGGACGATGGAACCAAATTGGGCGTTGGTGTCGAGGAAGAGGTTGCTTGTGAGGGGAGGACGCCAAGGGATGCCGGGGTCCGGTGGAGGGGGCTGAGGCGGCGGGGGAGGCGTGCCGAAGTTCTGATTGGCGGCGGAGACGGTCTGGTTGACGACAGGGGGTTCGGGCAGCGGAAAGTCGCGGGAGGAATCGTACGAGGCCCCAGCGCCGAAGATGACCATCAGCATGCGTGGAGTATGACGGGGCGGCGGATCGGTGTCCAGATCGCGCAGGCGGTGTTCTACGTATGTGGTTCTACGTACGTAGTTCTACTTACGTGGTTTGTCGATTTGCGTGGGACGCAAGGGCGACGTGGGCAGTGGGCCTTCAGGTTTCGGCTATACAAAATCATCTGTTTTTGCCACGCGGGAAAGTCATACCAAACAATCCCTGTCTTCTAGAGGCGAAAGTCAGATAGGATTTTGCCCCGCTCGCCAGCCAAAAACACCTGTTTTTGGCGGGTAGAAACGAGACCTACTTCTGTTTGTCAGCTAACGACTTACGGGCGCACCGTCGAGGAGGTTTTTGGCGGATGCCCTTGCCCGGTAGATTGTCCCCTCTCCCACCCCTAACTGCGTCGCAATCTTGGCCCAAGAAAGTCCCTGAGCGCGCAGGCGGCCGATTTTGGCACGGTCCACCAACACCTGCGGGCGTCCAAGCACCTTGCCCTTTGCTTGCGCATTACGCAAGCCCGCGCGTACGCGCTCCTGAATGAGCGCCCGCTCAAACTCGGCCATGGCGCCGATGATCTGGAACATGAGTCGGCCAGAGGGCGTGCTCAAGTCGAGGTTGTCCCTCAAGCTGATGAACGATACGTTCAGGGATTCGAGGTCAGCCAGCGCATTCACAAGATGCCGAAGCGACCGCCCGAATCTGTCCAACTTCCAAACGAGCACGGCATCACACTTCCGCTGCCGGACATCCGCCATGAGACGATTCAATTCTGGTCGGGAATCTTTTGCACCACTGGCGCTGTCGGCGTACTCGCCGGCGATCTCCAAGCCGCGCCGTTGACAGTACTCGCGTAATTCGCGTAATTGCATATTCACGTCCTGGCCGTGATTGGCTGTTGAGACTCGCGCATAAAGGGCAACCCTCATTTCGCACCTGCCTTTGGTTTCGGGCCAGGCCGTTGCGCGGCCTTCACCTTGCGGCCCCTCGCTATATCGCCTTCGGTCCAGAGCCAGAGCGTCCGATCCCGTAGGGCAACCCCTTGCGATGGGCGAATCTTCCCGTCTCGGAGCCAGCGGTGCAGAGTAAGGAACGAGACGCCGATTTTCTTGGCTGCCTCGGGTGTGGTGTAGGTCTTCTTGTGTTTCACTGTTTCTCCACACTGGACCTCACGGGGTCACCTATTCATCTTATCCTGCATATGTAATTATCACATCTCTGGATCGTGTCAAGATAAATCTGTAATGGCACGAGATTTGCGGCTGGTTCCTCGCTCGGAGGGTAACTATGCAGGGGCTGTGCGCCGATCCCCCACATAATCCTACTTGAACTCAAACTCCTGTTCCGTCTGCGTCTTCTCCGCTGTGCTTTGCGCCGTCCAGATTTCATTGTCCGGGTGGGTCCCCTCCCCAGGGGGGTAGCGGCCTGACTCCAGAGCCAGATTTTTTCTTTATTTTTTGTATTTTTCAGTTTGCCCGTCTAATTCTCATCGTTTTGTGTGCCGTCCCGGAAAAGGAGTAGCTAGGAGCGAAGGTATTAGGTACCAGGACCCACTTTTCCGGTTACCCCGGTGCATTCGATAGGTCGATGCAACACCATCTGATGTAAATCTGCTCTGTAAAGGTGGTGTTGGCATGAGACCAGGGATGCGGTTTGGGCTTTCTGCGGTCGAGAAGCGTGACGTTTGGAACCGCTGGAAAACAGGACAGACGCTGCATGAAATTGGGCGCGCGTATGGTAAGCCGCATAACTCGATTCGCGCTGTGTTGTTACCTCGCGGCGGCATTCCTCCCGCCGCTCGCCGCCGCTCTCGTCTCGCTCTGACTCTGGCGGAGCGAGAAGACATTTCGCGGGGAATCGCCTCGGGTTCGTCAGTTCGTGAAATCGCCCGACATCTCGATCGAGCTCCCTCCACAGTGAGCCGGGAGGTCGCTCGCCATGGTGGCTGTTCGGCCTATCGTGCCCATGAGGCGGATGACCAGGCCTGGGATTCGGCCTTGCGTCCGAAAAGATGTCTGCTTGCCAGGAACCGGAGGTTGCGTGACATCGTTGCGAGTAAACTGATCCTGGACTGGTCGCCCGAGCAGATTTCTGGGTGGCTGAAGACCCACCATCCCAACAACGAGAGCATGCGCGTGTCCCACGAGACCATCTACCGCAGCCTGTTCATTCAAGCGCGGGGAGTGCTGAAAAAAGAGCTGATGGAGCACCTGCGCTCGAAGCGGCGCATGCGCCGCTCGCGACACGCCAGCGAACACGGACAGTCCCGCGGGAAGATCGTCGATGCCATCTCGATCCGAGAAAGACCGGCGGAGGCCGAAGACCGAGCGATTCCCGGCCATTGGGAAGGAGATCTGTTGGTCGGCGCGAAGAACAGCTATGTCGCGACCTTGGTGGAGCGGCATTCACGTTTTCTCATGCTGATCAAGGTACCCGGCAAAGAAACGGAAGCGGTGGTTGCTGCCTTGAGTCAGCATGTTCGGAAACTTCCGGCGACCCTGCGACGCTCGCTGACCTGGGACCGAGGACTGGAGATGGCCAAGCACAAGGAGTTCACAGTAGCTACGGATGTGCAGGTCTACTTTTGCGATCCGCAGAGTCCCTGGCAACGTGGCACGAATGAAAATACGAATCTGCTGCTGCGCCAATATTTCCCGCGAGGAAGCGACCTGTCTCCCATCTCTCAAGCGCAGCTCGACCAAGTCTCGCTGCGCTTGAACCAACGCCCGAGAAAAACCTTAGGATTCCAGACACCTGCGAGTACACTCCAAGCAAGTGTTGCGTCGACCGTCTGAGCCGGCA
>Ga0187780_10002948_pt1 | contig 12813 bp, 10 predicted proteins | sample 1015_Q2_SP10_20__FD_132429 | JGI IMG/M metagenome (GOLD analysis project Ga0187780, IMG submission 132429) | Tropical peat soil microbial communities from peatlands in Department of Meta, Colombia - 1015_Q2_SP10_20_MG | ecosystem: Environmental > Terrestrial > Soil > Wetlands > Peat | place...
AATCGCGGCCTGCCGGCCATAGCATGCCATCATGGCGCTCTCGATTGCTGGATGGCTCTCAAGACTCCAGCAGCAGATGTTTACCTGGCCAAGAACGAACTGGAACGCGATTACCTGATTCATACTTGCGATGTGCCGGCCCGGAATGTCGTCCTCAGCGGGCTGGACAGCGTTGGGCAGATGGCAGAGAATCCACACCACCGCGAGAAGTCCTGGATTGTTTTCTTCACCGAGGGTTATGAAGCTGCCGGCTGGCGAAGCAATGAGGTCTACAAAGGTCTCTTGCCACGCCTTTGTTCGCTCGCGGAACGCTGTGGGCTGAAGCTCGTCTTGAAGCTTCATCCTTTCGATAGCGTACGTGCTCATCGGCGCGAGTTGCGGCGAATTCTGAAAGATCGAGCACGCAATGTGGAGATCATTTCCGGTCCAGCGACCGCCGTACTCTGGCAGAAAGTAAAATTCGCCGTAACGGGTGAGTCTTCCACTATCATGGAATGCGCAGCACGGGGCATCCCTGTCATTCTCTGTACCTGGCTGGGGGATTGCTATTCCGGCTACGCTCGGCAATACGCCAAATTCGGCTTGGGTCTAGCCTTGGAAAGCTCCGATCAAATCGCCGACATACCACATTTATTGGCCAGCCAGGAATGGTTTTACCGACAACCGGAAAATGGCATCGATGCTGAGACGTTACGGCGAGCATTCTGCCAGACTGCTGCACACGAATCTCAGACACAAGAGCACTCACTCGCGAGTTACGCCACGTAAAAGCGCCTTTTTCATCCTGACAAACATTGGGCACTCAGCCAAATCCGCCAATCACGATTTTCACTCCGTCCTTTGCCGACGAGAGCAATACCAACGCTCAAAATCTCACAGTCAAGGAGATTGTGGCGCGCCTTCCGCCGCAGTTGTTTCGCGTCATTATGATCAGCGGCGGCAGCCCTGACGATCGCATCGTGCATCGGCCAAATACGGAACTTGTCTCCTGGACCAATCACGGGAATACGGCAAAGCTGATCAACAAGATTGTTATGTCCAGGCCGGACATTTATTTTTTCCCGCGCTACGGCCCGCTTGACGCGCTCTTCTACAAGGTTCGGCAGTACTTGCGACTCCGAACCGCACTCGTGAGCTACGTCGTGATGACGATGACGGATGCTGTGGCCAGTGAGTTGGCCACCCAATCAATCCGTCAAGCCGATCGCGTTTGCACGAATTCGCGTTATGTGGCAAAAACCGTTTCTCGTCAATTTGGCCTCGATTCCGAGGTCGTGTATGACGGTGTTGATCAGCGGTTCTTCTTCACCGCCGAACCCCGAGATGTTTCCTTACCGCCCGTCGTCTTATATGCAGGTTCTTTTCAGCCACGAAAGCGTGTGGAGTTGGTGATTCAGCAAGCGATTCGTTGGCCGAACATCCGGTTTCGCCTGGCGGGGAGTGGAGAGACCCAGCAGTCATGCCGGAGGTTGACCGAACGACATGGATGCAAGAACGTTACGTTCCTCGGGCATCTCACTCCGCATGAACTGGCCGAAGAAATGCGCAATGCAGGCATTTTCTTATTTCCGAGTGTGATCGAGGGTCATCCGCAAGTACTGCTTCAGGCGGCGGCCTGCGGTCTGCCGGCCATCGCCATGAGTTGTTATCAGCCAGAGTACGTTGTAAATGGCGAAACCGGTTTCCTGGTTGAGTCGGACGCGGAACTCGAGGAACGTCTCGAGCTGCTGATTGCGAATGCGGAATTGCGGCGGTTGATGTCCGAGTCCGCAGTTCGGCACTCCCAAAAATTCGATTGGACACAAATCGCGCGCCAATGGGGCAAGATTTTTCTGGAGGTGGCGGGAGTACGACTGAGAATCCCATCTACACCACCTGTGATCGCGTGAAGATTACGTCTGGTAGCCCGATTTTGCGGTACGCCGGTTTCGTCTGTTCGGTAACCGGGGCCAAGACCGTGGGTATCGTCATCACTTCGATTACGTTTCCATACATCGTACGTCGGCTGGGCGTAGAGGCTTACGGGCAGTGGAGCTATGTCGTGGCGCTGTCTTCTTTCTTAAACGTAATCGCCGACCCGGGCATGAACGTGTTCCTTACCCAGCAGGTCGCAGCCCAGAAGACAGCCGCTTTCGAGTCAATTCCGGATGTGCTCTTCCTGCGTTTGATCGCCTCGCTGATCGCTGCGCTGGCGGTTCTCCTGATCTCTTCCCATGAACCTGCAGCGACCGTGCGCCTGCTGCTCCGTCTTTATGGTTTCGGAATTTTGTTCGCCAGTCTCATCGTCACTGATCATCTGCTGACCGCTTTGGAACTGTTCCACGTCCGCTCCTTGCTGAATGTCACACAACAGCTCGTCTATGCAGCACTCGTCTTCATTTTTGTGCACAGAGCCAGGGATCTGGTTTGGCTGCCAGTCGGCATTCTGTCATCCTCCATGTTATGCAGCGTGCTTGGCTGGATTGTTCTGTGGCGCAAGGGAGTAAGGTTTCGAGCGCGCCTGCGTCCCAATTGTTGGCCACGCATTCTGAGGCCAAGTCTTCACTATGCCGCGTCTAGCCTGATGTCGAACATCTACCATCGAACCGGGAATGTATTGGTCCGCTGGATATTGGGAGACTTTGCTCTGGGCCTTTATGCGGCGGCCGCGAGGTTTGTCGATATAGTGCGAGGCTTCATCATTACCTTCTGCCAGGTGTTGCTGCCGCGAATTGCTGCTGCCGAGTCCGCGGCGCAGCTTCGTCGTTTGGCCCGCCTGGCGACCTCGACCGTTGCGGTGGTTAGTATTCCGTTGACCTTGGGGCTTATCGGCACCGCGCACTTAGTGGTTCCGTGGGTGCTGGGGAAAAACTTTCTGGCAGCGGTTCCTGTTTTAGAGTGGATGGCGCCATACTTGATCACCGCTTCTGCAGCATCCTTATTCTGCGGCACAATTCTTTTTGGGCTTGGCCGGCACCGAGCTTATCTCGCCTCAACTGCCGCTGGCGCTGCCGCAGGAACGCTTTTGTACTTCACGCTGACCCCCGCATTCGGTCTACCAGGGGCAGCTTTCGCATTGGTCTTCGCAGAACTTGCCGTCGCTGCGGTTGCCGTAGGAAGCATTCCGGAATTGCATGACTCCTGGAAGAACCCAGTGTTACGGGTCGCGTCGGGCTCCGCATTGTTGATGCTGCTCGCAATCAAGGTTACGAATGTTTACACTTCGCAAATCTTCGTGGTGTTGTTCGTCGGGGCCAGCGTTTACGTTATGAGTTGCGGTTGGTATGTGCGCAGGTTGTTCGTCTAGCCTCTTCCATGCGCATTTTAACGCTCACTCCCTTTTACCCTTGCGCCTCAGATGATGCTCGCGGGTGTTTTGTTGCTGAACCGACATCCACTTTGCAGGCGCTCGGAATCGAGTCATGCGTTATCGCCGTTGGGCCGTTTTATCGGCAACGATCAAGCCCGAATGGACATCCCGCACAATGGGTTCGATATGCGGCAATTCCGGGCGGTTTAGGTCTGGCTTCATCCGGAGTATTTCTTTACGAGCGGCTTAAGGCGAGGGTTCGCAGGTTGCACCTCGACCGGGAGTTCGATCTGATTCACGCTCACGCCGCTTTGCCCTGCGGGCATGCAGCCGAACTACTCAGTGGCGAGCTGCACATTCCTTTTGTTGTCACCGCCCATGGCTTGGATGTCTTCTTTACGGCCCAGGTCTCTGGATACCCGGGTCGATGGTGCAAGAACGTAGCGGAATCTGTTTACCGTTCAGCGGCACGGGTGATTTGTATCAGTCAGCGGGTGGCGGATCGGGTCCAGTCTCTCAAAGGCGCGAACGCAACTGTGATTCACAACGGAGTAGATCAGCAACGCTTTTCTCCACGGGCAGCAGAGGCAGAGGCCGTCATCCTCAGCGTTGGCAACCTCATTCCGACGAAAGGTCACCAGTTGTTGTTGCGAGCCTTCGCAGCTGTGCATGAGCACTATCCCAATGTTTCGTGCGAAATCATCGGCGACGGGCCCGAGAGTTCTAATCTGACTGGCTTAGCTGCCCGGCTCAATATCGCAGACAAGGTTCATTTCCTCGGGCGGAAAAGCCGCCAGCAGGTGGCGGAGGCGATGCGACGCTGCACCATCTTCGCTTTGCCCAGTCGCTATGAGGGCCTGGGCTGCGTGTATTTGGAGGCCATGTCTGCGGGAAAACCCGTAATCGCCTGTCGGGGACAGGGAATTGAAGACGTCATCCGCGACGAGAACAATGGCTGGCTCGTGAGTTCCTATGACCTGAACAGCATGGTCAATGCGCTCTCCACATTGTTAAGCGATAAGGAACTGCGAAGGCGTATCGGCGATGCAGCTCGAGCGACCATCCTCGGAGGGTTCACGTTGCGACATCAGGCAGCGCGTCTCGCGCAACTTTACAAGGAGTGCCTGGCTTGACCCTTCGCCTCGTGCTTATTACCGAAATCATTGCGCCATATCGCGTACCCGTTTTCAATGTTCTTGCTCGTCAGCCCGGAATCGATCTGCATGTCATTTTCCTTGCCGAAACCGATCCCACGCAGCGGCAGTGGCTGGTGCCCACGGATGAGATTCGTTTTTCATTCGAGGTCCTGCCCTCCTGGCGACGAAGAGTATACGGCCACAATATCTTGCTGAACTGGGGAGTCGATGAAAGCTTGAGACAGTCCGCACCGGATGTGATCATTTGCGGCGGTTACAACTACATTGCTTCCTGGGAAGCCATGCGTTGGTCACGGCGCAATGGTGTCCCTTTCCTGGTGTGGATCGAGAGCACCACACGAGACTTCAGAAGCGGATTAGCGCTGCTGCGGTCCCTAAAAACCAGGTTCCTGCGGCTTTGCGACGGCTTTGTCGTAGCCGGAAAGTCATCGTTTCAATATGTCGGAAGCTACGCAGTGCCCGAGGCCCGGATTTTCACCGCCCCCAATGCGGTTGACGTGGCGTTTTTCTCGATGACAGCCGAGATCGCGCGCAGAGATGCCAGTCAGCATCGGCAGCGACTCAATTTGCCGGAACGATATTTCTTATTTGTCGGTCGTTTGGAGAGAGAAAAAGGAATCTTCGATCTGGTTGAAGCATATGAAGCGCTGCCCCGCGATCTTAGAGCCAATGTCGGACTGGTATTCGTGGGAGATGGGTCTGCTCGTCCGGGGCTTGAAAAGCGAGTTGCTGCGGTGCGGCCGGGAGCAATTCATCTCCCCGGATTTCTGCAACCTGAGAGCCTGGCGATCTGCTACGGCCTGGCGGAAACATTTGTTTTCCCCACACACAGCGATCCTTGGGGCCTGGTGATCAATGAAGCGATGGCTTGCTCACTGCCGGTCATTTGCAGCAACGCAGCCGGATGTGCCGAAGACCTGGTGGCTGACGGTCACAATGGCCGACTGTTCACACCGGGTGATATCAGCCGGCTCTCTGCTGCCATGCACGAACTGGCAGAGGATGGTCAACTTCGGATCGCGATGGGACAAGCGAGCCTCCGAAAGATACACGATCACTCACCAGAGGCGTGCGCCGCCGGGATAGCAGACGCAGCGCTCTCATGCTTGGAGGCGAAGCATGCCTGAGCACAGGTTGTGGCTCGTGGTTGGGGCCGTAGTTGCCTGCATGGTTGTGCTGTATTCGGTGATTTTCCGGCCGTCATACTACACAGACCCGACCCTCCTGAGTGGAGTGATATTTCTGCAATTGCTGGTGGCGGTTTTGTGGAACTTCCGCGAAGCGTTCTTTCCTGCTCTCATTTTCGTGTTTTTACTCGCGGGAATGGCGGTCCCAGCGCACGAAGTGTGGATTTCTGTGCGCTGGATCGTTCTCGCAGTCGGCGCCACCGTGGGATTACTCTGGTGGCTCAGGCACAATTACTTGCCCCTGGGACTGCTTCACCTGCTTGCGCTGGCCTGCGTATTGACTGCAACTGTCTCGGCATTCGTTTCGTCCTACCCCGATGTCGCGCTGCTGAAATCACTAAGCCTGCTGCTGCTGTTTGTCTACGCGGTTACCGGAGCGCGCGCCGCCCTGATCGGAAGGGAAGAGAAGTTCTTTGCCGGACTATTGTTGGCATGCGAACTTCTGGTCTACATAAGTGCCATTGCATACTTTCCGCTGCGCTTGGAACTCTTTGGGAACCGCAACTCATTAGGTGTTGTGATGGGTGTGGTGGCGCTCCCCTTTTTGCTTTGGGGGACATTTGTCAGCGAGTCCCGTTCCCTGCGAAGACGCAGGATACTCGCCGTGCTGCTATGTCAACTGTTGCTGTTGAGCAGCTATGAACGTGCGGGGATCATCGCAGCCTTGACCTCTTCTACTCTGTTTTGTATTGCTTTGCGCCGCTACCGGTTTTTGCTGACCAGCTTTGTTGTCGCTTTGGCGACCGCGGTCATTGTGGCCACTGTAGTGCCGTTGCCTGCGGTGAACCAATCCGACGATGGCTCTATGACTTCGAGGTTTGTATACAAGGGCAAGCGTGAGGCGGGCGTCCTGGCGTCGCGCAAGACCGTGTGGGAAAAAACCTTGTCTTCCCTGCAACAGCACCCATGGTTCGGGACCGGTTTTGGCACTAGTGCTACCGCCTATGACAAAACGCAGGTCAATGAAAAGTTCTCCTCAGTGGGACAGGTTACGCGTGAGCACGGCAACAGTTACCTCGAGATTGCCGAATGGGTCGGGTTGGTCGGCTTTGCACCTTTTGCGGCTTTGTTACTGTTGCTTGTTGGTAAGGTTGCCCGGATTTTGCTCTGGATCCGACGAACCGGGCTATCATCCTCGCCGGCTGTTCCCCTCGCAATATTTGTAGTCGGAGCGCTGGTACACGCCGGCTTCGAAGACTGGTTATTCGCAGTCGGTTATCACACCTGCGTTCTTTTCTGGATCTTTGCCTTCATGCTTTCAGACTTTGTTCCCTCAAGGCCTGTGATGTATGCAGCTATCACATATCCTTCACCTGCCTTCTCCGGCCGGCTGGGCGCCGTTGCAGAAACTCGATCATGCACATTTTCCTGAACGCACTGGGAGCCTCTTGTGCCAGCGGTTTTACCTACGTCCGCAATGTTCTGCCGAATTTGTCTGCCTGTCCCGGTGTTCGAACCACGGTCGCAGTTAACCGCAAGCTCCGCCGTGAGCTTCCTGATTCGGAGAGAATCACGGTTCACGATATCCTCGTCCCGGCAGATGCGGCGCGGCGCTTCTGGTTTGAACAGACTCGATTGCCGGGGATTATTCGCCGCTCCGGGGCAGACGTTCTCATTTCAGCAGGCAATTTCGCGCTGTGGTATTCACCCGTTCCTCAAATCCTGCTTTCAGGTAATTCTCTTTACACTTCGTCTGACTTCTCAAACGATCTGCGTTCGCGCAAGGAATATCTGCTCCTGCGGGAGAACAGGATCAAGAGCTTCTTCGCCCGACTCTCGATTCATTGGGCGGATTCAACCGTGGCGCCAAGCCGGAGCTTCGCGGAGGATCTTCGAAAGTGGGCCGCAAAAGAAGTCTCCTCCATCTATCACGGTTTTGATCAGGAAGTCTTCTTTGCGGATAGGACCCCGCTGCCCGAGAACATCCGGCACAGGCTCGACTCGTCCCAAGATGCACTGCGACTTCTATTTGTCAGTCATTACAACTATTACCGCAATTTCGAAACTCTGCTCGGGGCCATCCCGAATCTGCGGGCGCGCCTTAGAAAGAAAATCCGTTTATTTCTGACTTGCAATCTGCGTTCAGACGACAACCCTGGTTCATATCGCGCAGAACGCGCCGCCGCTCTGGTAGGACGGCTTGGCATCGAGGAAGAAGTTGTGCAGCTGGGAGCCGTTCCTTATCGACAGCTTCACCAGTTGTACAAGCAGTGCGATATTTGCGTGAGTCCGGCTTATGCCGAAACCTTTGCGCACCCCTTGGTGGAAGCGATGGCATGCGGACTTCCGGTGGTCACTTCGGATTTGCCGGTACACCGCGAAATATGCGGCCGAGCTGCTCTCTATTTCCAACGTTTTTCATCAAAAGAGCTTTCGGCGCAAATTGTCCGCCTTGCGGAATCTCCCGCTTTATGCCGGGAGCTTTCAGCTGCGGCGAGAAGCCGATCTCGAGATTTCTCGTGGGCTAAACACGTCCACGAGCTGGTGACACTCGCTTTTGAGCTCTCGGGGAGTTGCAAGCCCTTGTCTCGGTCCCGTGACTCAACGGCTGCGAGTGGCGCTGACGTACAGGCTGTCCGCGAAGTAGGTTAGTGAGGAAAGTTTACTGCTTACAGCACGCAAGGCTTCCGACGCGTAAATGACTGGCCGGTATTTCCGAGGAAGTAGGTGTACGTCACTGATTTGTGGATTCAACGAAAAGAAGCCGTCCACGAGAATTCGTACGGATCCAAATACTCGGGAAAAAATCTCATGTAGCTCGTTGAGGCTCCAATACCGCACTTCGAAATCGCGGGCAGGCCGGAAGCGGCGGCGGGCCTGATGGTATAAACAGCGAGCTCCAAAGCGATTTGGCATCTGCACCAGGCAATTTGCATCGGTGTACATGACTCGGGCCATCTCGCCCAGAACTTGCGAGACATCCTCTCCTGAAAGATGCTGCAAGACACTGTAGGAGAAAACCTGATCGAAGGTCGTATCGGTGAACGGCAGATAGCGGCCATCACCAACGACATAATGCGCGTCCACGCCAAGCTGCCGTGCAACGTGACGGGCTGCGCGAATGCCCTTCAAGGACGGATCGATGCCTATGGGGCGGTATCCCGCTCGCGCCGCAGCGATGCACCATCGGCCCCAGTTGCATCCGATTTCAAGGAAACGCTTGCCTTCGCCGGGAGGGAGCCTGAGTGCAGGAATTGGGTACTCGCGCAGTTTCCCGATCAGCGGAATGTAGAGGCAGCCGTTGGTACCCGCAATAATCTGCTGCACGAAACCATCAATCCCGTCCACTGGGGCACTCGCCGGTGACGATGTGATGTGGGGACTTTCAGCGGCCTCCAGCGAGCCCTTTGCCTCCACATGGGTCTGCACGGTCTCAGACAACAGAAAAATTGGAACCCCGTCTACAAGCGGATAGTGATGTCCCACACCACAAGCCAAACATCCGTTCTCTTCTTGCAACGGTGCGTGGTCTCGGGGACAGACAAGAAGTTCGAGAAGCCTGCTGTCGATCTGAGGCAGTGTCGTGCTCCGTTCGCTACAGGCATGAAGTTTATGTTGGACAAGAGCGCAGGGGAATGCTTTCTGTGATTCGTGACGGCTTCGCCGAATCCTCTCTTCGTTTCGACTGATGCTTCCACTAGTAATAAAAAAGATCGGCCATGCTCACGATTGGCTGTTGCGCAATCTTGCCCGCGAGACGACGTCTGGGACCTTCATTCCGGAGATGGATGGTTTGCGCTTTGTCGCAATCACCCTTGTCGTTCTTTTCCATTTGAATGGCTACCTGGTCGCCAAGTGGCCGCAGCATCATTCCGGCATGTTGGATCAATCCGGTTGGCTGGCTCAAATGGCGTCGGTTGGCTTCCGCGGGGTCGAACTGTTTTTCGTCATAAGCGGATTTATTCTGGCGCTGCCATTTGCCACCCACCGCCTCGCGGGTGGTCCGGTCGTGAACCTGCGCAAGTACTATCTCCGCCGGTTGACCCGCTTGGAGCCTCCGTATTTTGTAACGGTTCTTGTCCTGCTGGTCATTGCGGTCTGGGCTCAGGGAGAGACAATCACGGACCTCTTACCTCGCCTTTCTGCCAGCCTGTTGTATTTGCACAATGTCATCTACGGACACGCCAGCCCCATCATCGGAGTGGCTTGGTCGCTTGAAATCGAGGTGCAGTTCTATTCACTGGTGCCATTGCTCACTCTTTTATTTGCAGTCCCACGCAAGGGCCTTCGACGTAGTCTGCTCATTGCAATGATCATCGCATTTAGCGCAGCTCAGAATTTTTTCTTGCGTGATGCTCGTATGGCGCTCTCCATTCTGGCTTATATGCAGTATTTCCTTGCGGGTTTTCTGGTGGCAGATCTTTTTGTTGCGGACTGGAAACCGGATCGGAGATCCGGTTTCTACTGGGATGCGATCACCCTCATCGGCTGGCCGGGGCTGATCGCCCTGCTGCAATCCGATCAGCTCACTCGTTGGCTGTTCCCGTTCCTGATCTTGCTGCTCTATTGCGCGGCTCTGCAAGGCACTCTGACGCGCCGTTGCTTTTCGGCCCCATGGATCACCGCTATAGGAGGCATGTGCTACTCCATTTACCTCATCCACTATGAAGTGATCTCAGTCGTAGGGCGCTTCACCAAAAACCTTGGCGCCGGTCAGCCGTTCTGGATGTATTTCCTACTTCAGTTCTTCCTAGTCGGCGGGGCAGTCGTGGCAGTTTGCGGGTGCTATTTCTTGCTTCTTGAGAAGCCATGCATGCGCCGCGACTGGCCGCAAAGACTGCACAATTACGTCAGGTCGTTGTTCTACGCTGGTCGACGTGCCGCGGAAGTCAGTCCAGCGGCTTAAGCCGCCGCTCGCATCTTGCATGTCAATATGCTCTGCTCGAGATGGCCGGTAGCATGATCGCAGAATCGATGACCCTCGAAACGCAAGTTCTCCAGAGATTGCAGCCCGTCAAACCTGATCATCTTTTGCCGATCAGCGTTATCATCCCCGTGCGCAATGAATCGCACAATTTGTCTCGTTGCCTGGCGTCGATATATGAAGCCGGCGAAGTCTACGTCATCGATTCTCAAAGCAGCGATGACACAGTTGAAATTGCCCGTTCTTTCGGCGCGAAGGTGGTCCAGTTTTACTATCACGGCGGATGGCCCAAAAAACGTCAGTGGGCACTAGATACGCTTCCTTTGGTTTATGACTGGGTGCTTCTCCTGGATGCTGATGAAGCGCTCACCCCGGAGTTGGCTTCAGAGCTCCGCGAGTCGATTCGAGACTCTCATTTCGATGGCTATTACATTTCGTTGCAGATGCATTTTCTGGGTCAGCGTCTGCGACATGCGGGTGCCGATTTCCATAAGTTGTCGCTGTTTCGGCGCGGCAAGGGACACTTCGAGTGCCGCCTCCGCGATCAGAACCCCTCCATGGGCGACATGGAAGTTCATGAGCACGTTATCGTAAAGGGAAAAACTGGAAGGTTCCGCAACCCGCTTCGTCACTACAATGTCGAATCACTTTCCCGCTACATCCGCAAACACGATGACTACTCCAACTGGGAGGCAAAAGCTTGGCTGCAACGAAAGCCTGGATGTGATGATCTCGCGCCTTCACTCTTCGGAACCCAGGCGCAGCGCAGGCGCTGGCTGAAATCGAAATTCTTCGGCTTGCCCGGTTCTCCATTACTTTTCTTTCTTTACAGGTATCTTTTTCGTTTGGGACTTCTGGACGGTGTCCCGGGCCTGATCTATTGTGCCTTTCAAGGTATTCAGTTTTTTCACATCAAAGCCAAGATTTATGAATTGCAAAGCAGCGGGAACTCTGCCTCTGATGCATAGTGGCTCATCTGCTGACGCCGTCGCTTATCACGGTTGCCTCGCAGTCGGCTGGGAACGCCGTTACCAAAAGTCCTCGTTTCGCTCTCGGGAAACACTACTCTCAAGATGTCTGGAGGGTTGCCATCTAAGAGGTACCTTATGGCTGGATGCTGGCTGCGGTACCGGCACACTTTCGCGTTGGCTCGCTGCCCGCGGATGCCGCGTGCTGGGAGTGGATGCAGCTTCCGAGATGGTAACTACCGCTGCTCTATTCGCCCATTCGACCGGATTCTCTGAGCACGTCCGCTTTGCCAGGATCAACACCATTGCTCAACTTCCTGCACCCGACAAATCAGTAGATGGCATTTTGTGCTCGAGCGTTTTGGAGTACGTCCCCGACCCAACCGCTTGCCTGACGGAATTTGCCAGGGTTCTGAAGCCGGGAGGGCGGTTGCTTGTGTCGGTGCCTAACCGCAACTCGATCGTGCGACGCTTTCAGGTTACGTGCCACCGCCTTGCAGACTTCCTGAGAAGAGACTGGCTGGATTTCTTGGACTACTCCCGGCAGGAATTCTCGGCATCGGAATTCGAAGGACTACTAGCACGAACAGGATTTGCGCTCAACCGACTGCTGCCTTTTGGAAGCCCACTTCCTGATTTGGCCCAGCGTAGCTGCATTTGGGGACCCTTACTCATGTTCGTCGCCAAAAAACTATGAGGGCTCCTTCGTTCCGATGCTGATCCTCGGATTAAACATGTTTCATGCCGATTCGTCGGCTGCCATCGTGGAAGACGGCGAGGTTAAGTTTGCGATTGCCGAAGAGCGTTTGAATCGCATCAAGCATTATGCGGGACTTCCTACTCTGGCAATCCGGGCCTGCCTCGACTTTCTGGGTGCAAGAATCAGCGATGTCGATCACGTGGCCGTCGGCCAGGACAGTGACGCGAATCTTGCGAAAAAAGTGCAATATGCACTCGCCAATCCCCGCGGGATTCTGAATTTTATTTGGCTTCGCCGTCGCAAGCAGGCGATGCGCGATTTGCGGTCCCTCCTTGCCGAAGCTCTCGATGTCGACCCGCGGACACTGCGCCTCCGCCAGCACCATGTCGAGCATCACATTGCTCACATTGCCAGTGCTTACTACTGCTCTCCTTGGGAAAAAGCGGCCGGTTTCAGCTACGACGGGTCAGGCGACTTCGTCTCTACCATGATGGCGCGTTGCAGCGGCAACCTCATTCATGTGCTCGAACGGGTCTTCCTGCCTCAATCCTTGGGCAGCTTCTATACCATGATTTGCGAGTTCATCGGCTATGGCCAATACGGCGATGAAGGCAAGGTCATGGGTTTGGCGCCGTATGGCAAAGACAC
>Ga0187780_10002951_pt1 | contig 12808 bp, 8 predicted proteins | sample 1015_Q2_SP10_20__FD_132429 | JGI IMG/M metagenome (GOLD analysis project Ga0187780, IMG submission 132429) | Tropical peat soil microbial communities from peatlands in Department of Meta, Colombia - 1015_Q2_SP10_20_MG | ecosystem: Environmental > Terrestrial > Soil > Wetlands > Peat | place...
AGCGCGAGGCTGGTCCTCTCGCCCCCGCTCAACGCTTCCGCCGGAGTCCATTCTCCTTCGATCATCACGAGCGGCGTGAACGCAGGGTCCGTGCGTGCGACGAGACCCGGGTCGTCCACGAGCGATGCGAAATAGCGTGCAAATTCGCGTTCGAACATCGACTGCGCATGGGTGAGCAGTTTCTGCTCCATCCCGAGGAGCGCCGCCCGGAGCGTCGCCCCCACCCAGGTCGCCTTTTCCTCGACCTCGGCGGCCTCTTGGATGAGGGCTGCCCGCTCAGCACGTCCGGATTCCGCGGCAGTGATCCGACGGACCGCCTCGTCGAGCTGGGCGTCCAGGCCCGCGAGAGTTGACCGGGTCTTTGCGAGCTGCTCATTGCTCCGGTCGAGCGCGCGAGCGGTCTCTTCCAGGGCCGAACGAAGCGGCCCCGCGGATTTCTGGGAGGTTCGCAGGGTCGAGATCCGTCGTGAACGCGGCTCGAGCCGCTTGCGGATCCCATCGACCTCCGCATCGAGTCGGCGCACCTCACCGCGGAGGGATTCGACCGTCCTCTCGATCCCCCTCCGTTGCTCGGCGGCAAGGACGGAGCTCTCGACGGCCCGCGTCAGGTCAGAGCGCTTCGTTTCGATTCGACCCAGCTCGGAACGCAGGTCCGTCAGGCGTGCCTCCTCGGGCGCGAGGTCGCCCACGCGGCCCGCTGCAGCGCGAACGGCCGCCTCCGCAGCCGTGTGGGCCTCGCGAGCTTCCGTGGACGCCGCGACGGCTCGGGTATGCGCAGTGCGGGTTGCGGCGCGTCGCTTCTCGACCTCGAGCCAGCGGTCCCTCGCGCGTTCGTACCGCTCCCGGGCCCGGCGTTCCTCCTCGATGCGGGCCCGATCCGTCTCCGACCGGCCGAGCTCCGCTCGGGCGGCCTCGACCAGGGCCTGAGCCTCCGTTCGGTGGGTGGCGAATTCGCTCGGCCGAACGGTCTGGTGACATCGCGGGCAAGTTCCGGCCCGGAGTAGCTCCTCGACCTCGGCGAGGGAGCTCTCTGCCTGGGTCAGTGCTTGGAGGCGGGTCGACTCCTTCTTCCGAGCGGAGCCCAGCCTCTCGTCCAACGTCGCGATCGATTCGTGCGTGGGCACGGGCGGCTCCTTCGCAGGGCCCTCGGCGAGTGCCTCATCGAGAGCCGCCTTCGTTTCCTCTTCCTCGAGCCGGGTCCGTTCCACCGCCTGACGGGTTTTCCCCTCCTCTCGCTGCGCAGAGGCGAGGGTCGCCCGTGCTTCGGCCAAGGCACGGACCTGTTCGGAATGCCGGTCGACCTCGGAGCGGAGCCGGGAGAGAGACGATTCCAGGTCGGCGAGACGCGCCCGTCGCTCCCCTAGCGCCTCGGCTTCGGAGCCCGACGTACTGGCCTCCCTGCTGAGCCGAGTCGCCTCGGCCTCCCGCTCGGCGCGCAGGTCGAGCTTTCCTGCGAGCAAGCCCTGGTCAGCCTCTTCCTCCCGCTCCAGGCTCGCGAGTTCGCGTCCGTCCGCCTCTGCTGCCCGGACCCTAGCTTCCGATTCGTCCCGAGCGGCCTTCAGGGCGGAGACCTGGTCTCTCAAACCTTCCAGGGCTCGCTCGACCGCGGTCCGTTCGATGCGCAACCGTTCGGCCAGCCGGGTGCTTTCCACGAACTCCTCGTCAAAGTGTCGGAGACGCTCGGCCTCAGCGCGACGGGTGGCGGCGGTACGACGCAGGTCGGTCGCGAGGTCTTGGGCGTTCTCGGCGGCAATTCGGTACCTCTCGACCCCGAGCGCTTTACGAACGGTCTCGAGACGGTCCTGGGGGCGGGCACCGAGGATGTCCCGCATCTTCTCCTGAGGGACATAGACGGCCCAGCGCCACAAGTCGGAATGTGCCTGGGGGCTTGGGTTGTCGGGAAAGCCAAGGAGCTGGATGACCTGTTGACGGAGCTCGGTCGCAGAGTACGCAGTCTCGTTCCCGTCGACCGTGAAGTGGGCGCGGTCTGCTTCGAACGTCTCCTGCCCCTTCCTCCGGAGTCGTCGGAAGCGACGGGAGACCTCGTAGTCCGTACCCCCACCCGTGAAGGCCACCGACACCTCGGCATAGCTGGCGCCGTGACGGACCAGGTACGCGGCGTTGACCTCGGCCGTTCCGAAGAGAGCCATCTCGATGGCATAGAGAAGGCTCGTCTTTCCGGACCCGACGTCGCCGGCGATAAGGGTGGTTCCCGGGCCAAAGTCGAGGTCCGCTTCCTCGTAGCTGCGGATGTTCTTCACCCGTAGTCGGCTGAGCTGCATGTCAGCCTCCCGTGCTCCCATCGGCCTCGGACCGGACGCCGAGGATCTTGCGGGCACTCGTGAGCCGGGCGCTCGCATAGTCCTGACGGGACTCTCCGTCGGCCTTCGGGAGACCGAGCTCGCGCATGAGCTCCCGGACACGTCGTTCGCCTTGCGACCCTTCCAGCCAAGGGTGCCCCAGAGAAGTTTCTTGGAGAAGGCGACGGACCTCGTCGTCCTCGACCTGAGTCTCGGTGGTCGGTTCTGCGCCTTCGGTGGAAGCGGGGGCGAGGTCGCGAATGTCCCAGTGGACCGAACCCGCCTCCGGGGTGCGTCTGCGGGCGACCTGAGTGAGCGCAAGGCTGGCGACCGTACCGTCCGCAAGGGTTCCGTGGACTCGAGGAAACAGGATCGCACCGGGCTCGCTCTCACCCGAGAGACGACGCTCGAGCTCGGCCCGGGCTTCCTGTGCGGTCTTGCCTGAAACGTCGACGTCGACCATGTGAACCGCCTTGCGCGGGGCGGTGTCGACGAACTCTGCCACCGGCCGGCCAGCGGTGACGGTCACGATCACCACTCCCTGGTGGGTTCGGCCTTCCTGACCGTTCTCGAGGTCGGTGCGGCTGGTCCCGAACACAGCTCCGGGGTTCACGAGAAGGCCACCGCCCGGGCCTTCTCCGGTGTAGCTGAAGTGGATGTGGCCGCCGGCGTAGTAGTCGCACCCCTCGGGAAGATCCTCGACGCGGATTCCGCGGATGTGTTCTCTCAGGCTTGGCGGAAGATACTCCTCGACCGCGGCATGGAACTGGAAGATCTTGAACCCGGGCTCCGCTCGGAATGCTTCCGCGTCTACCGCGCGGAAGTACTCCCGGTCGAGACCGTGGGATCGGCCGGAAATCCCAGCGATCCGGGCGCCCGTTGGCTCGTCGACATGGAATGGGAGACTCCAGCGAGTTCCCTCGGTCCGGACAGCTTCCGGCGCGACCTTCAGAAAGACGCCCGTCTCCGCGAGCACGTCGAGCCAGCTCGTCCGGTGCGCGACGTAGTCGTGCGAGCCATAGATGACGTAGATCCGTCGTCCCTGGTCGACGAATCGTCGTAGCGCGGCGGCCACGGGAGCCACTTCCCCTGGATCCGGGACCGGGGTATGGAACAGGTCCCCCGAGATCAGCAGGAAATCGGCGTTCCTTTCCTCCGCGACCCGGAGGGCGGAGAGAAGGCTCTCCCGGAGTGCGTTCCGGACCGCAGGGTCTCGGGGCCACGCACCAACGTGCGCGTCCGCGAGGTGGGCGAATACAAACCGGTCGGACGGCATCCCGCGACTACCCCGTCCGAGAGGTGGCGTTGGTCCCGGTGCGTGCGGGGGCGGAAGGCGAGGCGGGTGTCGTCACATCTTGGATCCGTTTTGAAAGGGCTGCCAGAAGGCCGGCACCCGCGCCCATCGCGAGAAGGCCGACCAGGAGGAAGTCGTCGCTGGACGCGGCAGGAGCCGAGGGAGGTCGCTCGGGAGGGGGAGGGAGCGGGCGGAGCGCAGCGGGAGGAGGGGTGGGTACGCGCATCAGCGCGAGGCGGGCCGCCTCGCTCGCCTGGACCATCCCCTGCATGATGTTGAACAGTTCGGTCGCCTCCTCCATCGTGATCTGGCGGCTGCGGAGACGACCCACAAGGTACCCGTATCGAGCGTTCCGGGTGTTCTCCCGTCCCGACGGCCGCGGGGGAGGAGCCTCGGGCGCTTCGTCCGGGGAGTACACGATTGCCCCCACGCCACCGTCGCTCTTGAAGAATCGGGGAGCCTTCCTTCCGGGGCCGAGCCGTTATACGATGCCGTCCGATGGACGGGCGATGACCGCGTCGGACGCTCCCGCGTCGACCGAGAAGGAACGGCACCTGCACGTCCGCATGGCGGACGACCGAACCTCGATCTACGACCTGATTACCGAGTACCTGCAGGCCTCGGGAAAGGCGCCGGACTGGTTCTGGCGCACGGCCGGTCGTCTCGAGGGGAACGAAGCGGATAACCTAGAGGAGCTCCTGTCGAGCGCGTTCGAAGCCGGAGCCTTCATCGCCCACGACCACCCGGAAGACCTCGAGTTTCTCTGGGTCACCGAGGAAGAATGCGAGAAGGAACGCCGCCGTGAGGAGCGCGGCGGCGCGAGCGATGCTTCGAAAAAGGAACGCTCGAGCATGAGCCACTACGCCTAAACGAGCGATCCCATCGAAGCGACCCGTCGGCTCTAGTCCTATTCGGGAGTGCGCCCTGGAAAGTCCAAGGCTGGTACTAACGGCCCCGCCGCTTCGCTAACCTCGAGTGGCCGGATCAGACTTCCGTTTCGCTCGTCAATCGCTCGAGCGAACGAAGCAGAGACCTACGGCTTCTTCTTGGTCTTGCAACCGCACGTGTCGCACATGGGTGGTTCCACCGACGAGGAACACGTGACCCCTTATGAATCTCACGGCGCGTCGGGAATCGCTTTGTCTAGATCCCGATCACCGAATGCGCCACGATGAGCGCAATGAACAGGATCGAGATCGTGTTTACGACCTTGATGAGTGGGTTGATCGCCGGTCCGGCGGTGTCTTTGGTCGCATCCCCGACCGTGTCGCCGACGACCGCCGCCTTGTGAGCCTCGGAGCCCTTGCCACCAAAGTGGCCGCTCTCGATGTACTTCTTGCCGTTGTCCCAGGCCGCCCCGCCGGTGGTCATCGTGAGTGCGAGAGGGAAGCCGGAGACGATCGTCCCGATCAAGAGGCCCGCAAGAGCCTCTGGTCCGAGCAAGAAACCGACGGCGAGCGGCGTAGCGACCGCGATCACCGCCGGCACAGCGAGCTGCTGGAGCGCGGTGAGCGTCACGATGTCGACGCACTTCCCGTAATCCGGTCTCCCGGTCCCTTGGAGCAGTCCCGAGATCTCGCGGAACTGCCGGCGGATCTCGAAGACCATCTTCTCGGCCGCCACTCCGACGGCGTTCATCAAGAACGAAGTGAACAGGAACGGAAGCGCTGCCCCGATGACGAGGCCCGCCAGAACGAGCGGGGTGGAGAGCGTTAGCAGGCTCGTGAAGCTCGCCCACGTGTGCGGGGCGCCCCAATCCTTGGCCGCCGCGAAGGTGTACGCCGCGAACAACGCGAGCGCGGCCAGAACCGCGGAGCCGATCGCGTAGCCCTTGGTCACCGCCTTCGTGGTGTTCCCCACCGCGTCGAGGGGGTCGGTGATGGCACGGGCCGTCTCGGGGAGCTTTGCCATCTCGGCGATGCCACCCGCATTATCGGTGATGGGCCCGAACGCATCGATCGAGATGATCATCCCCGTGACCGAGAGCATGCTCGCGGCCGCGAGGCCGATCCCGTAGAGTCCATAGTAGCTATCGGGCGGGCTCGTCCACGAAAAGCCATTGTACCAACCGACCGCAGCGTACGAGAGCAACGTCCCACCGACGAGCACGATTGCGGGAAACCAAGTCGACTCGAGCCCCACGGAGAGACCACTGATCACCGTCGGGCCTGCACCCGCTTGCGCTGCCTCGGAGATTTTGTGGACCGGGCGGTACTTGGCGCTCGTGTAGTAGTCGGTGATGATTACGATCAGGACCATCACGATGAGGCCCACGGCGGTCGCGATGAAGATCCCGAGATTCCCACCCATGAAGAGAGCGTCAAGGGCGTAGAGGCCCACCAATCCGACGCCGGTCGTTGCGGCGAGACCCTGGTAGAGGGCCCCCATGATGGTGCCCTTCGCTCGCATCCGGACGAAGAAAGTCCCGACGATGGTCGAGACGATGGCCCATGCGCAGACGAGCATCGGGAAGATGATGGCGTTCGGGAAGGTCGAGGTGAGCGACGAAGTTCCGGTGAGTCCGATGAGGTAGGCGAGGAGCATCGCGGCGAGCGCGGTAACGACGTACGTCTCGAACAAGTCGGCTGCCATCCCCGCGCAATCGCCAACGTTGTCCCCCACGTTGTCGGCGATGACTCCCGGGTTTCTCGGGTCGTCCTCGGGGATACCCGCTTCGACTTTGCCGACGAGGTCGGTGCCGACGTCCGCACCCTTGGTGTAGATCCCGCCGCCGACACGGGCGAAGAGGCTCATCAACGAAGCTCCGAAAAGAACCCCGACCATGTCGAGGACGTTCCCGTTGAAAACCCAGTAGAATGCGATCAGCTCGAGGAGGGCAAGGCTCGCGACGGAAAGCCCAGTGACGCTTCCACCGCGGAAGGCGTAGCGCATGGTCGCGGGAAGGCTCCCCTTCATCGCGTGCGCCGCGGTGCGAACGTTGGCGCGGATGCTCACGACCATCCCCACGGCACCGGCGAGTGCGCTCCCGCACACGCCAAAGACGAAGCCGACGGCGAGTTTCGCGCCGTCCCCTGTGATGCCGAACGCTAGGGCGATGATCACCGCGAGGACGGCGGCCGCGATGAACACAAACGTGTACTCGCGGCGAAGGAAGGCAATCGCTCCTTCGCGGATGGCGACGGATATCTCCTTCATCCGCTCGGTTCCTTCGTCCTCCCGAAGGACGAACAGCGTCTGGAGCCCCGCGTACGCGAGGCCGACAAGCGCCGCCAGTAGGATCAGAAGCTCAAACTGGCCCGTTGACAAATCCATGGAAAACCCTCGAAATCGGAGCCGCTCAGGTGGATTCGTAATTAAACTTTACCCGCTGACACGGCGTTCGCGGCAACGCTGTGGTCGGCATGGGGCTTTATCCCCGTCGTTCCTGCCCGACGCAATGCATTCGACGAGCGCCCGGGACGCCGAGATTCGGAGGTCCCGAGTATCCTGTCGCGTCTGCGGCCGCCCGGTCGAGCTGGTTCGAATGCGCGAACACCTTCGGTCCGAGCATCAAGTCGGTTCCGCGGAACTCGAGACGATGTATCTCGACGCGCGCGTTGAGGCGCGTCGGTCTCGGCGCTCCCGCTCGACGTAATCCTATGGGTCGAACTCCCGCCGGCGAACCCGGTCCATAGTATAGGAAACGAACTCGGCCCGGGAGAAGGATCGGGTCTCGCGCGACCCCCTAACCCGGAGCGTGACGGTACCTTCCCCGAGCTCCTTGTCCCCGAGCACGACGACCCACGGAATCCGATCGACCTCGGCGTTCCGGACTCGCTTCGAGATCGACTCCTCGGTCCCTGCGAGTTCGGCCCGGATTTGAGCCGCGCGCAGTTCCTCGACCAGCCCGAGCGACCCGGCCGTGTGCCGATCGGTCACCGGAAGCACCCGCACCTGAATCGGCGCGAGCCACGGCGGGAGCCGACCCGCGACGTGCTCGAGCAGCACCCCGATGAACCGTTCCCACGTACCGAGGATCGTTCGATGGACGACCACGGGCCGGTGCATCTTGCCGTCCGGGCCCTGGTATTCTAGGTCGAATCGCTTCGGGATCTGATAGTCCACCTGGATGGTACCAGTCTGCCAGGAGCGGCCGAGACTGTCGCGAGTGAGGATGTCGATCTTAGGCCCGTAGAACGCGCCCTCTCCCGGTGCGGCTCGGTACTTCGTGTGGGTCGACTTGAGAACGTGTTCGAGCACCGCTTCCGCATGGTCCCAGGTCTCCTTCTCCCCGAGGAAGTGCGCCGGACGAGTCGAGAGCTCGACGCTCCACTGGAGCCGGAAGGTCGCGAAGGCGCGTTCGATCCAGGCGAGCAGCATGCGGACCTCCGCCTCCACCTGGTCCTCGGTGACGAAGATGTGGGCATCGTCCTGGACGAACTCCCGGACGCGGGTGAGTCCGTGCAGCGTCCCGCTCGCCTCGTACCGATGGAGAGGAGCGAACTCGGCGAGGCGCATGGGAAGCTCTCGATAACTACGCGCACGAGAGCGGAAGATCAGCATCGACCCGGGGCAGTTCATCGGCTTCCAGCCGAAGGTGCGACCCTCCATGACGGTCAGGAACATGTTTTCACGATAGTGTTCCCAGTGCCCGCTCGTCTCGTAGACCGACTGGCCGAACAGGAGCGGCGTTCGGATCTCCTCGTATCCCGCTTCTTGGAGGTGCTCTCGCACGAACTTCTCGAGTTCGCGGATCACGACCATTCCCCGTGGATGCCAGAAGGGGAAGCCCGGAGCGGTGTCGACGAACGAGAATAGGTCCAGCTTGGTCCCGAAGATTCGATGATCCCGGGACTCCGCTTCGGCCCGCATCTTGAGGTACTGGTCGAGCTCGGCCCGGGTCGGGAAGCCCACTCCGCGGACCCGCTGGATGGGAGCGGCACCGCCGTCCTCCTGGGTAATCGCGGAAAACCCGAGTACGTGAACGCCCTCGAGCCAGCCGGTATTTGGTACGTGGGGTCCCTTGCAGAGGTCGGTGAATGTCCCGGTGTCGTAGACCGAGACGGGCTCGTCCGGCGGAGCCTCAGCAATGTACCGGAGCTTGTAGGGATTGTTGGCGAAGAGTATCTCGGCTTCGGTACGCGAAAGCTCACGCCGCACGAACGGTTCGCGAGCGCGAATCGAACGGTCCATCGCCGCACGGACCGCGTCCATGTCCGAAGGTGTCAGAGGGCGGACGTCGAAATCGTAGAAGAACCCCTCTTCGGTGGGCGGACCGTGGGTCGGGAGCGCGCTCGGAATCGTTTCGACAAGACCTTTGGCGACCAGGTGGGCGGAGGAGTGCTCGAGGATGTCCCGACCGACACGATCCTCGAAGGTGAGGGGAGCTAGGTCCCCGTCGGAAGGAAGGGTAAAGGCGAGGTCGACGGGAGAGCCGTTCCAGGATGCGGCGAGCGCCGTCTTCAGCGCCTCGCCGTTCCATTGCCGGAGCGCTGCCTCGGCCGAGGTTCCCCGGGGAAGGGTCTCTTCGGCTCCGTCCGGGAATCGGACTCGATTCGCAGTAGGTTCCGACATGCGGGCTGAGGAGGCGACCGACCTATTCCTCAGCTAAAAGGATTGGGCGCTCCTCCCCTTCCCCGTATAGTTGGTTGACTGCTCCCTTCCGGGACCGCCGGAGTAGGCAGCTCGGTCCCTGGTTCACCGAGTGAGAACGAACTCGTGCCGATTCACAAGGCTTACTCGAACAGGTCCCGGGTCGGACAGTGCGCCGTCGCGCTCGATGTCGCTCGTCCGACTTCAGTGCGCATAAATACGCGTTCTCCGAATTCAATTCCAATGCCGAGGGCGGGCCCGTTCCCATTCCTCGAACCGGACGCGGCCCCGCTGCGGAGATGAGTTCTTAGCCATGAACACGTCGTCACACCATTCTGGGGCTCAAGGCGCAACCCGAGCATTCTCCGACCGAGCCAGAGCGGACCGGGTAGACCGCGCTATCTCCTTGCCATTGATTCGGTTGTTCTATCCCGACGCGGACCCCACCGAGAAATACCCCGGAGAGACCGCCGAGATCGAGGGCTTCTTGGTGGCTCCCGACAAGTCCATCACCATCGCAGCGACTTGGAAGACCGCGGGCAACCTCGACATGCTCGATTCGGTGTGGGATACCTTCCGACGCAAGGGTGTCGGTGTCCGTCGACTGCTTCTTCTCGATGACCGCGGCAGAACGGTGTCGATCATGACCCTGAAACCGGGTTTCCCGGAGGACGTCCTTCGGCTTCTTCGTTCAATCCTGGTCGTCCCGATCCGGGCCTCCAACGGCTTCGCGGAAATCCACTTCTATGCCACCCCGGGAGAATTCAACTCCCTGAAGGAACGGATCGAGGGGGACGAAGGCCCGTTGCCTGCGCCCGAAATCGTGAATTTGCCAGCCGCACGCGATACCGGAATACTTGACGCCGAGGACTGGGCGTTCCTGGGACTTCTTTCCTGTGTCGGGGCATTTGACCTTGAGGGCGGGCCCTCGCTCGAGCTCGTCGCCCAGCTCATCGGCCTTGCACCTGCGACGTTCACCGACCGAACCGTGGCCCTCGAGAGAGGTCTCGGGAGCATGGTCACGGAGCTATTCCAACCGTCGGGGGAGGGGTCGGTGTCGGTCGAGGCCGCCTGAAATCCAAACGAAGGGAAGGAGGAAAAGAGAGGATGATCGAATTGGTGACGAAACCCGCCGAGCTTCCTTCGGGAAGCCACTCGCTGAGCTTCTACGCGAACCGCCCGGAAGCGGCCCAGGACATCGCAAATTTCCTGAGAGGGGCGAGCGACCGGGGCCAGACCGCGATGGTCCTCACGGCCGACGACGAGATGATGTCCCTGTACCAGGACGCCGTAGAGAGGGAGGTTCCCCAGATGCTCAAGGCGCTTCGTCGGATCGACGGACCGCACGTTCGGTCGACCGAGGAGGGTCTCCGACCGATTCCCGAGGTCCTCGAGTTCGCCTCCTCGCATCCGGAGGGCATGACCATGTGTGGCGATACGATTCCGGATCTACTCAATCGCCGCACTCTCCCCAACGTGCTGGCCTACGAGGACTGGTTTGACAGTCTACGGCCTTTCTACCATCGGGGACTCTGTCCGTACGACCTCAACAACTTCCCCGTCGATCGGGTGGCCGACGCGTTCACCGGGCTTGCGGCGGCGCACACCCACGGGGTGCTCTCAACCTCACCGGACCCCTCCGCACAGTTCCTGCAGCTTCTGATCCTCCCGGTGGTCGAGAACCCCCTTGAGTCGCATCTGGGATGGCTTGCACGCGCCGTCGACCGAGGGCTGATCGACGAAGACCAGCCCGACGGTCACGCCGCAGAGCTCACGCCTCGGGGAGAAACATTCGCCCGCGCTTTGCGGGCGCTTCCGAATCTAACGAAGAGAGTCCCCCGGACCGGAAGGGACCGCGAGTCTGGGATTCCCCGGGGCCGGGAAGACCCACGGTCGCCCCGTCTGACTCCCGAGGAATAGGCCCGAGCGTCGAGCGAAGAGGACCCCCGCCAATCCAGTTTTCCTCGAACGTCCGCTCAAACAACTCGTTTCCGCCAGTGGGCGACAGCGAGATCCCTGCGGGAAGGCTTTCCGGGAGCCGTCCCCCGTTTTCGCTTTCGGCCGGACTGCACGTCGGGGGTCGATGGAATCCGCGCGTGACGGTTGGGTGGACCTGCTAGGGGGGACCCCGGGTCTGCGGATTCTTCCCGTGCGCTCAGCCCGCCCATTACTCATCATGAGTCAGCTGGTTCTAGTTTTCATCATTGCGCGACGGGAGTGGATCGTTCGAGGGATTGCTTCCCGGCAAGGGATGTTCGTCCCAACGAAGGAGAAGGTCGTCGATATGGAAGATGCCGCCGGTGGCTTTGGCTGATTCGAGACGGTTTCTGTCGCGGGCCTGAAACGACCCGTCCACCCACGTCGGTCCGCTTGCCGCGACCTTTGCAACCAGGTCCCAGTCCGGGTCCCGCTCGCGAGGGGAGAGAACGAGGTGGTCCAGCCCGGTCTCACGGACGGAACGAGCCAGTTCGAGTGCATCCTCTGTCTCCCAACCTGGGTCAGCGAGGACGAGATGCCCCGACGGGTCGAACTCGAGCTCGAAGACAAGCTCTGTGGAGAGCCTCCAGGCCCGCTTGAGTTGACGGGGACCTCGAAGGCATGCGCTCGAGAGGACGGCCCGTCGAGCGCCCGTCACGAGAATGTCGATCGCCTGCTCAGCCGTGCGAACTCCCCCGTCGACCCAGAGCGGGGTCTCGCGCGCGAGCTCCTGGAGGTAGTCGAGCTGCGGGTCCCCCCGTTCCAGGCCATCCAGGTCTACGAGATAGACCATCGGGTAGTCTTCCGTGAGCCGATCGACCACGTCGAACGGGTCGAACGTGGAGCCGTCCGTCGTGCGTGCCGGGACGGGCCCATCCGGTCCAGGGACGCAAACGAGGCCGTTGCGAAGGAGGACGCAAGGCATCAATCCGGGGCCCCTGGTCGATGGAGAAGGTCCCCGGCGTTCTCCTTTGAGGGGTGTCCCGGACATCAACGCCCGGACCCGCTCGAGGTTATTCGGTCTTCCCCCGTCTCACGCCGTTCGGCTCCCCAGAACCTTGCCCGCACGAGCGGAGTCGGAGACGGAGCCTTTTTCCGCCCGAAGCCGCTCGTTCTACTGCCAGGAGGTGGAGGGCAGCTGACGGTGGTCCGAGCCGGCAACGGCCGGCCGCTGAGGAAAGTCCCCGCTCTGGGAAACACGGGGTCGGGCGGAAACCCGACGGGCGAGAGTCCGAGCTCCGGAGCAGAAACGACACAGCCCGGTGGTACGGTGATGGCGACGCGTCGGAGGGTCCATCGGGACTTGGTGAAACGGCCGACTCCCCGGGAGCAAGCCCTGACAGACGGCATGAACCGTTTCCGCGACCGTCGAGGAGAGCGCGCAGTCGAATGCTGCCTGAAACGGAACGGGGCTTACTACCACGACCTGGCCGCCCCGGCGAGAAATCGCCGGGGTGTACGCCGTTCCACGAGGGAGGCCTTCTAAAGCCCGCCCCGACCTTCCGTGGCTAGGCCTATGTTCGAGCGGATCCTGGTTGGGTTCGACGGTTCCGCGCACTCGCGTCGAGCGGTCGAGGTCGCTGGCGAGATTGCCGGTCGCTTTGGTTCGACCCTCACCATCGCAATCGTTCGACCGACGAAGCCCACGGAGGAACTCGCGCGACTCGAAGCTCTGGTCCCGATCGACCGCGACGGTCGCACGCTC
>Ga0187780_10002952_pt1 | contig 12807 bp, 14 predicted proteins | sample 1015_Q2_SP10_20__FD_132429 | JGI IMG/M metagenome (GOLD analysis project Ga0187780, IMG submission 132429) | Tropical peat soil microbial communities from peatlands in Department of Meta, Colombia - 1015_Q2_SP10_20_MG | ecosystem: Environmental > Terrestrial > Soil > Wetlands > Peat | place...
TGAGCTACGCCGGCGCAGTGTGGACCTGCCCTGCCTGCGCGTTAAAGCGTTGCTCTCCCAAAGGGTTTTAGAATTCCAAACGGAGGCCCGTCGAGTCGAGCCGGGGTCGCCCAGCCTGCTCAACGGCGTGGGACTGAGGGTCCCATCCCTTAGGGGCTCGTGGGTTCGAATCCCACCCCCCGCACCTGACTTTCCATCGGACGAGCGAAATCCGGGATAGTGCGCCGACTCCGACCTTTGGTTCGAGAGAAATGTCGCATTATGTCAATCTGCAGAAAGAGTTCCTGAGTACCCTATGCACGGAGTGAGTCCAGTCTTGTCTCTGGCCGAAGGGCATTCTCGCCATCATGTGGCGAAGGCGAACAGCTCCCACAGACGTGAAGCCTTCGCCTTGCGATATGCCCGCGCTTGAACGCCGCCAGGTGCATGGATTGGGCCCGCCATTTGTCCGGTCGGGCCTTGCGTCCGGGGAGTTACATGTCGTGGTTTTCCATCCACTCCTTCTCCTCCTTGGTAGGCTTCAGCGGGAAGCCCACGGACCAGAGGAACATCCTGGCTGTGGAGGCGCCCACGTGGTGGAACCTGTCCGCGATGTCTGCCTGTAGTTTCGCTTCATCCCTGCCAAAGTGGTCCAAGTACCCTTTGAACGAGCCATATTGTCTCTTCAGCTCCAGGAACTGGGCCGCGTTGTGAATGGTGGCCCTGATTTTCTTTTCGTTGCGGACGATGCCGGGGTCGGCCATTAGCCTCTTGATGTCTCCCTCGCCGAACCGTGCGACCTTTGTAGGCGAGTAGTTCGCGAAAGCCTTGCCGAAGGCCTCTTTCTTGTTCTCCACAACCTTCCAGTTCAACCCGGCGGAGAATATGTGGGTGGTCATCTGCTCGAAGTATCCCCCGTCGTCTTTCGGAGGCGTGGCCTTCCACGGTGACAATGCGGCATCGGAGTGTCTGGTCTGTTTATCAACTAATCTTTCGACGCGTCAGAGCGGCCGCTGACTTCCAGAACTCTACGCCGAGTGAACAGGTCGGCATCCCGAACCTACCAATAGCCCAGATGTCGGAATCTCGCCCTGCTACAATTCTATCATCGGGTCGCGCAGTCCCGGCCTTGCTTTCCTGCGGGCAAGCGTTAGTCCCACCGATGCCACGCCGGCCACCGCAAGGACCGCAGCCACGTAGACGTAGACATCGGTCAAAGGAGCCCCCGAGACCGCCGCCAGGGCCAGGATGTTTGACTGCACCGCGGTCTCTGTTATGTTGATGGGTACCCCATCCATCACCATACTCGTCTGGATGCGCAGGACGACGCCAGTCGACTTGTCATACCACCGTTGCATTGTCGCAGAGGGCCACTGTAGAATTACGTTCGGGCAATCCCTCGAGGATCCCAACGCTTCGATTGTTTGCGCCCCATTTACGGACGCGTAGGTTCCGAAGTAGGCGTCGACGCTGGAACCCACACTAGCGTTGGGGTCCATCCAGAATGGCATAAGGTGACCGGTGACATTATCCCCCGACTCGACTCCGACAATTTCCCTCGTCGCCGCGTTGACCTTCCACCACGCCGCCACGGGGAAGAAGACAACTTGGCCCTTCGTAACGTTGAAGGTGTAGGATGTGGTCTTCACGCTAGCAATGTTGTCCAGCAATCCCGTCACATTCCACACCATCAGCCTTGTCGTATTCCCCTCATCCCATCTGAAGACTTGATTGTAACGAACATATGCTGCCGCAACTAGCCAGTGGGGATGGGCTTGGAGGCCGACCGTCGAGCCCGACACAATGAATAGGACGGCGAATACTGTGCCTGTCCATGGGTGGTCCGCGGCATTCCCCCTCATGCAGTCTAACCATTTGACGGCTAGTCTAATACGCATTGAGACGTTGACTGCCCGTTCTCGAGTGCGTTTCGCCCGTTTCGATTTGACGATTGGATGGTCTACGGGTCTTGGGGCTTGCGCTTTGTCGCTTCGGAGAGGGCAGGCCGAAGGTCCTCGGAGACCTGTCTGGGGAGGTGGGAGCTGCCTTTGGGCTCCATAGCACAAGCTGACCGTCAGAACACACTTCGGTGCCTATCCACATACCATCCCCACCACGGCGGGCTCAGCCGCCGGACGCGGTTGGTATGAAGTCGACCTCGTCTCCATCGTCTAACGGAGTGTCAGGCTCTGCAACGAGGCCGTCGACCAATACGAGCATTGTCGGCATCATTCCTGCGATGACTGGGTGCTCGCCGACCACCTTCTCCAGCAACTGGCCGAACCCGGCCGGTCTCTGTAGGACAAAGAACTCTTGCTGAACTCCGGGAAGGGTCCCCGCCATCTGTAAGTATCGCACCTTCACCCTCAGGTTTGCGGATTGGGTCTGACCAGCCGCTCGGGCAGCGGAGGTGGTTGTCAAAACGGAAGTCTGGCTTGAAACGCTGCCTCCAGGTTTCGAGCTGAAGATGACGTCGGCTCCGAAAAATGCGAGTCCTGCTCCGGCAGCGCACAGGGCAAGCAGTCTGATCACACGACGCCTCGATGGGTTCGCGGGTCCAGTCGTCTGGGGGTTCAAGGGCACCCTCCTTGCACTACAGGCCAAACCTCGGGCGCGTCTTCCCACCTAGGGTTCCTTTACTATCACAATCCCTTTCATCCAAGAGTGATAGGTGCAGGCGTAGGGATAGACTCCAGGGGCTGTGAAGGTGAAGCTCCACATGTCGCCGGGGTTCATGTTACCAGAATCGAAGGTCTTGTTCAGGGATGTCACCGTGTGCGGCATGTTGTCGTCATTGGTCCACATGACCGTGTTGTTCACCCCGATTACGACTACGATTCTGGAGGGAGAATAGCCGGTAGAAGCGGTGTCGCTTCCCGAGCCCGTGGGTATCGTGACCTGTACTATGGCGACTTGGGTGCCTCCAGTGGATGACGAGGAGGTCGCAGTGGTCGTGGACGTAGTGGCTCCCGCGACTACGAACATCCCCACCGCCCCTTTGGACGCGTCCGCGAAGTCGTGAGTCACGAACGGGTTCTTGCCTCCGGGGTCCCTGAAGTACATGTCCACGATTGCTCCCCCCGACGGCGGGATGCTCAGTGTCTGGAGACCGTGCTCGACGTTGGCGGGGTCGCCGTCTACGTAGACCGTGTCCATCAGCGCGCCGATGACGTGGAATGCGCTCCAGTGATCGGGCCCCGCGTTGAGTATGAACAGCCTCACGAGCTGGTCGGGGAGGACATGGAGAGGCGCCTTCTGATACTGGAACGCCTGCCCGTTGAACACCACGTAGTCCGGAGTCCCAGCGAGCATCTTGCTGTAGTTGCCAGCGTACGCTCCGTCGGCCCCTGGCTTGGAGTTGAGGTAGAATTCGCTCTGAACCAGCACGAACTGTCCGCCCGTCGCCGCTGGCAGGGCGTTCATCGGGTTCACTACGATTGCTCCGTACATCCCGTTTGAGATGTGCTCGAGGACTGGCGGGGTCCCGCAGTGGTACATGAACACGCCTGGGTAGTTAGCGGTGAAGTTGAAGGTCTTTGATTGGCCCGGGGGGACCGAGGCGTAGGCCGTGGCCCAGTCGATCTCTGCCGCGTGAAAGTCTATCGAATGACTCATCATGGTGAAGTTGTTGCGTAAGGTAACGATTACTGTATCTCCCTGGTTCACGACGATCGTCGGGGCCGGCACCGATCCGTTGAACGTCCAGGCGTCGTAAGTGACATTCGCTACAATCACTATCCTAGCTTCCGTGGCAACCAGCAGGACCCTGTGAACTGAGGGCGGCACCTGGTCCGTAGCCGATGACTGGATCTGTGTGCCTGTGGAAACAGCCCCTCTTTCGGCCTTCAGTGAGCTGACCTGGTTCTGGAGGCTGCTAAGTTGGTCCCCTAGGGTCTGAGTTGTGTCGACATAGACCAGCGCCCCGGCGGCCATCAGCACCACTACGAAGACCGCCAGCGCCTGCACGGAGGACATCGCCCTTCTTTCCATGTTGGACATCGCCGCTACGCCTTGGATGGCGCTCCTAAGCCGATGGCTAAAGCCTTGACCCTTATAATATAGGGACGCCTGCTTAATCCGGCCGACGCAGGGAGGCACCCTTCTCAGGGATACTCGCCGCTGCCCTCGCCAATCTCTTAAGTGAGTTCCCAGTGCCGCCTGCCCGTGCTAGAAGCCGTCCTTCAGGGCCAACAGCCTCACAGCTGGATTGCCTTGGCGTCCTCGAGATACTCGGCTGGAATAGAGATACTTGACTCGAAGCTTCTCTCCCGAGGCCAGGTCGAGCACCTGTTCGACATCCGCGTCGAGCCCAGCCTTGCTGGTGGCTTGCTCAGGGCAATGCGGAGGGACCCCGACGTGCTCCAAGTGGAGGTGATACAGTCTGACAGCGGGCGCATCTACGGGTCGGCCACATCCCGGAGGTGCACCGTGTGCAGGTACGTGGCGAAATCGAAGTGCTTTCTTGAGAGCGTCAGCATCAGCTCTGGCCAGAAGGCGAGATGGACAGTGTTGGGGACCGAGAACTCATACAAGGAACTGGTGAGGTCCCTCGAGACCGAGAGGGTTCCCTTCGAGGTGAAGAAGAGCAGGGCGTTGGAGGACACAGACCTGCTCACCACGAGGCAGGAGCAGATACTCGCGATCGCCTTCGAACGTGGTTACTTCGACTTTCCCAAGAAGATGGGCCTAAAGGAACTCTCAGGCCAGATTGGGATCAGAACCTCCACACTTGGGGAAATCCTCCGCAGGGGACAGAAGAAAGTGCTCGGCCAGTACCTTGCGAGGCGAGCCCTGCTGCACCGACGCCAAGACTGACCGTCACCGGGCTGCATCCGGTTTCCGGACGACCGAGAGCCTCAGAAGGCGGTAGGCGATTCCGAGGCACAGGATGGCGAGGCCCGCCGCGATGTCGAGGGGGGCCAATGAGAAGGCAAGTCCGACGCATCCAATCAGCCCCGCCACTGCCAGGCCCCTTGGGAACCTCCTCTGGTCCTTCGCCAGGCGCAACGCGGAGAGGTTCGTAACCGAATAGTACAGGAGCGTCCCGAAGCTGGAGATTGCTATTGCCGCCCCGAAGGGGGCGAACCCCGCCACGACGACGGTGGCTGCTCCGACGAGCAGGACGCTCCTCCACGGGTTCTGTTCCTTGCCGAGGCGCGCCATCCCCCGCGGAAGGTCGGCCTGGCGCGCCATGGCGAAGGCGACCCTAGACACGCCGAGCATGTCGGAGACTCCCTCGTTGAAGGTCGTCAGCAATGCCCCGACGATTACGACTGCCGCGCCGATTCCGCTCCCGACCGCAACCATCGTGCTCTGCAGCGGAGATGCGGATCGGGCCACCCCCGTCGCCCCCAGTACGACCAGCGCCGTCAACGCGACTCCAAGGTAAAGCAACGTTGCAGTCCCGAGCGCGATGACCGTTGCCTTCGGGATGGTCCGCTGGGGGTCATTGACCTCCTCGACCAGCGTGGCTATGCGGCTGTAGCCGGTGTAGGCGAAGAAGAGAAGGGCGGTCGCCTGTAGGGTCCCACCGAGTCCACCTGGTGCGAACGGGCCAAGGTTGGAGGGGTCTCCCCTGGGAAGACCGATTGCGACCACTGCTAGGAGTGAAGCGACCGAAAGGATGACCACGACGTCCGTGACCCTTACGGAGCGCCTGATGCCGAGCGCGTTCAGCGTCGTCATGAGCAACGCCACCAGCACCGCCGCGACCCTGGCGGGGACCGCAGGCACGACCGCCTGGAAGTAGGCGCCGAAGGCTAGCGCTATCACTCCCGGGCCGACCGTGTTCGCAGTTAGGAACATCCACCCAGCTCCGAACCCCCACCACGGCCCCATGACCCTGGTGCCGAACTCATAGGTTCCCCCTGACCGGGGGAAGCTCGCGGCGAGTTGGGCGGAGGAGAGGGCGTTGCAGAGCGCCACGAAAGCCGCTAAGACAAGCGACACGAGCAGCGACGGTCCCGCTATTCCCGCCGCAGGGGCTATGACCGCGAAGATACCGGCGCCGAGAATCGCTGCAAGGCCCGTGGCCACGGCGTCGAACATCCCGAGTTGAGGGCGCAAACTCTGTTGCGTCCGCTCTGCCCCCGGGTCGGGCGGGGCGGTTCTCGTGCCTTCCATGGCCTGGTGATTCTACACATTCCAATAGGGTTTGTAAAAAGTCAGCGTCCTAGACACTCAGGATGACTTGCTGACTGGGAGCTCGACGCCGTAGTGTTCCTCTATCTTCCTTAGGATTCCCGAGACCCGCCCTTCTCTCGTCACCCTCTCGACCTCGCTCATCAACCTGAGCGACTCGAGAACCCTTCTGTTGATCCGGGCGCTGTAAGGTATGTTCTTCATGGAGATGTAGAGCGCTGCCCTCTCCTCACGGGTGGGGACCTTGCCGTAGTCCCGCCTGAGGACCAGGTCGAGCTGGCTAAGGGTCTCTTGAAGGCAGCTGTCAGGGTTTGTGAACCCGTAGAAGCAGTTACGGCAGTCCGCCGAAAGCATCTCCCGCATTGGGCCACGGTCGCTCACCCTGTAATACCGGGCTGGATAGACGAATCCTTGGTCCTTCAGCCGTTCGACGACCTTGTACACTGCGCCGATTGTCAGGCCTTCTGCCGCCGCGGTCTCGTGCAGTTCAGCCACTGAACCGCCCGCGCTGGAGCACAGAATCCTCATCACCATCTCCTCAGTCCAAGATGGGAGCTTGGTAACCGCCCTTTCGATGATGCCTTCCACCAGCTTCTTGTCGGATGCGAGTTCTCCCAGGCCGTCCCCCCAAGTGCTCTCCGCCTTCGCATGGAAGAGCCTAGCGAGCGCCTCGCTGCACTCTTTGGCGGTGAGTCCAGCCAGTTCGGCGACGTCATTGAGCGAGGTCTCCTGTCTCGACCAGTCCCTCTTCTCTCCCAGGTAGGCCAGTGCCCAAATCACGGAAAGGTCTTCGTTGCGCCAACTCCTCCTTACGATCCAATCGAACTCCCTCAGCGTCCTGATGGCGCTGGACCTCGAGACGAGGTAGCTCACGTGCCCTTGCCTTCTCTTCTTGAGCCCGAGCACGGGGGCCAGGCGCTCGAGGGCGGCCTCGGCCTCCTCGTTCCGCGGGACGAGGAGGATCCTTCCCGCGGCCCTTTCCACCGCAAACGGAGGGGACTTCACGTAGGCTCCTTCGGCCCAGTCTGAAGGCCTGAACGACGCCAGGAGCCGTGTACGGGATGTCAAATCACTGTCGACAGCAGTGAGAGAGGCGGTCGACTTATTGATTCCCCCTAATTACTGCACTTTTTCGAATATACGACGGATGCCCCCCTGCGACCAGTAAACGGAATTATAGCTTGAAAATTCGCGAGTTTCACCTTGAGCACGAGCAGCACGGCGGTCGCGGATTCTCGGAGGGCTCCTGCGGCCAGTGTCGCGCAGGCTCGTGAACCGGCTGTCTCCGGTCGCCCTCGAAGGCCGGTCGGAAGAGTCTACATCATCCCCGAGCGATGCAAGGAGTGCCGATACTGCTGGACCTTCTGCCCCCCTGGAATACTGGAGCTGTCCGACGAGATCAATGCCGGTGGCTATCACCACCCTAGGGTGAAGAAGGGAAGAGAGAACGACTGCACCAACTGCGGGATGTGCTCGAGAATCTGTCCTGAATTTGCGATATTCACCTTGCCCGCGGGGACCCCACCATGAGCGTCAGCCGCGCCATGGACCCCGGGACGTACTTCATGATGGGCAACTTCGCCTGCGTGGAGGCGGCCATCCTGGCCGGGTGCAGGTTCTACGCGGGGTACCCCATCACGCCCTCCTCCGAGATCTTCGAGAGAGCCTGCGTGAGGTTCCCTCAAGTCGGGGGGTTCGCCGTCGAGATAGAGGACGAAATCGGCAGCGTTGCCGCCCTGATCGGCGCGTCATTCGCCGGTGCGAAGGCCATGACCGCCACCTCAGGACCAGGGTTCAGCCTGATGCAAGAGAACATCGGACTGGCCTACCTCATGGAGGCCCCGATTGTCCTGGTGAACGTCCAGAGGGCCGGCCCCAGCACGGGAATCGCGACCCTTGTAGGCCAGGGGGACATGATGCAGGCCAAGTGGGGGTCCCACAGCGACCTCGAGACGATAGCCTACTGTCCCAGCAGCGTCCAGGAGTTCTTCGACCTGACAATCCAAGCCTTCAACACCGCGGAGAAGTACAGGACTCCGGTCTTCATCATGGCCGACCAAGTCGTCGCCATGATGAGAGAGAAGGTTAGGGTCCCGCCCCAAGAGGAGGTCGTCATCGAACAGCGCAAGACGTTGGACCCAGAGACGCTCAAATCGTCTCCTCCCTTCGACTACCTCGAGGACTTCATGCCGATGCCGATCGCCGGAACAGGGTGCAGGGTCCACATCGAGACCAGCACTCACGACCAGAGAGGCTATCCGAGCACCGACCACTCGGTCTCCGAGGGCATGACCGGTCACCTCACCCGCAAGATTCGAGGCCACGCCCGGGAGATTTGGAAGTGGGAGGAGGTCATGCTCGACGACGCAGAGACGGCCGTGGTTGCCTACGGCTCCACGGCGAGGTCCGCCCTCGCCGCGGTCAAGAGGGCTCGCTCGAACGGGATCAAGGCCGGCCTCCTCCGGCTCGTCACCGCGTGGCCCTTCCCCGACGAGGTCATCGACAAGGTGAGCAGGAAGGTGAACAACATCGTGGTAGCCGAGGTGAACAACGGCCAGATTCTTCATCCGGTGACCGAGTTCTCAAGGTGCCCTGTAGTAGGGGTGAACTGGGCCCCAGGGACGCTCCTGAGCCCGGACACCGTCTTCGACGCGGTGGAGGCGGTCGCACGATGAGCACCCCGTCGGCCGCCGGGGGACCGGAGATTGTCGTCAAAGCACACCCCAAGGACAGGTTCATCCGGGCCGGAAGGCTTCCTCACATCTGGTGCCCTGGCTGCGGCATAGGCATTGTCCTCGGGGCCTACGTCGGGGCGCTGGAGAAGTCAGGAGCGCAGATCGAGAAGCAGGTCTGCGTGTCGGGCATCGGCTGCACTGGGAGGGTCTCCGGCTATGTCAACCTCGACACGTTCCACACGACCCACGGCCGGGCAATCCCATTCGCTACGGGCCTCTCCATAGTGAAACCAGATCTCGAGATTACCGTTTTCTCCGGGGACGGGGACCTGAGCACCATCGGTGGGAACCACCTAATCCACGCCGCCAGGCGGAATGTCGATATCAACGTGATCATGATCAACAACCTGAACTATGGAATGACGGGGGGCCAGCACGGCGCGACTACTCCCCTGGGGGCGAAGACCTACACGACCCCCTATGGCAACGCGGAGGCGCCGTTCAACATCCCTGCCCTGGTCTCGGCGGCGGGGGCCTCATTCGTTGCCCGATGGACGGCTCTGCACGTCAGCCAGATTCAGAGGGCCATCCAGCGGATGATGGAGATAGAGGGGTTTGCTTTCCTCGAGGTGGTGTCCCCTTGCCCCCCCACATTCGGAGAGTTCAACGGCTATCCCGAGGCCCTTGACATGATGAAGTACTTCAGGGACAAGGCCGTGGTCAACAACAACGCGGACCTTTCCAAGGCCGGGATCACCGCCCATCCGGAGGACTCCATTGTGATTGGCAACTTCGTCGACAGGAGGAGGCCGTCTTACCAGGAGCTCCTCGGCAAGTTGCAGGAGAACACCGCGGAGAAGGGAGTGTCCGAATGAGAACGGAAATCCGAATCGCTGGGACAGGGGGCCAAGGGGCGATAACAGTCGGCCAAATCCTGGGCGCTGCGGCCGCGCTCCACGATAGGAAGGAGGCGGTCGTCACCGAAGGCTACAGCCCGTCAATCACTGGCGGGTGGTCGCGGGCCGACGTCGTGGTCTCGGACGAGCCCATCGACTACCCACTCGTGACGAAGCTCGACGCACTCATAGCGATGTACCAGGGCGGACTGGAGTCAAACGCGAGGCTCGTGAAACCCTCGGGGGTGATCGTCGCGGAGAGCCAGCTCGTCGACGTGACAAGGGCGAAGTTCGATGGTAGGACATACTCAATCCCCGCCGTCGCCCAGGCCCAGTCGCTAGGGAAGAAGGTCCTAACCAACATCATTCTTCTGGGGGCCTTGCTGGAGGTCAATCCCGTGGTTTCGAAGGACTCGGTCGAGAAGACGCTGGTGGAGAGGTTCCCCGCCTTCGCCGAACTGAACATCAAAGCCTTGACCTCGGGAAGCCAGCTGGCGAAAGTCGCGGTCACCGGTGCTAGTCAGGCAAAGACCGTCGTCGGCTAGAACCCAAGACGGTTCATGAGCGACGCCGTCAAGCCGGCGCCGCGCTCCCGCCGCTATGCGTCCCCTATTCCGATTCGCGCTGAGCGTCTGCGAAGTCGAACACTGCCTTCTCCTGTCCCGCTTCCACGGCCCCCTGCCTCATGGACCGCAGTTTCGCTATGACTTCCTGGGCACTGGTCCCTTCTTCCCTAATCATGTAGGCGGCAACGGCGCACATCGTTCTCCCTTGCCCTGCAAGGCAGTGCACGAGGACCTTCCTGCTTCGCTGGATCTCGCCTTGAACAATCGAAGCGGCCTCCTCCAGGGACTCTTGACTTGGGGGGAAGTGATCTCGCATCGGAACGTGCTCGAAAGACATCTGGAGGCCCTCTGTCCAGCCCGAGGGAAGCGGGCTCTCCGTGAGCGTCAGCACCGTGTCGATGCCCTGCTTCTGCACCCATTCGAGCTGCCGCCTTGACGCAGGGTACCCTGACGCAGCCAGCCTGTCCTTTTCCACCCACAGGAAGCCGGTAGGCTTGTCAGTAACTCTCGCTCTTGCCTTTCTAAGGAAGACCCCTCCCGTTCCCAAGTGAGATGGCATCCTCCCAGGTCAGTGAAGGAGGACTTCGGTTCAGCTTTCGAGTACTTCGAGACGGCCGTACCTGCCGACGTTGAGGCGCAGCTCCCCTCTGAAGCTGTTGGTGTACCCATTGGTCACCCTCACCTTGGAGCCTTGCCTCACCTGGTCGATTTGGTCGTCCCAGAGTGACAGCTTAATCTGTCCGCTCTCGTCCTTCAAAATGCAATCCGCAACCTTCGCTTCTCCCCCGGTCCTGAGGTTCACCGTGCGCGGGTCGGAAATCTCCGAAATCTCGCCCTCCGCGTCCACTCGCCGCATTCCGTCTCGCAGATCCCGTATGTTCATCTGTCAGTCGTTGCTCATTCTCGAGCCATATTAAACATTGAGGGCTCCACTCTCATTCGAAACTGTTTAATCAGAAACGTGGGAAGGTCGGACATCTCCGTTGTTCACCATCACAGAGGCCGCGTTTCTTCTTATGACCTTCTGCCTTCCTCTTGTTGCCATTCTAGTCGCCGTCCCGCCGTACCTAAGGTACCTGGTCCGTAGGGGTCTCGTCGTGGACGACGTCCACAAGAAGCCGCCCACGAAGGTCCCCTCGCCGCTAGGCCCTGTACTGTTCGCCGGAGCGGTGATTGGTGAAGTCATCGCCTACCTGTGCTTCCCGTCAATGGTCCCCATTGCCCTGATCGGTGTCGCTGCCATCGCGTTCGCCGTGGGCATGGTCGACGACTTCTCGGTCATGGGAGGGAGGGCGAAGCCGCTATTGCTTCTCTTCGCGGGGGTTCCACTCGTCCTTTCGATAGCCGTTCAGCCCGACCTCTATGAGCCGCACCTGATCTTCCCAATTCTAGGTCCATCCGCCGAGCACTTCGCCATCTACACCCTCCTCGTCATCGTGGCCTTCCCCATCGTGGCCAACGCGTTCAACATGATGGACGCCTTCAACGGCGAGCTCTCTTGGTTCACGCTCCTGGCTTCCCTCGCCCTGTTGGCCGGCGTCGTCCTTCACGCGGCTTACACACCAGGATTCTCGCTGGCGAGGGTCGCTTCTACGCTCCCACTCCTGGCAGTGGCCACCGGGTTCCTCGTGTTCAACAGGTATCCGTCAAAGGTCTTCGACGGGAACAGCGGGAGCCTCCTCTTGGGGGCCCTCTTTGCAGCGCTGGCGGTCGTGGACGGCGTCGAGATTGCCGCAGTCATAGCCTTGGTCCCTGCAATCCTGAATTCGTTCTACACCCTGTCCAGCGTTCGGGGGTTCGTCGAAAGAAGGAAGATGCGGGCGAGGCCGACGTACATCGGGGAGGACGGGCTTCTGTACGCTTCCACTGACGGCTCCTCTCCCAACACGTTAGTGAGGCTGATCCTCCTAGGAGGGCCCCTCACGGAGAAGGATTTAGTCAAGAACATCGTAGTGCTCACGGCGGTCGCGTGTTTGCTCTCTGGGGCGATTTCTGTCCTGACTTGGGTGAGATGGTGAGAGCAGCCCCCATAATCGGGATTGAAGTGGCCGCGTTCGTGCTGATTATACTCGAATCCTACGCGTTCTTCGCGTACATCGTCCCCGTGGGACCTCTGCCACACGACCCCCTGAGATACACTGCGGAGGCCGCGCTCAAGGTAATCCTCACCTTCGGGCTTGGGCTGCTGTGGCTTGTGGTCATTCTCGCACTCACGAGAACCTACGTCAGGTCGCGCGTTTCCGCCCCGACTCCCACCGCTTCATCTTAGCGTCAAACTCCTTTCGGGTGTAGACCACCCTGGCGGGGACTCCCATCACTACCATGCCGTCCGGCACGTCTTTGGTGACGACCGCTCCCATGGCGACCACTGCTCTTCGCCCGACAGTGACACCGGGCCTTATCACCGCTCGCGCCCCGATGACCGCGCCATCATTGATTGTCACCCCAACCATTCTCTTGCTTGGAGGATAGGGGTCGTTGGTCAGGACTGCGGCTGGGCCAATGAAGACGTTCTTCCCAAGCTTGGCCCCGGGGGACACGAAGTTGGCA
>Ga0187780_10002953_pt1 | contig 12806 bp, 11 predicted proteins | sample 1015_Q2_SP10_20__FD_132429 | JGI IMG/M metagenome (GOLD analysis project Ga0187780, IMG submission 132429) | Tropical peat soil microbial communities from peatlands in Department of Meta, Colombia - 1015_Q2_SP10_20_MG | ecosystem: Environmental > Terrestrial > Soil > Wetlands > Peat | place...
CGAGGGCGGAGATCGATAACGTTATCAGACTAATGGAATCGGGAAGGCTAGACCTCACTAAGTCCATTAGCCACAAATTCTCTCTTGATAAAGTGAACGAAGGAATTGAAGTTTTAACTAAAAAAATTGGTGACCCTGTCAGAGTCATTCTAGTATCATAGAGGGAATTCTAGATCTGTTCAACTTTTAGGATCCTGACAGTTGACTCATCGACAAAATCTAACCATTCTTTCATCACTTTACTCATGACGGGACTAGTTTGAGACCGCTCGAGTGCTTCCTGACTCTCAATTTCCATGAATTCAATGATTTTGTATGGAATGTTCGAGTCTGTGTATCTATAAGGGGGCTTTGATCCGTCAAGTACCCCTGCGACTTCAAAGATATCGAACCGTTGATATCCGGGTAATCCTGGTGTTATTTTCTGATCCACTTCCTTTGACCATCTCTTGAATTCCGCCAATTTCGCATTCTTCTTCAAATTGTACATTGCAACGAGTTTCATTCACAACTCCGAAATACGAACCATTTTCTGAATATATTAGCGCGTTGGCAGACTTCTCGTTACTCATCTGTAACAGATTAGTAACCGAAAAACACTTCGCACTTGCCACCAGAGAGTTGTTTTCAGTACGAATATTGGACACTGACGAGTAGAATTTTCTCAAAGTTGTCGTACTCAGATTTAGGAGAGGTTGCATCAAAACGACGTCATCCAGATCCTGATAGGACTAAGAAATCGAGAGATAGAAAGAGCCAAATAGTTACCCAGGCCGAATAGTCACATTAGGTGTAGCTAAGTGACATCCTTCGTAAGAAAATCCAGCGGACTGGTTAGGCAAGCGTCGCTTTTCGACACTTTCGCCTTCAACGCCTCTGCAAGTTCCATTGGTGCCGCACCGTGGATTTACGTTTTCATAGTCACGTTTGCTGAGGGCGGAAACGTGCTTGCCGCTATACCATTCGCGTTGGTTGCCATGTTTATGGCCGTAACGTTTGCAATGCTGACGGCTACGTTTCCTAGATCGGGTGGAGATTACATCTTCAATAGCAGAGTCCTGCATCCATCTCTTGGATTTGCTTTCAACTTTTCATTGGTATTTTGGCAATTGTTCTTTACTGCTTTTACATTTTACTTGATTTGGCTAGCGGGAATAGGCCCAGGACTGCAAGTCGTAGGGTTCATGGTCGGTAATTCTGCCTTGGGATTCTTAGGTCAAGCCATGTTGAGCCCGGTTAACGCGTTTATCCTCGGAACAATCACCAACATCTTCTTTGCAATTCTGGCCAGCTCGGGGACAAAGAAGATGTTAATTGCAAATAACATCATCTTCATCGTGTCCATCGTTGGAATAATCGCTGGAATTGGTGCTATGGCTACGATAAGTCGAGACTCGTACGTAGCTGCCTTCAACAGTTTCATGAGCGCCCAGGGCGGTCCGTTGGCGACTTCGAACTCTTATCAGACGATGATCAGCACAGCGAAAACTGCTGGGTTCACAGTTCCGCCATTCGGACTTTCATGGGCTCTCGTAGCACTCTCATCAAGCGCAATAATGTGGACTTTCTACTCGACATATATTGGTGGTGAAGTAAAGGGAGCGAATTCGCTGAAGCGAAATATCATAACAATGGTGGGCTCGGCAGTATTCAACGTCATTCTCTTAGCGCTACTATTTGCAACAATGTACAAGGCGATGGGATATGAACTCATTGCGTCAATATCATATCTTGCCGGAATTGGTCAGGCAGGTATTCCGTGGGGCAATGGGGCTGAGACGTTAACTGCGATGTTCGGGCTAGTCTCATCGAACCCTATCCTTTCGATGCTCATAGTTCTCGGGATTACTCTCTCTGCATCACTTCTCTTCGCAATACCCGTGTACTTGCAAATTGTCAGATGTCTCTTCGCGTGGTCGGTTGACAGATTAGTGCCTGACAAGATCTCTGAGGTAAGTCCAAGGTTTCACAGCCCGATCATTGCGACATTAGTCACTAGCGGAATAATCGAGTTTTTCCTCGTACTTCTAATGGTTTTCCCGAATCAATTCTATACCATCTATGCATTGACGATTATCGGGCCGGCGTTTAGCTGCATGTTCCTGCCTGGAATAACCGGGATACTACTTCCGTATCTCAAGAAGGATGTGTACGAAGCATCGCCTGCAAAGCATAACATTGCAGGCATACCTATCATATCAATCTGCGGTGTGATTCAGGCAATTTGGATGATTCTCATGGCTTATTGGTATACAGCTGCATATCCAGGGTTCGGACTATCGCCGGGCACTTGGGGATTCTATCTTAACTTCATGTGGATACCCCTAGGCTTCGTACTCTACTGGGTGATCAAAGGCATCAGGAAGAAACAAGGCATCGACATTTCACTTGCATTCAAAGAGATGCCCCCTGTCTAGGGCCGCTCCACTTTTCCTTCTTTTCCATGTTATGATCGGGGTCGAAACACAGAATTATCGTACCCCTCTTAGAATAACAAACAAGGAAAGCGCTAATTGACACAGGAATTACTCTCCGAAGGAAGAAAGATTGTTGAGGACGCAAATCAACGCGGCATAACGCTTAGACTTCTCGGCGCAACTGCCATTATGATACATTCGCCAAAATACTTGCCCGCCTTTGACAAGTTGAATCGACAATTAAGTGATATAGACTTCATGGCATTAAGCAAGCAAGAGAAGAAAGTCATAGAGTTCCTCCAAGAGAAATCCTACATATACGATAGAACAAATCGTTCCGTCGCCATGACAAGCTCAAGTTCACGCTACATTTTTGAACATCCAACAAACAAAATGCACGTAGACATTTTCTTCGACAAACTTCAAATGTGCCATACTATTGATTTCACGAAGAGATTGTCTGTTGACTCTCCAACGATCTCCCTTGCTGACTTACTTCTAGAGAAGATGCAAATCGTAGAGATAAACGAGAAAGACCTCAAGGACACACTTGTACTGTTACGAGAGCATGAAATAGACACGCATGATAACGACACGATAAACCAAACCTATGTTTCAGGAATACTATCACGAGATTGGGGCTTCTATTATACTGTCACTCAGAATCTCAATAAAGTGAGAGACGCCGCACAGAAGTATCCAATATTCGAACCAAGCGATCAGCAAGTCGTCAAGAGCAAAATAGACAAACTCCTTGACGCCATAGAAAGGCAGCCTAAGACTATGGGCTGGAAGATGCGCTCTAAGATAGGTACCAAACAACGTTGGTATACTGAGGTAGAGGATGTCTCGAGATAGAACCGCTCACGAGAGGCAATGACTCCCTACGCACTTATTTTCTTGACTAAATACGGGCTACGGTAACCGCGAGTCTAGTATCTTTCTTCCGTGCAATATTAAATTCAAGCCGAATTGATTTCGATATATCGTAATTACTCGACCGTTTAATCCCGCTATCGTATATATGAACAGATTATATGCTCGTCAAATCCTTGTCAGTCTGATCCGGACATGAGAGCGGTTAGGTTCTACGGTGCAGGGCAGCCTCTAAAAGTGGAAGATACAGATATGCCGAAACCATCAGACACAGACGTAATTGTTCGAGTGAAAGCAGCAGGTGTCTGCCATACAGATCTACATTTCCTGGATGGGACACTCGCTCCATGGAAGGGAACTCTGCCAATTACCCTAGGTCATGAGATTGCGGGAGAGATCGAATTCTTAGGCACTAAGGTTAGAGGATTCAAACGCGGCGATCGAGTTGTAGTCAACAACGGTGTGTCATGCGGGAGATGCGCATTTTGCAAGATGGGTCGCGAAAACTTATGCTCAGACTTGGACCAAATCGGTTTCACCATTGATGGGGGATACGCGGATTACGTCAAGGTCCCCCAAAGATCGCTTGTGATTCTTCCCAAAGGAATAAGCTTTGAGGCTGGAGCATTACTCCCATGCGGAGTGGCCACTTGCTACCATGCGTTGCATGACATCGCGACCCTTCGACGAGGCGAAACAGTTCTAATCAATGGAGTTGGTGGACTTGGGTCAAGCGCAATACAGCTCGCGAAAAACTTTGGTGCAAAAGTGCTGGCGGTGGATGTCGTTGATGATAAGCTGCAAATGGCGCGGCGTCTCGGTGCTGTAGCAGCAATTAACGCAAAAACAGAAAAAGTAGTAGATAAAGTGAAAGAACTCACTAATGGCCGTGGAGTTGATGTCGCGCTCGAACTTGTGGGAAGATCTGTGTCCATGCAAAATGCAATCGCCAGCCTTGGAAAGACAGGAAGGTATGCAATCGTCGGTTATACTAAAGACAATCTGGAAGTAGTACCTCTGAATCTTGTAGTTATGGAGAATCAAATCCAGGGCGTCGTTGCTTACACCAAGAAAGACCTTGGGGCGGTTGTCAGATTAGCTCAAGCTGGGAAAATAAAACCAATCGTTGCACAGCGTGTTGCTTTAGATGGCGTGCAGTCAGCACTCGAGTCACTGAAAGACGGCTTGGTTGGCGGCCGATCAGTCGCAATTCCATAGCTACGTATGTGGATGAACTATGTCAGAGACGATTCTGATTAGAAATGGCATCATAGTCACAATGGATCCCCAGCGTAGAGTGATAGAAGAAGGAGCCATCGTAACGAAGGACGGTCGAATCTCCGCAGTCGGTAAGACGGACGAAGTCTCCAAAGAGATGCGCGTTGACAAGACGATCGATGCGAAGAACAAGATAATTATGCCCGGCCTTATTGACCTCCACTACCACACAGCTCTGGCTCGCGGCGTTTCTGACGGTCTCCCGCTTGGTACTTACCTGGAAACTTTCTGGTATCCAAAACTGCAGAATCTCAAACCTGACGAAGCATACTGGGCTGCAATGCTGACGTACGGTGAGGCCATCAAGTCGGGAACAACAACGGCCAACGATATGTACAGACACATGATAAAATGCGGTGAGGCGGCTGAGACGTTAGGAATAAGGGCCGTCTTATCATGCGACTGCGCAGACGAATCAGAAAAACTGGACACTCTTAGCGACAACGAAGAGGTCGTGCGAGTTATGCAAGGCAGAGCCAACGGCAGAATACAAACCAGAATAGGCGTAGAATGGGTACCGATATCGTCATATGATTTCCTAAGTAAAGTGAGAGAAGTTGCAAATCGTAACAAGGTGGGCATTCACATACACCTCAACGAGTCATTAGGCGAACTCGAAGCGAGCAAGAAGAAATTCGGAAAGCGTCCGGTTGAGCTCGCATATGATCTTGGAATTCTGGGACCCGACTGCGTTGCGGCTCATTGCGTGTGGTTAACTCAGAGTGAAATTAGACTCCTTAAAGAAACTGCAACCTCAGTCTCACATGACCCAGGCTCGAACGCGAAGTTGGGTAATGGCATTTGTCCAGTTCCCGAGTTGCAGGCGGCGGGCGTCACAGTAGGTCTGGGTCATGATGATTCTGAATGCAACAATACTGTTGACCTATTCGAAGCAATGAAATTGGCTTCGGTAATCCACCGCGCACATCGAGTTGATGCCTCGCTAATGCAACCTCAAACAGTGTTAGAAATGGCAACCATCAACGGGGCGAAAGCGCTGCAAATGGATAAGGAAATTGGTTCGATAGAACAAGGAAAGAAAGCGGACTTAATTCTTGTCGACGCACACAAACTCAGACTCACTCCCGTCATTCTTGGAAAGCAACTAAACGTGCTATCACACTTAGTTTATGCTGCACACGGTGACGATGTTGATACAGTAATCATCGACGGCAAGATAGTCATGGAGAACCGCATCCTCAAAACGTTCTCTGAGGATACGATCATCGACAAGGCAACGCAAGCATGTAAAGATGTGCTTACAAGAATAGCCAAATGACTGGACGTGTAACAATGATCGATAAGGAAAGGGTCTTCACTCAAGTAGAAAAAAATCGAGACTTCCTAGTCAAACTTACGTCTGATCTCGTGAAGTTTAGCACGGCAAATCCACCAGGAATGAACACTAGCGAAGCACAGAACTGGCTTGCTGGACAACTCAGAAATAACGGATTCACAACAGACCTTTTCGATGTTTTTCCAGGAGAACCAGACTTAGTCGGCACTATGAAAGGAACAGGCGGAGGCCGATCAATAATCCTGAATGGTCACATCGATGTTGCTGAAGTTAGACCGGACGAGAACTGGAATCATCCGCCCTTCGAACCAACTGTTGAAAACAATAGGATTTGGGGCCGCGGAACAACGGACATGAAGGGGGGGCTTGCGGCCTGCGTAGCTGCGTTGCGATCACTAAGGGACTGTAATATCAAACTCCGCGGAGACGTGATATTCGAGTCTGTAATTGGCGAAGAGGCAGGCGAACCTGGGACCGTACGCTGTATCGAACATGGGTACAAAGCGGACTTCGCGCTCATTCCGGAACCTTCAGAGTTTAGCATCGCTGGGCAAGGTGGAGTCATCACGGGGTGGATTACAATAAAGAGCCCTCAGACGATCCACGATGGCGCACGTCGCCTTTGCATCCATGCAGGGGGGGGCCTTGATGGTGCAAGTGCAATCGAGAAGATGGTCAAGATTATCGAAGCACTGCAAGATCTCGAGAGACACTGGGCAGTAATGAAATCACATCCCATGGTTCCAGTAGGTACAACAACCATCAATCCAGCTGTCATTGAAGGCGGACGTCACCCTGCTTTCATAGCAGACGAATGCAAACTATGGATAACCGTTCACTACTTGCCCAACGAAGACTACGAAGAGGTAACCCGCGACATCGAGGAAACAGTACTTCATGCTGCAAAGGCTGATCCATGGTTGAAAGATCACCCACCTCAATTCAAGTGGGGTGGAACATCATTAGTGAAAGATAAAGGAGAAATCTTTCCTGCAGCCAACGTAGACCCCAATCACATCGGAGTGAAAACTATCAGCCAAGCGCATAAAGATGTCACCGGGAAAGCTGCTGAAATTATCTGCTCACCTACCGTTACAGACGCTGGCTGGTTTGCTCGAGCAGGAATACCGGTCGTGATTTATGGACCGGGCAGTCTCCGACAGGCTCACATCGTTAACGAATATGTCGAAATTTCAGATTTAATGATAGCCGCGAAATCAATAGCGTTGACGATATACAATTGGTGTCAATAATCTCTCTGTAGGAATATAGTCCGTTCCAGCAGTTCTAGGCAAGTTCGCGATCGCATTATCTCCATGAATCAACCAGGTCTCCTAGTCTACTGAAATATGCATCCGGCTTTGAAATCATGATTCGAATAAGTCTCTCGAGCATCATCATACGGTGTCCTCTGGCAATCACTTGAGGGTGCATGGTCAGAACGAAGACTCCTACTGAAACACTCTCGCACATGTATTCAAAATCAGATAGCCAGTTCTCTTGAATTGCAGACGCTGCACGCAAACCAGGCCAGAGAAAGGGTGGTGAGAAGACATATTCGAAATGCGGCCAATCGTCCAATGACCATGATACAGGAAACTCAAGTATGTCGACCTCTTCTCCGAATTCAACAGCCCTGTCTGTCCACGGCTTATCATTTATCCTGCACTTGTATGGTGTGTAGTCGTTACCCATTAGGCTGCTGTCGTACCTGAAACCATGATCGCGCAGCAGCCTAATCGTATTATTGCTTACGTCCCAAGCAGGCGAACGATAGCCTGCTGGAGGTTGTCCGGTCACAGATCGAATTGATTCTATGCCTTTGAGTATGATTTCACTCTCTTCCGGCTCACTGAGTTTCGCAGGGTTTTCATGGCAATATCCGTGATGAGCAATTTCATGGCCTCCACGACTGATCTCTTTCACGAGTTCGGGATATGTATCAATCGTATGTCCGGGGACGAACCATGTTGCCGGTATCTGGTATTTCTTCAGAAGAGAAAGAATCCTCGGAACCCCTACGCGCGCCCCATACTCCCCTCTGGAGAGATAAGCCGGAGTTGTTAACCCAAGCGCCAACCAAGATGATACTGCATCGAAATCAAAAGTCAGACAAACTGCGTATTTCCTATCGGGCGATTGATTAACAGACAAGGGAGTCGGAGTTTGAGTTCTGTGGCAACGTTAAAAGCTTTGAATAAATTTCGTGAGGAAGTCAACACTTACCTCTGTCGGTGAAATCCGAGCGGTCTGAATTCAAGAGGGCAGCTAGTAATATGCTCCTATCTCCCTGTCTTTTTGCACATCATGCCTGTAGGCGAGATCCCACCACATGTACTCGTATTCGCTGCACCTTCGAAAGACATCTCTAATCCGATCGATTGTCTCCCGACTCTCTCTCTTGACCTCTTCCGTTACATAGTTCTTGAGCGATAACAGGTACAATAAATGGGGCTTCTGGGCAGAGTAGGTGCCATAAGACAACGCCGTTCCTCTATCGACGCCGTAATGGTCAGCAAGACCCTTGGCAATCCTCAAGGGACAACCTAAACCTCCGATCTGTCTTGGTGAATAAGACCAGGCGCATGGAAGAATGCATGCCGCGATTTCACCCATAGATCCAGTTGAATATACTTTGAAGACGTAATCAACGTACGCGCGAGCAGCAGGCAGGGGCACTGTCGGGTCGGTTGTTGCTTGCTTTAACCTTTCTTCAGTTAGGCCCACGGCTCTTAATAACGCGAGATATTTCTCAAATTCATGCCCGATGTAACTGGCCCAATCTCTGAAAATTAACGCTCCTGCTGTTGTAGGCGCCCTAACTGCAGCAGCGGATTTGCTTCTAAATGACTCGGCAAAGTAGAAGTAGTTCTGTATAGCATAGGTCCTGTACTTTTCGATTGGCAGTTTTCCGTTCTCTAATTCGACTAGGAACGGATGGCTGTCGATTCTCCTCCAGATTGGATCGGCGTTGGAGCGAAGCGTATCTGCGAATCCTTTGCTCTGAACGAATTGGTCCCTCAGCTCATTCATCAATTCGTCTGCGGTTCTATCTTCGTATGCCAACAGCCATTACTCGTTCTGTCTTCGGTTTCGGTATCAGAATTATTAACCCTTCGTACGTTCTGCCACGATATGGCCGGGACTTCACATTATCAACACAATTGTGATAGATCGAGAGGTCACTCAGAAAAATGATCCTAGCTCCCTCTCTTTGTTGGGATCATGCTTGTAGGCTAAATCCCACCAAATATACTCGTATTCGCTACATCTACGGAAAATCTCCCTAATCCTCACGGCTAGCTCATCACTACCTTCCTGGGTCTCCTTCGAGATCGTTTCTTTGAGAGAAATTAACTCGAGGAAATTCGGTTTTTCCGATGCGTAATTGCCATATGCAAAAGCAACTTCTCTGTCCACGCCATAATGATCACCAAGACCTTTGGCAATTCTCGGCGCACACCCTAATCCGCCAACTTCTCGAATTGAGTAAGACCAAGCGCATGGAAGAAGACAAGCTGCCAGTTCCCCCATAGTGCCTGTGCAGTATGTTTTGTATGTGAAATCTACGTAGGCCCGTGCCGCCGGTAGTGGAATCCTAGGATCCATGGTTACGCGTTCAAGCTCTTCCTCGGTGATACCAACAGCTCTCATTATACCTACGTATCTCTCAAACTCAGGTTCGAAGTATTTCCCCCATTTTCTAAGCAGAAGTACATCCGCGCTGGTGTGTGCTCTGGCGATTGCGGCGCTGGCGCTTCTATGCTCTTCAATTAGGTAGAAGTAATTCTGCAACGCATATGTCTTGTACTTGCTTATTGGTAATTTTCCGTTTTCTAACTCCACTAGGAACGGGTGGACGTCAATCTTCTTCCATACGTAGTCGAACTCTCTACGAAGGCGATCGGCAAAACTTCGTGTGTTAACGTAATCGTCCCTTAGCTGAGTTTTGAGTTGATCGGCGTTCTTAGTTTCGTATGTCAACAATGACCGCACGCTGCCATTCCTCTAATTTCGGTTCGTATGAGCTTTTAGCCAAAACCAGAATTCGGTTTGTTTGGCATTCCTCAGCGCCGAACATTGGTTCTTCGAAGTAGTTGTCGCTATACTAGTTGATTCATTTGCTCGAACAATGTCTCGGCAGATCTTGCAGCTCGTTCCAGTGCCTTCTCCTCATCCATAGTCTTGATGACCTTGTTTTGCATGACTATCTTTCCGTCGATTATGACAGTGTCCACGACGTCGCCATGAGCTGAATATACCAGATTTGGAAGTAGGTTTGCGAATATTCCGTGAGTTATTACTGGTTGTAGCTTTGGGACGTTAAGGTTCACAATAACTATGTCCGCTTTCTTTCCGGGTTCAATAGATCCTACGTCTTCGAAACCAAGCGCTTGGGCTCCCTCAACGGTAGCCATTCTGATGATCTTCTGGTAGGGCATGGCTGCTGAATCAAGTCTGTTTCCCCGTTGGACGATTGACGTGTACTTCATGGCTTCGAACATGTCGAGATTCGTGTTTGGCGCATCTGTTCCTATTCCGACATTCACGCCGGCGTTTATCATATCAGGTATTCTTGCAATGCCATTTCCAAGTTTCATGTTGGATGTCGGGCAGGTTGCGACGTTGGTCCCTGTTTCTTTGAGGATTCGTATCTCGCGATCAGTCGTCCATACACAGTGAGCAGCGGTTACATCTTTTCCGAGTAATCCTAAATCGTATACGTGTTCGATTGGTCTCTTCCCAAATTTTTTCTTAGACCACTCAACCTCGCCGATGGATTCATTCAGATGAACGTGAATGCCCGTGTGATACTTGTTGGCCAATTCCCTCGTCTTCATGATGAATTCTGGTGAACAGACTGGCACCCATTCAACTCCAAACCAAATCTTTACCCTGCCTTCAGCCGCATTATTCTTCTCATTGAAGGCTTTCTCATTGTCTTGCAGATCGTTTTCCAAGCCTGGAACGAGATCCACTGATTCAGTGGATATTACGGCCCGAATGCCCACGTGTTCAGCTGCATCAGCGCAAGCGGTTATGTGCCGATACATTTCATTAACGCAAGTAGTACCTGAACGTACTGCTTCCAAATATGCGACAACCGCTTCATCGTACACGTCAGAAGGTCTGACAATCTTCATGAACGGATAATAGAATTCCTCCAGTGTCCTGTCCATCCCCTTACTCATCATCATTTCTTCAATTGTTCCCCTAGCCGCGTAGACGATGGAATGCATATGCGTATTTACTAGGCCTGGAATTACCGCCATCTTTTTTGCATCAATGCGTGTGTCGATTCGGTATTTTTCTTTCGAAACTTCAGCGCCTACCTCCACGATCCTATTTCCTTGAATTACTATGGCGCCGCGGTCGATTATTCGATTGCTCCTGTCCATCGTGAAGATTGGCCCAGTTTCTATTAGGATGGTCTCGACCATTCGCAATCATCTACGAATAATGCTATCTTTCGGAATAACAATATATCTAGCTCTTGACATTTTCTGATTTGCTCTCGTTGTCGAGATTAGAATGAATCCGACTGTGAAACCTGAAGATCGAAATCTTCTGAGTTCACATGAAATGTCTTATACTCAAGAACGCCCTTCGAGGATTTGATCAAACAATAGCGGAAATTGTGCTCGGATAAAATCCAAGATCAGCTACTCGAACGTAAGAAAAGGTTCGTGAGGATCTGAAAACAGAGCAGTTTACGGTTTATTCAGGATATGAACTCAATACAGTCTAAATTGATAGAGAAAAGCACACTAGCTAGAAATAGGAACCGATCTGCCTCTCTTTGCCCGGTTCATGTCTGTACGCTATATCCCACCACATGTATTCATATTCGCTACATCTGTGAAAGACGTCTCTGATTCGGTTGGTTGCTTCAGGCCGTTCCTTAGATTCCTTCGCTATGGTATCTTTTAGAGAGATCAATAATTCGAAGTGTGGTTGTTGATTCGAATAGTTTCCGTAGGCTAGAGCGAGTGTTCTATCTACGCCGTAGTGATCAGATAGACCTCTGGCCACTCTAAGAGGGCATAGGAGTCCACCAATTTCTCGAGGTGAATAGGTCCATGCGCACGGAAGTATTGCCGCTGCCATCTCAGCCGGTGAGCCAGTTGAGTATATTTTATACTGATAGTCAACATAGGCTCGAGCGCCAGGTAACGGTACTGCAGGGTTTACGGTAACATCTTCAAGATCTTTGTCAGTTAAGCCAACCTGCTTTATGATGGAAACATATCTCTCATATTCTGGCTTTGTATCGGTCATCCATTTCGTATAGGTTAGTGTTTCTGCGATTGTTCTTGCTCTTGAGGCCGCGGCAGAACATTCTCTGAACCATTCGGTGAAATAGAAGTAGTTTTGGATCGCGTATGTTCTGTACTTGGCCAAAGGAAGCTTTCCGTTTTCTATTTCAATTAGGAACGGATGCGTGTCGATTTGTCGCCAAATATAGTCACATTCTCTACGAAGCTTGTCTGCGAAACCCTTGCTTGTCCTGAAGTCTTGCTGTAGTTGGGTTTTCATTTCCTCAGAAGTCTTCCCGCTAAAACTCATTTTTAGGGCCGCCAGTTCGAAGCATGATTTCTAAGAAAATATTTAACAGGTTCGCAGGTTTACATGAAAGCTTCAAAGCACGAGTTTAATTCACGTTCCGAGCTCATCCAGACGTGAACTGATAGCTGACAACTTTCTTTTCATTATAAGTCACTATGACTCCTCTCAAGATTCCCTCCGAATATTCACTTCCAGGATTCAAGCACAGTGTTCTTCCGAATTTTTGTGCTGCTCTCGACTCATGTATGTGTCCGTGAAGTCCAACAAGAGGTTGATGCTTCTGGATTGCGTCTGCCACTGCCTGGCTTCCTGCTCCCGCGTAGACTGGTTGGCCTCCGCTTGTCACGGTTTTTGGTGGGTCAACCGAGGCG
>Ga0187780_10002954_pt1 | contig 12803 bp, 21 predicted proteins | sample 1015_Q2_SP10_20__FD_132429 | JGI IMG/M metagenome (GOLD analysis project Ga0187780, IMG submission 132429) | Tropical peat soil microbial communities from peatlands in Department of Meta, Colombia - 1015_Q2_SP10_20_MG | ecosystem: Environmental > Terrestrial > Soil > Wetlands > Peat | place...
ATCGTAACATCTATGTTATGACAAAAGAAGAGCGTGAAGAAGTTGGTATCATCGACTTACCAGCAACTTTAGCTGCAGCATTAGAAAACTTAAAAGCAGATGAAGTAATTACAGGTGCTTTAGGTGATCATTTATTTGAACATTTTGTTGAAGCAAAAGAGATTGAGTGGGATATGTTTAGAACACAAGTTCATCCTTGGGAACGTGACCAATATATGTCAATGTATTAATAGAGGGAAGCCTTGATACTTATGGTGTCGGGGCTTTTTTTATTTATGGTCATTTTTGAAATTATTTGTTACTTCATAAACTGCCCATAAAATGCCCATAAAAATTTACGCAGGTTAGCTAAGGACATCTTTCATGTACTCCTCAAATTTATCAATTGAATCTTTTTCTATTTTTTTACTTATGTGAGAATATACATCTGCAGTTATTTGCATACTGCCATGTCCAAGACGCTCTTGTAAATATTTCATACTTGCTCCAGCTTCTAGTTGTAATACAGCATGGGTATGCCTAGTAGAATGAATTGGTAAATTAGGTAATCCTGCTTTTTTAAGTATTCTCTCAAATGCATTAAATAGACTAGACTTAGGCATGTAGTTTCCATCGTTTCTACAAAAAACTAAGTTTAAGTTAAAATGATAGAAATCATTCAATGCGGTTTTGTTCTGGTTTTGGTATTTTTGATGAAACGAAGATCGTTAGCAAGACCTTGACTTATGGTAATAATTCTTTTGGAATTATAATTTTTGGTATTACCAAAAATTGCACTTGGATTTCTAGATGCTTCCTTAAAATCTAATTATTTATTGATATTAATTGTATTATTTTTCAAGTCAATGTCGGTCCATTGAAGTCCAGCTGCCTCACCTTTCCGCAAACCAGTTTCAATAAGTGTTTTAAAAAAAATCCAGTAAATATAACCGTAATCATAGGAAGCTTTCAAAAAGTCAGAAATATGTTCCGATTCAATAAACCGTATATTTTTTTCCTTTTTTTCTCCCTTGATTTCAATTGTCCTTCTACTATATCCTTTTTCAGCTAAGTGATTGATAAACTTTTGGTATAATACAGGTTTAATATCTTTTAATAGAATACTATTAAAATACGGAATTATATGATTTTTTATATTTTGCTTGTGCAACTCAAAAGTGTTTTTAGCAATTGTTCCTTTTTTATATTCATTGAGCCAGGTTTCTAAAAAAGATTTCAGTGATTCATCAGCAGACTGTTCAAAGCCTTCACGAAGAAGTTGTTCCATTTCCTCAGCTGCTAACTTTGCTTCAGACTTACTAGAGAATCCTTTTTTTGATTTTTCTTTGAATTTTTGAGAAAACGGATCTTTGTATAATATTCGATATTCCCAATAATCTTTATTAGTTCCTTTCTTTTTGTACTTATGAAAGCTTGCCATTTATTATGCTCCTTTCAAATTGTTCAGAATAAGCTTCTCGGGTATTCCATATAGTTCTACGGCATCCTGTAAATTAAGAAGATCATTAAAATAATGTTCTGAAAATAATAATCTTACTGCAAATAAATTAGCTTCTAGTTCAATGTTATCTGTAGAAAATAAGGTATTTTTCTTTAAAAATGGTGTATTTGCATTAGGATGGAAAATTGCATGGCCTAATTCGTGTGCGCAGATGAACATTCTTTGATGTTCCGTAGTATTTTCATTTATGTGGATAATTTTAATCCTGCAAAATTGATTGAAATAGCCTAAAGTCGTTCCTAAGTTTTCATAAACTATTTGAATACCTAAAAGATTAGCAATTTTAAAAGGACAGTTTGTTTCATATTTTTTATAAAGTTGTTCTATCTTTTTAGTAATTAACCCCATCCCCAAAATAACCTCCCTCTATTTACGATATTTTTTTTGAGTAAATTTTTGTTTTGCTAATCTTTTAGCTAATCGCAATGAATTTTCTAGACTTGCAATTAAAAGTTCTTTATCTTCTTCATCCATATCTTCTAATGTTTCACCATCAAATGCAGCATAAGCGCTATTGCTAGATAAACCTTCAATCATCTTTTCTAATTCTTTTTGAATATCCTTTTCATCCTTAGAATTTAATTCAGGAAGATAAGAAGAATTATCTTCGAGTACTTCAATCTCACTGTATTCTTCTTTTGCTAAGTCATCTGCTTTTATATTTAAAACCTTACATATCTTTAATACATTATCGATTGAAGCATTTTTTAAATTTCTTTCGATCATTGATCTTAATGTCGTAGCGTTTCTCGATTTCTGATTGATCTAACTCAACTGACATCATAATACTGTTATTAATTTTTCTCACCTCATTTAGATTAGGCTGTCTTGCTTTCAGTTGTTTCAAATAAATAATCTAAATCCATTTCTGGAGGTGCGGAATTATGAATAGAGGAGAATATTTGGAAAAAGTCATTAAGGAAAAAGGATATACAGTCATATTATTCGAAAGGAGAAAGAACAATGGAATTAGTAACGAGTACACAAACTGTTATTAAAAATATTTCGCATACAGAAGGTATAGCTTTAAAAAGACTTTTGGAAGTTGCTGGTGATAGTAAAACATTTGTAGTTACTGGATCTAAGTTAATGGATAAAAATGATCTGGCAAGATCGGTGATTAATAATATGTTTGGAAAGTTAGAAGTAGCAGGTTTGTTAAGGACTTGGAGTTTAGGTGTTAAAGGTACTCGATGTGAAATCTTGAATGCTGAAGCCCTTCAGGAGATTTCTAAAAAGGTGAATTTATGAGTAAATACGGTTCCAAAAAAGTAGTAATTGATGGTATAAAGTTCGCTTCAAAAATAGAAGGACAATACTACTTACACCTAAAGCAGCTGCAAGACGAAATGAAAATCCTTTCTTACATGATCCAGCCAGTTTATGAACTCCAACCAAAATTCGAGAAGAACGGAAAGAAATACCATGCTATTAAATATATCGCTGATTTTGAAGTTGTTCACTTAGATGGCAGTGTTGAAGTAATTGATATCAAAGGTATGCTACTTGAAGCCTTCAAGATTAAACAAAAGCTTTTTGAATACCGCTATCCGGATTACACAATTAAATGCCTTACATTCACCAAAACATTTGGATGGGAAACATTAGAAGAAGCTTCTAAAAGACGTAAGGAGGCTAAAAAGTGTTTAAAAGGCTAATAGGGACGTTTTTTAATATGGTAATAGGAAACACGCAAAAGGCCAAAAACAAATGAAATTGGAAGAAATATCCACGAATGAGGAAGATATTTTTGAAGGGGAACCGCAGTTAGGAAATGAGAGAGTAGTAATTGCTCCAAAAGTGGTTATGAGAAAAGTTAAGTTTAATAGAAAGCTCTACTGGAAGAAAAAGAAGTCTCAGCGTAAATGAAAATGGTTTTAAACAGTTTGATCATAAATTTAACAGGTGCCATTTTACTGTTTTTAGTGACTTATGAAATGTTGACTAAAAAGCACAAAAACGAACGGAATGGATTTATATTTTAGTCATTTATTACGTGTTTTGTAAGATATTGCGAGTTTAGAGTAAAAGATGGAACTAAAAAAATAGTACAAGGAGTAATAATATGAAATTAAAAGATTTAGCAATAGATCAAAAAGCTACGAAACTAGAAATAGATTTACTTGAAAATAAAGGGGGTTTTGCCGTTATAGTAAGTGAAGGCAAAGCTAAAATAACAATGTTACCTGAATTCGGTGAAACAAAGATTATTACTCACCAAGGAAAAGTTAAAAGGGTCAAATTTGATGAGGGGGAAGAGTTTTGATGAAAAATGAAAAAATAAATAAAGAGTTAACAGAAATAGTTAGTGATCGTTCATCTTTTGACGATTTAGATGCTCGAGTGAAAATGTTCAGAGATTTAAATTTAAAAAAGGAAGCCTTTTATAAATTAAAAGTATATATGGTAATTGTTTATCTAATTATGGCACTTTTTCCTATATATGCGGAAACAAAAATTCATAATTATAATAATCAAATTTTGTTTGCTGCTTTTTATGTAATAATAATTACAATATTGATTCCAGCTATACAACCACTCTTTAGTAATACTATCCCAGATAAACAGAACTCATTGTATTTAGATTTAATTAGCACACTTCTTATTAATGAAAGTAATCTATCTGAAAAAGAAAAAGAAAAAGCAAAATCAGTATTGAATAAAATTAGTTTAATTGATACTCCTGAATTAATTCCCGATAAAGATTTTTTTGATAATCAACGTAAAAAATCTATAGAAGAATATTTGGAACAAATTAAAGCAAAAAGTCAAAAAGAATAGTTCTACTGGCCAACTAGAGGACATTAAATAAACGTTTAGACGTTTGTTTAGTGTCCTTATTTACGTGTATAGGAGGGGAAAATATGGACAATCTTTTAAAAGAATATAAGAACACAAGATATAAATTAAACAACCTACTAGAAAAACTTAAATTGATAAAGAATCCAACAGATGTTAATCAGCACGATATGAAATACATTAGCGAAATGATAAGCAATCTAGATTACTCAATTGAATGGATGAGTAGTGGAAAACGTCCTGGTAATAAGCGTGGGATTGAAAGACGTGCAGCCTATCAAAAAGAAAAGTCAATGGATCCGATAATAATGCAAAGATATTTCCAGTCTGAAGAAACAGAATATTGTTGGGATAAGGAAGAAAAGCAAGATGTTATTACTAGCTGGGATAGAGAACGTATTGAAGATGCTTTGAGTGTGCTTACTGAAAAAGAACGTGAAGTATATTTGATGTCACGTGGATATGGTATTTCCTATAAAGATATAGCTTGTTATTTAAAACAGTCCAAAAGTACTATTCAAACAATAGTAAAAAGAGCTGATAATAAAATAGGCAAACGAATCAAAGAAAGCCTCTTCTGCTTATGTGGATGAGGTTTTTCGATTTACTTAGATTATGTAATGTTTAAAATAAAGGAAATTATGTTCAATGGGGGAAATAATATTGTGTGGGTACAGATAAAAGACATAGTTGAGTTTTTATATTATATAAGTGGAATAGGATTACTCACAACGGTAATTCTTGGAATAATACAGTTAAAGGTTTTGAAAAAAGATTTACATGACAGAAATAAAAGAGCTGCAGTTGAAAAAAGTCTAGAATTATTAGCTTTCTTTTCTGATCATTTCTTTCCTGCTGTTTCAGAATATACTGCAAAAGTTAAAACAGAAAATGGTAAACCATGCGATACAAAAAGTTATTTTGATGGAAAGTTTTACATAAACTTAAAAGACCTACCTAAAGAATTAATGGTAGAAAGCATTATTAAAGACAAATGTGGGCTAACACATTTGTTAAATAAGTTAGAATTTTTTAGCATTGCTATCCTAAATAGTGTTGCTGATGAAAATTTAATATATACACCAGTAGCAGGAAGTTTTTGTGATTTTGTAGAAAGAGAACACATAAACATATCTGTAATGAGGGCAAACGGAATTCCGTTTAAGAACTTGATAGATTTATATGAAAAATGGAAAAAAAAGATGGCAGTTGAGAAAGCTATTTTACAAAAACTAGAGGCAGATGATAAAATAAAAGAAATAGGAAATGGTCATGAGTTTAAAAAACCAATAGGCCTATAGGAGATGTTAACATTGAAAGAAGAATTGATGGCATTATCAAAAAAAGAATTAGAAATAATGTTAGAAGCAACGTTAGAAACAAGTTTAACTTCTAAAATGGATTTAACTAGTCCTTTTAAAAGTAATACAATATCGTTAACTAAAATAATAGACAATCTTACTTTTTTACCTAATATTAAAAAGATTTTTTACTAATAATTGTCGTACCTTTGCCACCTATATATGAATACTATTTTAAGTGTTATTACTTTTGAACTCAACTTGATTGTTGGGTTCTTTTTAATTTTGGGAAGAATTACGCCAATATTTGTTCTTTGTAAACTGGATCTATTTGAGTTTGTTTAAGAATGGGTCTAGTTTAGAAGGAATAACTCATTTTTGTGGTAATTGATTAATATCAAATAATAAAGTATGTAAGGATGGAAAACTGCAGATCAAATAATTAAAGAATAAAATTGTCTGAAAGTACTATTTAATATATAGTTAATAGGTTCGAAATTAAAATAAGTAAACTATTAGAGAGTCTTTTCTGATATACGGTTAAGGCTATTCTTGGATAAATTATTTAAATAAACATCTTAGGAGATATACAATGAAATTTAAAAGTTCTACTAAAACGATAAAATCGATAATTTTGATTCTATTAAGTTTAATAGGTGTAATTATTTTATTATTAATACCAGCCTTAGTTAATAAAATAATGTTTATTAATCCACCACGACTTCTAATTCCAAAAGAGGGGATATCGGAAAATGACGTTTGGATAGGATTTATAGCTACATTTTATGGTGCTATTTTAGGTGGTGCTATTTCAGGGTTTTTAACCCTTTTAGGAGTTAAAATTACAGTTAAAGAATCTTCAAAAGGACTTAATAGAACAATAAAAGAACAACAGTTGATAAGAGAAGAAGAATTAAAATTACAAACAACAAAAGAAAGGTTATTTCAGCTTTATCACCCTGTTGATGTATTATATCATGATTTTTTCTATAAATATGGTGCGCATTTATTTACACATCTGGATAAGGAAGAACAAGTTAACTTAATATCACTATTAAGTCAAAATGTAATATATGCAGATTCAAAATTGAAATCAAAGATTTTTGATCTAAGAGAGCATTTTTACGAATTTGAAAAGTTAGATTCAATATTTGATATCGAAGAATTAAAAGAAATTGTGAATAAATTGTATTATGATATTAGGGATATCATAAATGAAGACGTACCAAAATTAAGAGCACAGTTAAAACTTCCGGAAATAGACTTTTTATATGATGATAATAAAGAGGGTTAAATCATAAAAAGAAAATGTGTTTTTTGTCATAGGAAAATTACCTATATATGATTACTATTTAGTGTTCTTTCCTTTTGAACTCAACTTAATTGTTGGGTTCTTTTTAATTTCGAAAAGTATCAACTCAGTTTTTGTTCTTTGTAAACTAGATCTAGATGGTTTTATATTCAAGTGGGTTTAGTTTAGAAGGAATAAGTATCCTTTTATCGAAGTTATTTAGGTAAAAGGAGGTAAATTATGGTTGCAACTATTTTGCAGTTAGCAGGCTCGATATTACTTGTTTTGTATATATCTTCCAGAAGCGATGTTAGTATTAAAAAAAGTACCAATTCAAAAATTAATGTTGCAGGAGAAAAAGATGAGAAAATATTAGATTTGATATATGAGACCCAGATAGGGAGAGTTGGAATTTTATTTCTAATTTTTGGATATTTAGTGCAAATAATTAATCTGAAAAATCTAGTATTTGATGAAAGTAATTTAGTTTATAGAATCAGTTTTACATTAATTATTACTCCAGCTCTAGTTTATATTGGCCGTCTAATAGCTAAAAAAATTGCTAGAAAAAAATATGATAAATTGCCAGGTTTCAATCCAGAAACAGATGTTACAGTAGGTTCTACATGGTTTGAGGAAAATACTTGATTAATTAAAGCATCCGAATGGATGCTTTTTTACCTTATGGGAAATGGGATACTTTTTGCTTTTAAATTAGTAAATATTACTGAATGTTAACCGATAAATATAGGTAGAATGGAGGGGGAATATGCCGAAAATTAACTTATTTGAAAACATACATATATTTGATGGTGCAGGGCCGTTAAAATTAGGGTTAATTGTTGTAATTATATTAGGCATTATAGCAATTTTTATTAAAAGTTTAGTAAAGAATCAGTTAATCAAAAAGACTTTAGGAATCATTTTTTCTGTAGGGATTGTCATTGTATTTATTTTAATTCTTTCAGAAGGTAAGTGGGGGTAATGGAATGAAAGTTTTTATTAGTTGGTCTGGTGAAAAGTCAAAAAAAGTTGGAGATTTACTAGATGATTGGTTACAGTGTGTTATTCAAGCAATTGACCCTTGGATGTCTAGTAAAGATATTGATCGTGGAGCGTTATGGTTTTCAGAAATTACAGGTCAGCTACAAGATACTCCAATTGGAATTATCTGTTTAACTAAGGAGAATCAAAATAAACCTTGGATATTATTTGAAGCTGGTGCATTAGCAAAAGGATTAAGCTCAAGTAGGGTATGTACACTCCTGATTGATTTAGATCCAATTGATATAAAAGATCCACTTGCTCAATTTAATCATACGATTCCAAACGAAAATGGTATTTGGGAATTAGTAAGAACATTAAATACTTATCTTGGAGATAAAGGGCTTAAAGAAAAAGTGTTAGAACAAGTATTTAAAACTTACTGGCCATCATTTAAAAGTAAGTTTCAGGAAATAATACAAGAAATTCCTGCAGTTGAAGAAGAAAGAAGAACAGAAGATGATATACTTAAAGAATTATTAAGTTTAACAAGAAATATGGATAAAAGAATAAGAAATCTTGAAGTTGACAAAATAGATAAAAAGAAGTTTAGTTCTTCAAATTCTCTGAAAGTAAATTCTGAGATTAAAGATTATTTAAAGAGAAGTATTACCCAAGGTGAATCTGAGGGACGTATTATTGATACATTAATGACTGTATTTGGATTTGGTAAATTGGATGCTGAAATAGCATATTCTAATGAGTATTTTAATATTTTTCCAGAGGAATCAATGAATAAATTTTAAAAACATCCTTTATAGGATGTTTTTTATATTAAGTAATTTAAAATGCTTAAGACTGGTTCTTTTTGTATTGATATATATATATCTTAACCATGTATGTAATCGAGAACAAATCGTGCTAAGTTAATAACTCGCTATCTTTTGGTGTCTTTTTATTTTATAAAGCAATTAGCAAGAGAGGTGTGATAAATGCAAAAGCCACTTAAACCATGTAATAAACATGGATGTCCAAACTTAACAAGGGAATCGTACTGTGAGCAGCATAAGTCAATTCCACATAAACGTTATGATGATAAGCGAGGTTCTTCTTCGCAACGTGGATATAACTCTAAGTGGAGGAAAGCAAGACTGTCTTTCTTACAAAACAATCCATTATGTGTTCAATGTAATGCAGAAGGCAGACTTACTGTTGCTAATATAGATGACCATATCCAACCGCATAAGGGAGACATGAAATTGTTTTGGGATTCAACTAACTGGCAGCCGTTGTGTAAGCATCATCATGATGTTAAGACAGCAACAGAAGATGGTGGATTTGGAAAATAAAAAAATTCATACCCCCCCCACCCAACAATCTCTAACAGACTTTCACAGGAGACCTTGTGGGGGGCTTTACGCAAAAAAAAATTCCCTAAATGAAAATTTCAGAAAGGAGGTTTTGCCATGGCTCGACCTAGGCAACCTGTAGACCTACTTTTGTATAAAGGTAAAAAAACTTAACAAAGCAAGAAATAGATGAGAGGAAGGCGCAGGAAGTTAAGGCAGCAAGTGACAAAGTAAAGCCTCCTACCTATTTACCAAAAGAACTAAAAAGGGATTTCAAAAAAATATCAGATGAGCTAATAAAAATTGGCATTATGACAAACCTTGATGTCGATTCATTAGCTTGTTTTTATTGGCCAGAAAAATATATATTGAGATTACTGATTCACTCTTACTAATAGGACCAACAGAAGTAGTTGAAGTGCCAATTAAAAATAATTCTGGTGAAATTGTTGGTCAAAAGGAAGTTACAATTTCAAATGGGACATACTCTGATTTGTTGGTTAACCAGGATAAATTATTTAAACAATGTAGATCTACAGCAATTGATTTGGGATTAACAATTACTTCTCGATGTAAATTGGTTATGCCTAAGAAGGAAGAAAAGCCACCTGAAACTGATGCAGAAAAGAGATTTGGTGGAAGAGAATGAATCTTGAACAAAGACTTATCCAGTATGTTTATGACATATTGGATGGTGATATTTTGGCATGTGAAAAACATAAATGGGCTTGTCAAAGATTTCTGAATGATTTGGAACGTACACAAGAAGATGATTGTTGGTTTTATTTTGACATAGATCAACTTTATGACTTTTATGAATGGTCTAAGCAGTTTAAACATTTTAAAGGAGTCATTGCAGGACAACCTATTAAGCTTACAGACTTACAACTATTTATCGCTGCAAATATCTTTTGTTTTCTAAATAAAGAGACTGATAAAAGGCGATTTCTTCGTGTGTTCATCGAACTTGCACGAAAAAATGCAAAATCACTATTTTTAGCGTTAATAGGTTCTTACATTACTTATCTAAGTGAGCAATAAGAAGAATGTTTTATTGCTGGTTGGGACAGACAACAATCGAGTTTGGTTTACAATGATATTTTAAAACAATTAAGCGCATGTAAGATGTTGGAAGGAAAGTTTAAAGATGCTTATGGTAAGATAACCCATTTGCGAAGTAGGATCTATTATTGTTCCTTTATCAAAAGAAGCAAAGAAGACTGGTGATGGAACAAACCCAAGTTTAAGAATCGTAGATGATTATCATGCACATGAGTAGGTTATTCAGGGGGATTTAATAATAAGGTGATAAATATAGAAAGATAAAAATGAAGAAACCCCATACGTTTTAAAAAGTACTAAGGGGGTTTCTTCATTTTTATTTGAAATATTTTTATATCATTTTCTTTTTATTTTTATGGACGAGCTGCCCAAGCCTCAACTTCTACCTTTAAAGCTGGTTGAGCCAAAGCAGAAACATAAGCAAATGTAGTAGATGGTGGGTTTCCTTTGTGGAATTCATTCCATATTGAAGTAAATTGAGCTCGATCAATCGACTCAGTTAACCAGATATTTATTTTAACTATTTCTTCTGTTGTTATACCTTCACTACCTAATATTGATGTAATGTTATTAAATGCATTTCTTAATTGTTCTTCAACTTCTATTGGAATATTTCCTTCACGATCTGTACCAACTTGGCCTGATAAAACAAGTATATCCATGTCCTTTGGCAAAATTGTAAGATGTGAATAAGATCCAACTGGAGGTGCAACATTCTCGGGGTTTTTACGAATGATTTTCATAACTTTTCCTCCTTATATAATTTGGATAATTATACCATATGCCAAGGAAATGGTATCAAATAAAAAAATCACATGTTATTTAATTTTAAAAAATGATATTGAAAATCTTTCACTTCAAACGTATTATGATCGATTTTTTGATTTCTTTAATCGATAAATCAAATATTCAGGAAAAAGTATAATAGAAATTAAAAACAAAATCATAGAGAAAAAGAGAACTCTTCTGTGCCAATTTAAACTGTATTTTTCAACTAAACTAGAAGCGAGTAAAGCAGCCACGAAATATTTCAATTAAATCATTCCTTTTTTCTCTTAGTTTAACGTAAAAATTAATAATCATACGGATTATAGGAACTATAAATCACTTATTAAAAATTAAGAAGGAGATTTTGAAGAAAAGTGAAATTAAGTATAGATGGAATAAATTCTAAAATATACGTCTAATTTATCTAGATAAGTGAAAGTGAGAGTGGAAGTTTGAAAATAAGAGTCGCGAGTAAATCAGATTATCCTGAGCTAAGAAATATTTATTTAGAATCACGTCATAAAAGTTTTCATTGGGCTAATAGTGCCGAAATGACATTAGAAGACTTTGATAAAGATACTGTAGATGAATACATCATTTTAGCAGAAGAAGATGGTCAAATTCTTGGCTTTTCTTCTTTATACTTGCCTGATGATTTTATACATAATTTATTTGTTCATCCAGGTTTCTCGGGTAAGGGTGTAGGTAGTAAGCTACTTCAAGCCTCAATAGATAAAATGAACAAGCCTATACGATTAAAGTGTGTATCTGAAAACTATAAAGCAATGAGTTTTTATGAAAACAATGGTTGGATGAGAGTAGTTGAAGAAGGCAAACCAGGAGAAAAATATTGGGTGATGGAGTATAAATGAAAAACTTCATTTCTCATTTTATGTAAAAGTTTCTTTAAGAAAAGTAATGGAAATTTTAAAATCCAAAATAGTAAGAGGCGCATTTCTCTAATTTAGAGGCGCCTTTTTTCATTATAAAGATTTTATCAATTGGTTATATTCTCAGATAATAAAGTGTTCACAACATTTTCTACTGCTTCATTTCTTACTTTCTTAGAAGAAATAATATAAATTGTTTGATAAGGAGCAGGATTATTTGAAACATACTCAATAGGTTTTAGGAAGGAAGAATAATGTGAGTTTTTGTATATCGTTTCTAATACAAAACTAATTCCTTTATTTTTATATAAGAGTTCAACTAACAAGTGAACATGGTCTACTTCTAACGATGCGATATAATCATTTCCTACTTCCTGTTGAAACCATTGAGAAAAGTTTGTTCCCCAATTCTGATGGATAAAAGGAAAATTATCTATTTCTTTCAAAGTGATTTGATATGGCAATATTAACTCATTAGAACCTATTAAAATAAATCGATCATTTTTCCAAGGAATTATTTCGATATCAGGATGCTGAGGCGGAGTATATACAATTCCGACATCAATCGTACCATCAAGTAAAGCATCAATTATCTCATTTGAATGTTTAGTCACTAATCGTAGAGCTGATTTAGGAGATTTTTTTTGAAAATATTGTACATACGGTTGAAGATAAAAGTCCCATATCGAATGAACACTACCAATTACGATCCGTTCAGTATATTTTTCTTCTAGCTTTGCTTTCCATTTACACTCTTCAATCAATTCTAAACTTCTTTTAATATACGGAAGAATTGATTTACCAAAAGTAGTTAATTCAACTTTCCTCGTATTTCTTTCTAACAATTCTTTTCCTAAT
>Ga0187780_10002955_pt1 | contig 12801 bp, 8 predicted proteins | sample 1015_Q2_SP10_20__FD_132429 | JGI IMG/M metagenome (GOLD analysis project Ga0187780, IMG submission 132429) | Tropical peat soil microbial communities from peatlands in Department of Meta, Colombia - 1015_Q2_SP10_20_MG | ecosystem: Environmental > Terrestrial > Soil > Wetlands > Peat | place...
CCGCTCAGCTCGGTCTCACGCTCGATCGACACGAGCGCTCCGCGGCCGGGACCGGCGCTCGCCGTGATCCGGATCGGACGCCCAAACGTGTAGTCCCCAAGCTCGATCACCGACAGGCCGTTGACCTGCCCCACGCGCCTTCCCTCGAAGTCGAGCAACAACATCCCCTCGGCCACCAGCTCGAGCAGCCGTTGCTCGATCAGGTCCGACCGCCGTACCTTCTGCCTGATCGCACGGTCGACGTGCTCGGCTCCCACGAGCTTGCTGCCGTCCTTCGATGCCCAGTGGCTCGCCTCCGCCGCGATCCCTCCAATCTCAACGAACCGAGTCGACAGCCACTCCCGGTCCTCGGCGAGCCGCGCGCCGTGCTCGATCACGCGCGCGACCGCGCCGGCCTCGAAGTGGCGCAATCCCGCGCGGCGAGCCTGGGCGCTGAGAAACGCGGCGTAACCGCGCGCGCCGTCCCCGTCCCAGCGCAGGCGCCAGTCGAACTCCGCCTTGACGCGAAACAGCTTGCGCACGTCCTCGTCGAGCATGTATGCAAGTCCGTACAACAGCGGCGATCCCACCAGCACGACCTTGATATCCAGCTCGATCGGCTCGGGCGTCAGCGTCGCCGTCGGGAACAGCGCGTACTGCTCGGCCAAGTTCTCAAGGCGGATCTGGCCAGTGCGCAGCACCTCCTTGAGCTTCAGCCACACCAGCGGCTGCGCCAGGACCTCCGCCGCCGGCAGCATCAGATAGCCGCCGTTGGCGCGGTGGACCGCTCCCGATCGAAGCATCCGGTGATCGGTCACGAACCCGCCGCCGAACACGCCATGATGCTCGATCCGCCCGAACAGATTGGGATACGTCGGATTCGACTCGAGGACGACCGGCGCGCCGCCGTCGGCGTCATGGGCTACGAACACATTGACCTCGTAGCGCCCGAGCGCCGGCTCCGCGGCTCCGGCGACCGCCCCCAACGACGGGGAAGGCAACTCCGCCCCCCCGTCCTGACCCAGGGCTTGGAACTGCCCGCGGTTCTCGGTCACGTCCTCGGCGACCGCCTCCAGCCACTGCACCAGCTTGGCCGAGGACGCGTACCCCTCCTTCAGCTCATCGATCAGGTGACCGACCGCGAACAGCGCGACCTCCCGCTCGAGCGCCCGCAACCGCTCGCGGCTGTCGCGCTGAAGCGCGCGCATCTTTGTCAGGAACGCCTCTGTCCGCGGTCCCAGTTCCTCTAGCGCCGCCTGGTAGCGGGCGCGGACGGACCCTGGAAGCCGCCCGAACTCGGCTGGCGTCATCGGCTGACCACCCCGCAATGGCACCGTCGTGACCCCGGCCGGGGTGAACTCGACCGCGATGGCGTCCGCTCGGGCCCGCTCGCGAAGCTCCGCCATCGCCGCCTCCTGCTCGCGCTCGATCGGCTCGGTCACCTCACGCTGCCGGCGGGCGTAGGTCTCGCTCTCAAATGCACCCGCAAGCTCACGGCGCGCGTCCTGAAGGAACCGGTGCATATCGGCGGCTAACCGCTGCCCCTGCCCGCTGGCCAGTAGAACCGCAATCGGATGTCGAGGCTCGCGGAAGTTGTGCAGGTACACCCAGTCCCCGGGGGGCGGCCGCCTTCTCGCGTGCTCCTTCAAGTGTGCCTCGAGCGAGGTCCGCTTGCCCACTCCCGCCGGTCCGGCGGCAAAGATGTTGTACCCCGCAACCTGCGCGTCGAGCCCGAATGCGATCGCCTCGTTCGCGCGCGACTGGCCGACCGTGCCGTCGAGCGGCTCCACCTCCTCGGTCGACGCGAAGCCAAGCGCATCGGGAACGTAGACACGCCGGAGCGCGTTCGGGTCGAGCTCGTGCGCGCGAGACTGCCTAGACATCGGATCGCCAGCCTACCTCGCCGGCAGTCGGCCCAAGCGGCAAGTCGCCCACCCTGCCTGTCTGACCCCGCGCGTCGGACGCGCTCACCACGCTAAGCGGCGACATCATTGACGAATGTCGGGCGCCGGCGGTCGGGAATGCAGGTTCCGTCGCAGGCTTGCGCGCCGTGTCGGCGGTCGTGTGCTGACGGGCCGGTTCCTCGCGCGAGCCACCGTGCGATCTCACCAGGTGGATCCGGGCCGTATCGCGCGCGCACCGCCTCGCCGACCACCGCCGGTTCGACGCGTCGCTGCTCCGGATCGGAGGCGGGATACATGATCACCGCCGCCACGAGCACGACCAGCGTGTAGTCAGCGGCAGGGCGCAGCAGCGCCGTCGTTACGATCCTCTGCCGTCCGTCGGGTCGCCATCCTAGTTCTCACCGCTTGCAAGCGCGGAACCTCAGGGAGGGCTGCGCCGGTGAGCCGAAGACGGTCCGGGACAACACGGGGGCGTCAATGGTCACGCTTCTCTGATGAGCAGCAGTGTCAGGTTCGGATGGCGGAGCAGGCGTTGCCCGATCGAGAGGTCGTAGAAGCTCGAGAGGCCCGTGTGCGCGTGGGTGACAAGCACGATCAGGTCCGCCGGCAGTGATTCAGTTGCGTCGAGGATGGCGTCAGTGGGAGCGGTGTCAGCGACGATGGTCTGCACGTCGAGGTCGGTGCGCAGCCACTGCGCGAGATCGGCCAGCCGGCGACGGAGATCAGCGAGCTCGAACTCGCGGGTCAAGGCGGTCGTCCCCGGCAACAGCCGGCGGGTCGGGGTGGCGGAGGCTCGGGCGCGGTGAGCAGGACAAGCTTGGCCCCGTACGGCAAGGCAAGCGTCCGCGCCGCGGCGAGCGCGGTCTCGATGTCGTGGCCGAAGTCGATCGGTACCAGTACCTTGCGAAGGTGAAAGCTTGCGCCATCTGCACGCCGAACCGTTCGCAGCAAGATCGGGACGCTGCCGCCGCGCAGGATCCGCTCCGCGATCGAGCCGATCAGCTGGGCGCGGAGGTTCGAGCGTTCATGCGCGCACATCGCGATTAGGTCGGCTGCGAACTCGTGCGTGTGGGCGTCGAGCGCTGCGGCAACGTCACTCACCGGACGCTCGTGGACGTGTACCTCGACGGCGAGTCCGCGCCAGCGGATTGGCACAGCGTGCTCCTCGAGATAGGCCGCGGCCTCCCTGGCGCCGCGGAGATGAGGCTCTCCGTGCACTGTTGTGGGTGCGTCACGCTCGAGTACGTGCACAAGTACCAGGCGTGCGTCGAGCTTCTGGGCGACCGAGCACGCTGCCGGCAGCACCGCTCCGGCGAGCCGGGAGCCGTCGAGCGGGACGAGGATTCGGGAGAAGGTCACAGGATCTGGACGAGCAGGGAGATGTTGAGGGCGGTGATCAGCAGCGCCAGGCTCCACACCGGCAGCGAGGCGGCGAAGCCGTTCCGCAAGGTTCCCATCACGCTCGTTCTGCCGGTGAGCCAGGCAAGCGGGATCACAGCCGGTGGAATCCCGAAGGAGAGCACGACCTGGCTGATCACCAGTGCTCGTGTCGGATCGGCGCCGAGTGCAGATGGATCACGTGCGGCATCACGCGCTCCGAGAATGCTCGTCGCCAGGAGTACCGCCTCCTCACTCCCGAGCCGCGGCGGGAGGAAGCTACGGTGCCCGCTTGAATGGATGGACGTGCTCGCCGTACAGCCGCACGACGTTCTCGAACAGTCGCATGTCCTCGCGGCGATCGGCTCCAATTGGCTGAACGAGGCGGCCGCCGCCGGCGTAGCCGCCAAGCCACCGAGCGCGTCATCTGCGATACCAACGGTCACCAGGTCACCGTTCCGCGGCAGAGCGCAGCGCTGCTGGCCGTTGGGTTTACTTTCTGAGTCGCCGCACGTTCAGCGATTGCGGCTGTGTATCGCGGCCGTATGGAAAGACGCTGTCATGCCGAGCGGCAGCGCACCATCGAGGTAGCAAGGGGCATAGCGTCCGGTCGCGCCGGTCGTAGTGCGCCCGGATCACCCACACATCGCCGCTATCCTCGAGTGTGACAGGGATGTCACACCTCGGCTCGTGAGCCTGCCCCTCTCTCGCGGGCCTCGGATGACCCCAAATCCTCCCCCTGAGGGGGTCGTCCAGTGTCGGGCCGCGGCGCAAAGCGTCGCCGCGGCTCCGACCTTGGGCTCGCAACGTCGGCCGGCCTCACGCTGTCTCGTCGATCACCGATCCCGGCGGCCTGCCCCTACCGGGCTGCACTTCCATGGTCACACGCCGGCAACTTCGCCGTTGTCCTGCAACTCCGCGGCCAATTGCGGATGGCGGGGAACGGCGCGGAGAGAACATCAAGGAAGTCAGCGAGCTCAGCGCCATCATTCGCAACCGACACTCGGAGCACTGTGTGGGCTCACTACTGACCTTTAGCCGGACCGTGCGCTGATGCGCGGCGGAAGGGCGACGGACTGCGGTCACGGCGTCCACCAACAGGCCAGAAACGAGGTGAGCCCCGTGCCCGGAACACTGACGCGTTGGGATCCATTCGCCGAGCTCGGTGTGAGCTGCGCTCTCGTTTCGATCGCATGCTCGAGGAGTGGCCAGCCGGTCCCGAGCGCGCATGGACGCCGGCGATCGACGTCGTGCGCGAGCACGGCCGCCTGGTTGTCAAGCCCGAGGAGGTCAAGGTCGAGATCGAGGACCACATCCTCACATCCTCACGATCTCCGATCAGCATCAGGAGAGCAAGGAGGAGGAGGAGGAGGAGCAGGAGGACAAGCACTGCGTGCAGCGCGAGCGCCGCTATGGGTCCTTCTCGCGCTCGATGGCGCTCGCGGCGGGCGTGGTTCCGAAGAAGATCGAGGCGCCCGGTTGGCGGCCAGCTCGGCCGGCTTGGGCCGGCTCGCGCGCTCCCACGCCCGCGCGTGCGCAGTCGTGGCCCGGTAGCCAGCGTGGCGATCCGCGTTGCGACGCAGCTCGCGCGAGACCGTCGCGGGCGAGCGGCCCAAACGCCGCGCGATCACCCGCATCGACTCCCACGCGCCCGGCCCAGCGCGACCTCTTCCCGCTCCGAGAACGACAAGTAGTGGCCCTGCGAGTCCCGCCCTCGCCGTGGGCGCACCCCGCTTGCCTCCGCCACCCAACGCGTGCCCGCATTTGCGACACGTCGCGACCTCCCAAGCAGCGTCATTGATGAATTCGCCCCGCTGCAGCGCAGCCCAAAACGGCTGCACGACGTCAGAAACCATCGAACTCCCAAACGCCATAGACAACATTCCATTCAACGAGTGTTGCAACGACCGCTAGAACCGAAGCACCCCCAAACGGAGAGGAAAGCCGGAAATACGGACCGTTGCCCGATGAACACAACCTCGCCGCTGTTGAGAAGCATCCCGGATGCCGTGCCGCAGCACGCATCCTTGCGGCGTGCCACTGCCTCACCGTGCACCATCACCGCGGGGATGCCGGCACGGAGCGTGCCGGCCGCACGCAGCGCGGCCTCCGCGGCCGAGCGCTCGGCGAGGTAGCCAACCGGGCGCGGCCGAGCGTGGCCGCGATTTCGTCGGGACCGATTGGCGGCCGCTTCAGTTACCTGCGCCTCGATCATTGCTGTGGGACCCTCGGCAACCACGCCGAGCACATGACCGTTCGCGCGAATCTCGGTGACCAGGGCCCGTCAAGCGGCGCGCCTAGCGCTCGCGCAACCCAGCGGCCGCCGGCAACCGCGTCCGGACCATCCCCAAGACCACCGGCTCCTCGTAGCGATACTCGCCCAGCGGCATCGCCAACTGCCGGCCCGCGTCTCGGCCGTCGGCGAAGCGCACGTGGCCTGATCCACGATGCGCCGACGAACTCGGAGCACCAGCGCCTTGGGCGTCTCGGATCGATCTCACCGGATCGCGACCCGTGCACGAACTGATCATCGCCTCGTCGTTCCGCCGCAGCATAGGCAACAGGCTCTGACCTGGCGATGCGGTCAATTACCGGTCAACGCGACCGGGCCTCAGCCGAGTGAGGCCGATTCGCTCGCGGCCATCGTCACGTTGAGGTTCCCGCGCTGCCCCAGGAGCGCGAAGCTGGTGACCGGGCCGTGGCGGTCGAACGCCAGCGTGACGCTGGCGTCGCCGACGCGCAGCCCGTCCAGCCGTATCCGCCCCAGCCAGTCGGGCAGGATCGGCCGCTCGATCCGCAGCGCGCGGGTGGGAGCGTCGGCCGAGACGCCGAGCATCGTCTGCAGCAGTAGCAGCGGTGCTGCTGCCGCCCAAGCCTGGGGGATGCACGCGACCGGGTAGGCGACCACCGAGGCGCGTTCGGAGCGGTCGAATCCGCAATACAGCTCGGGGAGGCGGAAGTCACGGGCACTGCAGGAGACCTCGAATAGGGCGGTAGCGATCCGCGTGGCGGCGTCATCGTGTCCGTAGCGCTTCATCCCGGTAGCGATTATCGCGTTGTCGTGCGGCCAGACCGACCCGTTGTGGTAGCTCATCGGGTTGAATGCCGGACACTCGCTGGACAGGGTGCGCACTCCCCAGCCGCAGAACATATCCGGGGCCATCAGTCGCTGGGTGACCGCACCGGCTTTGCGTTCGTCGACGATCCCGGAGTACAGGCAATGACCGGCGTTCGAGGTGACGCTCGCCACCTGCCGCTTGCGACCGTCCAGCGCCAGCGCAAACGTTCCCTCCTCGGGATTCCAGAATGCCTCGTTGAACCGCTCGCGCAGCGTCACGGCCTGCTGACGCAGCACAGTCGCGCGCTCGCGGTCACCGAACGCTGCGTAGACATCGGCAATTGTCACCTTCGCCAGATACACGTAGCCCTGAACCTCGACCAGCGCGATCGGCCCCTCCGCCAGGCTGCCATCCGCGTGCACGACGGAGTCGTGCGAGTCCTTCCACCCCTGGTTCTTAAGCCCGCCGGGCGAGCGCCGCTCGTACTCCACGAAACCGTCGCCGTCGCAGTCGCCGTGCTCGTCGATCCACTGAAGCGCCGCGTCCAGCGCGGGACGGAGCTCCCGAAGCGTCTGGAGGTCCCCAGTCCACCTGTAGTAGTCGGCCGCGCGGATCAAAAACAGCGGCGTCGCATCGACCGTCCCGTAATAGGGGGTGTGCGGAATGGTCCCCGCCCCGGCCAACTCGCCGACCCGTAGCTCGTGTAGGATCTTCCCCGGCTCTGCGTCCCGCCACGGATCATCCTCGGTCGCCTGCAACCCGGCCAGCACGCGCAGGGCGTCGAGCGACAGATCCGCTCCCAGCAGCATCGCCTCCCCGGCAGTCACCAGGGCGTCTCGGCCGAACGTCGCGACGTACCAAGGAATGCCGGCCGAGACGATCTGCCCACCCGGTGCGGGCGTCACCAGCGCCCGCAGATCACGGACCGAGGTGCCGATCAGCGCGTCGAACAGCTTGTTGTCGCTGTGGACCTGAGTGCATGATGCGTGCCATTCGGCGCTCGAGCGCTCGAGCTCCCCCGCTGCGGTCCGCCAGCCGCGGCGCGGTCGGCGACGGCCGCCGATTGACGGCTCCACAGTCATCAACAACTCGACCGGCCGGCCCGGCTGCAGCGCAATCCGCCACCTCCCCCGCGCTCGACCGGCCTCCACATCAAGGTCGGCTGGCATCGGGTCAAGCGCGATGATCGACTCGCGAAACGCCCCGTCCTCGCCCACATACGCGAGCACGAAGCCACTCGCCCGGCGCTTCGGCGCCAGCGCATGCCCCCGCTCCGTACGGCGCACGCCACCGCGGACCTCGAACATGTCGGCGAAGTCAGCTGCCAGCGCCAGCGACACGGTCGTGCTTACCGGCTCGCGCCGGAAATTGCGCAGGCGCACCAGGTAGTACAGGCGCCCCGAGGCGATCATCAGCTCGCGGGTGATGCTCAAAGACAGCTGCGGGATCGGCTTGAGCGGACCTCGCCGCAACTGCGCGTTGGTCGAGTCGATAACCGCATGCTCATCCAGCGTTGAGTACGACAGCGCCACCGGACGCGCTCCGCCGACCTCCAGCCGGATCTCGGATAGGTAGCGGGTGTCGTCCGCGTAGAAGCCCTCGCCGGACACCCGCGCGGGCGCGATGTCACCGTCGGTGCGAGCGCACAGAAACAGCTCGGCGTCCTTGATCACGAGCAGCTCCTCGCGTGCCTCGGCCGGGATCGGGGGCGCACGCTGAAGCTCCACTGGGCCCGCGCGCTCGACAACCTCGAAATGCTCCCCACGCGGACTGCGAACCAGCTCGCCGCGAACAGCCCCGTCACTCTGCTCGTCACCGCCGGTGCGCGAGCCGCGCTGGCGCGGCCCGTTCGGCTGCTTCCGTGTCCGCTGTTCCCTCACATCACGCCGACCTCGTCGACCAAGACGATCGTACGCTCCACATCGGCAATCCTCGTAAGACCGATACCTTTGCCCCGCGTCCAGCCCGTCGATCGCGGCCAGCCGCTCGACCTGATGCACGCTCGGACGACGCGGTCAGCCGATCGGTCCAAGTCGGACTCGCGATGGAGGGAATGACCGATGAGACCACCCGCCTCCCGCGCACGACCCGTCCGGGCAGCCCGCCGCCTGCCCGGACCTGAGGCAGCTTCCGATGGCCACCACCGGATTGACATCATCGATCGACATCCACTGGGCACGGCGAATTCGGACGCGACGGTCCCCATCCCGAGGAGACCGGTGAGCCAGTCAAGCAGAGGCGGCCGGCGATGACCGCGACCGCGCAACGCGACTACTACGAGAGCCTTGGCGTCCCCCGCAACGCGGACGAGAAAGCGATCAAGGACGCGCTTCGCTACCACTCAGACCACAACACGGATCCCGCCGCGAGCGAGCGCTTCAAGGGGATCGCAGCCGCCTACGCGGTGCTGTCCGATCCGGCCAAGCGTGCGGCCTACGACACGGCCGGCATGCCCGGCACGTCCGCCGAGGATCTGTTCGGCGCGATCAACTTCGAAGACATCTTTGGCGGGCTGGGAGTCGACTTCGACGGCGGACCATCTGATCGCCTGTTCCGTTCGCGGCGCGCCAGCCCACCCCGAGGCGAGAACATCGAGGTGACCCTGAGGTCCCGCTGGAGCACGTAGTCGACGGCGGTCCTGAAACGGTCCACTACAGCCGCCCCACCCGGTGTCACTCCTGAGGCGGCTCTGGCGCCCGCGCGGGCACAAGCCCCCGCGCATGCGAACGCTGCCAGGGAACCGTCAGGCTCACGACCAGCCGTCGCGAACATGTAGCAGATCACCATCCGCCCCGCCGGCCACGGACACGGCACGATCATCGACAACCCCTGCCACGAGTGCGCGGGCAGCGTCACTGTGCGGACCGAAGAGTCGCTGCGTGCAGATCCCAGCGGGGATCGAAGACGGCACCGCGCTGCGCGGGCCCGGCCGAGGAATGCCAAGCCGGAGCCGCAAGGCGCCGATGGCGACCTGTCCGTGATCGTCCGCACGGCGCCCGACGAGCGCTTCGAGCGCCGCGGGCCTCACCTCTATCGCAGTGAGAGCGTCAGTGTCACTGATGCTGCGCTGGGCACCACGCTGGCGGCTGCCGATGCTGGACCGCGGGTGCGCGTCAAGCTCAAGCCTGGAACGCAGCTCGGCACGATGCTCCGTGTCGCCAGCAAGGGCCTGCCGATCTTTCGATGGCACAACTTGCGACAACCGGTTGAGCCAGCACTCCGCCGCAATCCGGGCAGCTGACACGTTGCTCTGGAGACCCGTCCGGCAGGTATCGCAGAAGCTGTATGACATAGGTGTCTCCGCTTCTCGAGCGGACGGGCCCGTCAGCCCGCCGTCTTATTGTCTGCGGGCAGCCTGCCCAGCCCGCCACCTGCGAGGGTGTACATGCTCTCGTGCCCATCGTCCCAGCGGATCCGGTAGCGCGGAGAGGAGTCGCCGTGTACGACCCCTTCGATCACACCTCTTCTGGTACGTCGCGCGGTCGAGCGGGCCTGCTCCTCGACGTTGTCCCCGACTTGTAGAACCACTGTTCACCTCGCTTGATCGAGACGACCAACGAACGCCTCCGTCATCCCCGCGGGGCTAACCGTCGCCATCGGCCGCCGGCCCGGAGCGGAGATGGTGGGTTACTACGCATCGTGCCGCCGCGAAACGACGGCGAGCCGGCCCGCCTCGCCATGAGCCTGGGTTGCACGCAAGCGACGCGAGACGGAAACTTGCCTGGCCCCTGCAGTTCGGCAGCAAACCGGGAGGCGCCGCCGAGTCCGATAAGGGGAGTCTCGATGCGTCCGCTCCAGCATCGACTGCCCCGCCCGTGGCTGCGCTCGACGCCCACGCGAAATCGGGGATCGACCCAGCGCAGCTCGCGGAGAATTACGGTGGCGGCCAAGCGCACCACCGTTGAAAGCTGATGTCGTTGGCCCTGCACGAGCCACAACGCCAGCCTCCGCTTCGAGCGCGCGCATGACGCCGGCGGTTCCGGTATCCATCCAGGCGATCCGCCAATCCCCCGCGCTGGCACGGCGCTTTGAGGCAGTCATCTTCGACTGGGACGGGACGGCGGTCCCCGACATGCGGGTCGACGCGACCCGCATCCGTCGGCTGGTCGAGCAGGCTTGCGCCCACGGGTTGGAGCTGGCGGTCGTGAGCGACACCCACGTCGGCAATATCGACGGCCAGCTGGCGGCCCGCCCCGCCGGACCCGGCTGCCTGATCCTCGCCTTGAACCGCGGGTCGGAGGCCTTCACGGTCGATCGGCAGGGGCCGCGGCTCGCGTTCCGGCGCACGGCCACCGCTGAGGAGGACAGCGCGCTCGGGCGCGCTGCGCGGTTGACGGTCGAGCGGCTAGCCGCGCTGGGGCTCCAGGCGCAGATCGTGTCCGAGCGGCTCAACCGTCGTAAGATCGACCTGATCCCCGAGCCCGAGTGGGAGGATCCGCCTAAGGCCCGGATTGCCGAGCTGCTCGCCACGCTCGAGGATCGGCTCACAGCGGTGGGGATCGGAGGGCTGCCGGAGGTGGTGCGGATCGCTCAGGCGGCTGCCGCGGAGGCCGGGCTCGCGGATCAGCGCGTCACCAGCGACGCCAAGCACGTCGAGATCGGGCTGACCGACAAATCCGACTCGAGCAGGTGGATCATGAGCTGGCTGTGGGAGCGAGGGATCGCGCCCGAACAGGTGCTGATCGCCGGTGACGAGCTCGGCCCGTTGGGCGGGATCCCGGGCAGTGACTCGCTGCTGCTCGCCGGCGACGGCCGTCGCGCCACGACGGTCTCGGTGGGTGTCGAGCCGGAGGGCGTCCCGGAAGGCGTGGTGTGGATCGAGGACGGGCCGAACGCGTTCATGACGCTGCTGGAGGACCAGATCGCGCGCCGGCAGCGCGGTGAGCTGCCGATCGCAAGCGAGAATCCCCTTTGGACGCTGGCGATCAGGGAAGCCGACCGGCTGCTGGAACGCGTGCACGAGTCCTTGCTGACGCTCGCTGATGGGCGTCTCGGGACGCGCGGGAGCGCACTGATCGGGCACCCTGGCGGCGAGCCCACGGTGCTGATGTCCGGTGTCTACACCAGGACCGGCTCCGAGACGCACTTGCTGTCCGGGCCACACTGGAACACGCTCGGGCTCGACCAAGCCCCGGCGCATCAGCTGCGTCGCGTGCTCGATCTGCGGACCGGGACGCTGCGCCAGCAGGCTGCCGGACACGGCAGCGCGCTGGACACGCTCATGTTCTCCTCGCTGGCCCGCCCCGGCACCCCCGTGCTGAGAGCTCACGGAGCGATCAAGAGGATCAGCGTTGACCGACCGCTCGAGCCGCCGCCTGCGGTCACGTACGAGGAGGGCAGCGACGATCGGACCCCATGGATGCTCGTGAGGGGCCGGCCCGGCTCGATCGCCGCCGCCGCACACAGCCGCCTGCACGGTGGCGCGGCCGACCGAGTGCTCGACCGGATCGTCGCCTACGAGGGCGTGATCCAGGGCGCGGCCGACCCTAAGACGGCGGCCCGGCGGCTCATGCGTGCACGGAGGCTCGGCTTCGATGCGCTGCTGAGCGAGCACCGGCGGGCGTGGGCTTCGCGCTGGGAGGAGGCTGACGTCGTGATCAAGGGAGATCCCGACCTGCAGTTCGCGGTGCGGTTCGCGCTGTTTCACCTGATGGCCAGCGTGGCCGACGAGGGCGAGGCGGCTGTGGGCGCCCGTGGGCTCAGCGGCCGGGCGTACCGGGGACACGTGTTCTGGGACAGCGACGTGTACGTGCTCCCGTTCCTCGCCGCGACCCACCCACAGGCCGCGCGGGCGATGCTCGAGTACCGGGTCAGACGGCTCCCCGAGGCGCTGCGGGCGGCGCGCGCACAGAGCAGAGAGGGTGCCCGCTTTCCGTGGGAGTCCGCCTGGTCGGGGCGGGAGGTCACCCCCAGGCAGCTGCACAACTCGCGGGGCGAGGCAGTACCGGTTCTCACCGGCGAGCTCGAGGAGCACATCGTCGCCGACATCGCCTGGTCGGCGGCCTGCTACATCGACTGGAGCGGGGACGAGCAGTTCGCGTGCGGACCGGGCCGCGGCCTCCTAGTGCAGACGGCGCGTTGGTGGGCGTCGCGGATCGAGCCCGACCACGTGGGGCGAGGCCATATTCGCGGCGTGATCGGCCCAGACGAGCACCACGAGAACGTCGATGACAACGCCTACACGAACGTGATGGCCCGCTGGAACCTCAGACGGGCCGCGGACGCTGGGGCGGAGATCGTCGACGAGCGCGAGCGGCGACGCTGGCTGAACCTCGCCGAGACGATCGTCGACGGCTATGACCCGGTGACCGGGATCTACGAGCAGTTCGCCGGATTCCATGGGCTCGAGCCGCTGCGGATCGTCGACATCTCACCACGGCGACCCGTCGCGGCGGACATGCTGCTCGGGCGCGAACGGCTGCGCGGCGCCCAGGTCCTCAAGCAGGCCGACGTGCTGATGCTGCACTACCTCGTCCCCGGCG
>Ga0187780_10002956_pt1 | contig 12800 bp, 6 predicted proteins | sample 1015_Q2_SP10_20__FD_132429 | JGI IMG/M metagenome (GOLD analysis project Ga0187780, IMG submission 132429) | Tropical peat soil microbial communities from peatlands in Department of Meta, Colombia - 1015_Q2_SP10_20_MG | ecosystem: Environmental > Terrestrial > Soil > Wetlands > Peat | place...
ATAGGTGCCGGGCGCGCCGCGCTGGATCGCCGCGCTCGGCACAGTGAAGACGTTCTGCAACGTCCGCACCAGAAGCTGCGCGTTCACGAACTGGTTCGGAAATAGCGCGTAGTCGGCGTTATCAAACTGCGCGCGCACCTTCACGGTGCCGGTCGTGGTGTCGATCTGGCTGTCGAGCGCCGTGACCAGCCCGGTCGCGAGCAGCTTCACATTGGCGCGGTCATAGGTCAGCACCTGGAGCGGCGTGCCGGCGTTGAGTTGCGGCATGATCTCCGGCAGATCGTCCTCGGGAATGGGAAAGATCACGGTAATCGGCTGCATCTGGGTGACGACCGCGATCCCGGTGGCGGTGCTGGTTTGAATGTAGTTTCCCGGATCGACCAGACGCAGGCCGACGCGGCCGGTGACCGGCGAGACGATGTGGCAATAGAGCACGTTGAGCTTCTGTTGATCGTTCTGCGCCTGATCGAGCTTCACCGTGCCTTCGTCCTGCTGGACGATGTAGACCTGATCCTCGTATTGCTGGAGCGCGATCGAATTCTGCTCGGCGAGCTTCTTGTATCGCTCCAGATCGACGCGTGCTTGTGCGAGCACGCCTTGATCGCGAGCGAGCTGGCCCTCGAACTGGGCCTGCTGCAGCTCATAGGGGCGCGGGTCGACCTGAGCCAGGAAATCGCCCTTCTTGACCATCTGCCCTTCAGTGAATGCGACCTCCAACAGCTGACCGCTGATCTGCGTCTGCACGGTCACCGTCGCGATCGGCGTGACGGTGCCGAGCCCGTTGACCACGATGCGAATGTCGCCTTGTCCGACGGTCGCGGCGCCGACCGGCTGCGCCGGCGCCGGCGGCGTGCGCGCGGCCGGCGGGCTCGCCCGGAACAGGCGCACAAGCTCGTAACTGCCGAGAACGATGCCGACGAGAACGATCAGGCCGACGATCAAGCCGCCGGCGCGGCGGCCCCGGCTCTTGATGATCGGCGGCGCCGGCGCCGCGCGGCGAAACTTGGGCGTCGCCTCGTCTTCGGTTGTGCGCGTCCGCTCGTCCATTTTGCGCGTTCGTTGCCTCGGGGGCCGTCAGTATATAAGCGGGGCTAAGCGGCCTCACCTAATGAAAATTCGCTAATGCGGCGGCGGCTTCGGTGCACGCGCAAGGCGCCACAAGCGATCGACAGCCCGGTCGAGCCGCGGCGCAATCTCGTTGGATTCGAAGGCCAAATCAAGAGGTTGGCGATGGGGCGGGGAAGTGGCGGTTCGCCGGCCTCATTTTGGCGCCGACGCGCCAGTCTAGTACTGCGGCAGCACCGAGATGTCCTTGACCAAATCCTGCTGCGCCGGCAGCAGGTTCGTGTCCCAGCCGCCGCCGAGCGCTTGGATCAGGCTGACGCTGGCGAGAAAAAGATCTTGCCGGGTAGTGAGCTCGGCTTCCTCGTCGCTCAATAACGTTAATTGCTGGGTCACGACCGTGGTGTAGTCGATGGTGCCGGCGCGATATTGGTTCAAAAACACCCGGACTGCATCGCGCTGCGCTTTGACCGCGGCTTGCTCCTTGACGAGCTGCTGCTTGAGAATCCGCAGCGCGGCGAGTTGGTCTTCGACCTGTTGGAAGGCGGTGAGCACGGTCTGCCGATAGGTAGCGACGCTCTGCCAGTAGAACGCGCGGGCGGCATCGACCTGAGCAGCGCGCAGCCCGCCGTCGATCAAGGTTTCGGTGCCGGCGGCACCGAGCGACCACACCGCGTTGGCTACGTTGAACGGGAACGGCGTGGTGCCGATCCACTGCAGCATCCCGGTCAGGGTGATATCGGGAAAATACGCCGCGGTGGCGACGCCGATCAGCGCATTCTGCTCCTGCATGGTGCGCTCGGCCGCCGCGATGTCGGGGCGCCGTTCCAAGAGGCTCGAGGGAACGGCGACCGGGATCTTCGGCACGCTGCCGCCGAGGAGATAAGTGGCGATGGTCAGCTCGGCCGGCGGCCGACCGATCAGCATCGCGATCGCGTGCTCGAATTGCGCGCGCTGCACGCCGACGAAGATTTCCTGCGCCTGGGCATTGAGCACCAGCGCCTCGGCGGAGCGAAGCTCGGCCTCGGAAACGCAATTGGCGCCGCCGGGAGAAGGACAATAGCCGGCTTTGAACTTGTCCTGCGTGATCCGCAGCGTCTCCTGATCTTCCTTGACGGTGCGCGCCAGCAAATCGCGCAGCGAATCGGCGGTGCGCAGATTGAAATAGGCGGCGGCAAGCTGCGCCTGCGCCAAGAGCTTGGCGTTGGCGAGATCGGCGGCGCTCGCCTGCGCGGCCGAGGTGTTGCTCTCGATCTGCCGGCGCACCTTGCCCCAGACGTCAAGATCCCAGGCGGCGGAAAGCTGCGGATTGTAGGTGGTGATCGTGGTGCCGCCGCGGCCGCCGGCGCCGCCGGCCTTCGCGCCGGTGCCGGTGCGCGTGGCGCTGTAGCTTGCCGTCGCGGTCGGAAACAGCGCCGCTTGTGCCTCTCGGATGACGGCGCGCGCCTGCTCATAGGCCGCAGCCGCTGCGGCCACGGTCTGGTTGGAAATCTCGACCTGTTTGAGCAGGACCGCCAGCTTCGGGTCGCGATAGAAGCGCCACCAATCGCCGCGATCAAACCCGTCGCGCGGCGTCGCCGTCTTCCAGCCCTTGAGCTCCTTGTAGTGCGTCGGCGTCGGTGCCGCGTCCGGCGAATAGTCGGGCCCGACGGTGCAGCCGGCAAGCGACCATGCAACGATCAACGCCGCGGCTGCGGCGATAGCTTGCGTGCCTGACAGCGCGCCGCGTCGCACCCACCCGCTTCGGCCACAACCAGCATGGGCCAACGCAACCACTGCCGCAAACCCGTCGTTTGCCACCTCGGAACGAACGATTTACGCCAACTCACGCCGCGCCACGCCTGCCATCCGCGCCGCAGCGCGAGGCGCGGCGCGACGGCGATAATTGGCTCGTCTTCGCGGCGACCCCGACCCCCAGCGATCGCGTTGATCATAACCATGCCCGACGCCGGGACTGGATTCAACGACGCGCCCCTGTTGCGCGGCTGCGCCGCGCGTTTATTGCCACACTGTGTCGTTCGGGCGACAGGCCGGCAACAGGTCAAGCGCGGTGCGCTAGCCGCGGCCGCTGTCACCGGCGATCTAACGCTTTAAGTGCAGCGTGATCTTTTCGGAAAACCGGCCTTAACGGTCAGCGATACCAGGACGGGCCACCATAATAGGCGCCGCCATAGTATCGGGTGTCGGTCCGGCGTTGGGCGCCCGAGGGGATCGGCTGGCGCGGGGTCGGCGGCGGCCCGCTATTGAAACCGCCGAACAGCCGCGAGAAGAAACCATCGCCGCCATAATAGCCGCCCGGCATGGCGAGCGCCTCACGGCGAACGCTGTTCTCAGCGTGCGCGACCGGGAGGTCGGCGACCTTGCGTTCATCGCCTTTGAGGATCGCCAGCAAGGTGCGGTCGCGGCCGTAGACGTCCTCGCGGAATTCGAGCTTGCCCGCCTCGTCGACAAACGCGGTTTGATAGGTGAGATGAACCGGCAGGAATTTCGGGAACTGGATGTCGTGTTCGCCGCTGCCGAACATGGCGCGGATGCGCTCTTCGCTGTAGCCGTCGCCCGGTCGAACGATCGACAGCAGGACCTGGGCGTACTTCACCGGATTCTCGACCCGCATGCAGCCGTGGCTGAAGGCGCGGCGGTCGTAGGCGAACAGGTTCTTGTCCGGCGTGTCGTGCTGATAAACGAGGAATTTGTTGGGAAAGTTGAAGCGCAGCCGGCCGAGCGCGTTGCGGTCGCCGGGCGGCTGCGAAATGTGAACGGTGCCGTCGGGATTGTAGCTGACCTGCAGACCCATGCGCTCCAGCACCGTCGGATCCTGCGCCAATGCCGGCAGATACTCCTTGGCGACGATCGAGGGCGGCACGTTCCAGGTCGGATTGACGGTGATGAACTTCATCTCCGCGGTGGTGATCGGCGTCGGCATCGTCGGCTTGCCGTCGACCACCTTGGTCATCCACACCTGCTTGCCGTCCTGGAAGACGCGCAGCGTGAAGTCGGGAAGATTGACCATCACGTAGTTCTTGCCGAGATCGTGCGGCATCCAGCGCCAGCGTTCCATGTTGGCGAAGATGGTGTCGATCGGGCGATCCGGCTGGCGGCCGTTGAGGGCATCGATCGTCGCTGCGGTCAGCGTGCCGGTCGGCCTGAGCTCGCGCTCCTGCTGGAATTTCTTCACCGCCGCGGCGAGCGTCTTGTCGTAGATGGTGTCGCCGTCCGAAGCGAGGCCGAGCCGCTCGCGCAGCTGCGGCACCCGATCATCCGACGCGCCGACCTTCGGAGCCGGGCCGTTCGGAATCTGGATGCGGGCGGAATTCTCCTTGCCGGCGCGCAGCTCGGCGAGCTTGGCTTTGAGCGCGACGTAGCCCGGCGCATGCGGCTCATAGCTGTCGAGCGCTACGGCGACGTCGGCCGCTTCGACCATGGCGGCGAGAACGTCGGGAGGATCCGGCGCCTTCTGGTCATAGGAGATGTCGGCGCTCACCCGCGACCAGTGCACGCGGCCGACCTGAGCGTGATGCGCGTAGGTGATGACCGTCGCGGTGAGTTTCAGCTCGGCTTCCGCGAGCGCGGCTGGATCGCTGAGCGAGGCAAAATCCGGCACCGGATAGTCGGCGGGATCGAGGCCGTCGGCATCGACGTGCTCGAGATAAGAGATCGCCGCCTTTGCCTTTGCGTTCGGCTTGCCGTCGGTGAGCCACAGTGGCGCGTACTCGCGGCCGGAATAGAACGCGTCGATCGTCATCCGATCCTTCTTGCCGCCGAGGAGGCGGTCGAACTTGCCGGAGGCGAGATTGCGCAGTTGCTCGGCGATCGGCGTGTTGCCGTCGGCGACCGGAGCCGGCGCCGCCGGCGCGACTGTCGCCGTCGTCGCCGGAGCAGCGTTACTGCCCGGCGTGGCCGCCGGTTCGGCGTTCTGCGTGGCGGCAGCCGCCGGAGCCCCCGGCTTAGCCGCGGATTGCTCCGTGCCTGATGCCGGCGCCGGTGTCGCCGCGGTCGTTGCCGCCGGGACCGGCTGATCGGCCGCCTGGTCGGGCTTTGCCGGCGCCACTGCCGCGGCAGCCGGCTGGTCGGCCGATGGATCGGGCTTTGTCGCCGCTGCCGGGGCCGGGATCGCCGCCGGCGACGCCTCGGCCGGCTCTTTCGGCGTTGCGGCGTGCTCAAGCGTTCCGGTCTGATCGATCGGAGCGCTTTGCTTGCCCGGCCCGGAATCCGCGCCCGGTGCGGCCGTTACGCTTGGCGCCGCCGTGTCGCCGACGCTCATCGGGTCCGCGATCCCGCCGCCGGGGGCGGTCGCAGAAAGCAGCACGACGATAGCGGTCGAAGCGAGAATCCGATCGAGGCGCACGCCCGGCATTGCAATTCTCCCGTTGCAGCCTCGCGATCGGGCGATCACAAGACCGTCGCGGCTGGGAATATCCTCCCCAACCGCGTCTTTTTTGCGGACCAGAACTCTGTCTCACGCCGAGCTTACGTGAGTGCGGCTGATTTGTCGCGGCGCGCAATGCGCATATTGCGCGCGCTCAGGCGATTTTCTGCGGCTGTCGCTCTGCGGCAACGGCTTCGCCGGTTCCCTCGGCGTTCTCGCCATTTAGGCCCAGCGCATCGAGCTTGCGGTAGAGCGTCGAGCGGCCGATTTGCAGGCGGCGCGCGACTTCCGACATCTGCCCGCGGTAATGGGTAATGGCGTACCGGATGATGTCAGCCTCGATCGCTTCGAGCGGCCGAATGTCGCCCTCGGCATCGAACAAGGGCAGGAGGTCGAGGGTGCCCGCCTCGGCGGCGGTGGGTGAGGGCGGTGGCAGGTCTGGCATCGGCGCCGCCATCGACGCAGGCGGATCGAGGTCTGGCGCGGGCGCCTCCGGCAGCGGCTCCTCGGCCGGGCTCGCCGGCGGCGCCGAAATCTGCGCGGCGATTTGCGGAAATTCCGCAAGGCCGATGCTGTCGCCTTCGGCGAGCACCACGGCCCGGAACACCGCATTCTCGAGCTGGCGGATATTTCCGGGCCAGCGGAAGGCGCCAAGAAGCCGCAGCGCGTCCGCGGTGACCGCGCCGACGCGCTTGCCCTCCTCGGCGGCAAAGCGGGCGAGGAAGTGCCGGGTCAGCGCCGGAATGTCGGAGAGACGCTCGCGCAGCGGCGGCACGGTGATCGGGAACACGTGCAGCCGGTAGAACAGGTCCTCGCGGAAACGGCCGGCTCTGACATCGGCGATCAGGTCGCGATTGGTGGCGGAGACGATACGCACATCGACCTTGACCGGCTTGCGGGCGCCGACCGGCTCGACCTCGCCTTCTTGGATGGCGCGCAAGAGCTTGACCTGCGCGGCGGGCGGCAATTCGCCGACCTCGTCGAGGAACAGCGTGCCGGACGAGGCCTCGACGAACTTGCCGACATGGCGCTCGGTCGCGCCCGTGAACGAGCCTTTCTCGTGGCCGAACAGGATCGACTCGACGAGATTTTCCGGCATCGCGCCGCAATTGACCGCGACGAACGGCTTCGCCCGCCGTTCGCCCGAGCCGTGGATCGCGCGCGCGATCAATTCCTTGCCGACGCCGGATTCGCCCGCAATCAGCACCGGGATGTTCGAGGCCGACGCCTTCTCGGCGAGCCGCAGCACCGCATGCATCGACGGGCTCTTGGTGATGATGTCCTTGAAGCCGAGCGTGCCGGAGCGGCTGTGCTTGATGCGGCTGAGCTCGCCGGCAAGCGCGCTCGAGTTGAGCGCGTTGCGCAGGCTGACATTAAGCCGCTCGGCGCCGACCGGCTTGACCACGAAATCGACCGCACCCGCGCGCATCGCGGAGACGACATTGTCGATGCCGCCATGCGCGGTCTGCACGATCACCGGAACCGCGATGGCGTTTTGGCGAAGCCGCGCCAGGACGCCGAGACCGTCGAGGTCCGGCATCACCAAATCGAGGATGACGGCGTCGATCGAAGCGCACTCGGGCCCGGTCAGCAAGGTCGCGGCGGCGTCGCCGCCTTCGGCGATTGCGACCTCGTAGCCGAATTTCCGCACCATGGCTTCGAGAAGCCGGCGCTGCACCGGATCGTCGTCAACGATGAGAATGGCCAATTCGGTCCCCTCGGCGGCGTTTCCGGCCGCGCTTTGTGCCGTTTCGGGGCACTCTGCCCGCGGGTGCTTAAGAGGGTGTTAAGCCGTGGCGGAACCGCGGGCTCCTCAGCCACGTTTTGCTGACGCCGGGGCGAAGCCCGTTCATCCGGTCATCGCTGCTCCCATGCGTGCCCTCGCCGATCACGCCGATCATCGCCGCTCCCGAATGCGCCACCGCGTGCGCCACGTGGCCGCGCGCTATCGCGAGGCCAGACGCTCGCTGCGCATGCCGGTCTCGGCGCAGAGCCGGCGCGGCCTCGACTGGACCAACTTCTTCATCGCCGACGCGCAGACCGCCTTCGGCACTTTCGTCGCGGTTTATCTCGCGCAGTCGGGCTGGTCGGAGGGGAACGTCGGTCTTGCGCTCGCGACCGGCACGGTCGCCGGCGTCGTCAGCCAGCTTCCGGGCGGGGCGCTGGCCGATGTGGTGAGATGGAAGCGCGGGCTCGCGGCACTCGGCATCCTGATGGTCGCAAGCGCCGCGTTGATCCTCGCCTTCACCTCGGGTCTCGCCGGCGTGTTCGCGGCGGAGATCCTGCAGGGCTCGACCGCAGGCGTGATAACGCCGGCGATCACCGCGATCAGCCTCGGCCTCGTCGGCCGGCAAGCGATCTCGGTGCGGGCCGGGCGAAACGTCCGCTACGCGGCGGCCGGCGGTGCGCTGACCGCCGCGCTGATGGGCGCGCTCGGCAGCTATGTATCGGGCAGCGCCATTTTTCTTTTCGCGGCGGCGCTGTGTGTCCCGGCGTTGATCGCGCTGAGCAGGATTCGCGGCGACGAGATCGACTACGCCAAGGCGCGCAACGCCAGGTCCGGCGCCAAGGCCGCGAGCGTCGCCAGCATCCTTGATCTGGCGAAAAATCGCCGGCTCGTCCTGTTCGCCGGGGCGCTGACGCTATTCCAGCTCGCCGACGCCTCGATGCTGCCGCTGCTCGGCGAAAATCTCGCTGGTTCGTTGCATGGCAACGCGGCGATTGCGATCTCGGGCTTGATCATCGTGCCGCAAATCGTGGTGGCGATTCTGGCGCCGTGGGTGGGCTTCCACTGCGAGCTGAGAGGGCGCCGGCCGCTGCTGCTGCTCGGCTTCGCGCTCGAGCCGATCCGCGCCATCCTCCTCGCTCTCGCAACAGGCTATGGGCTCCTGATCGTCGCGCAGATCCTGAGCGGGATCACCGGCGCGATCATCGGCGTTCTTATCGTGCTGGTGATCAGCGATCTCACCGCGGGCACCGGCCGCTTCAACCTCGCCATCGGCGCTGTCGGCGCACTCAGCGGCATCGCCGCTTCGATCAGCACCAGCACGACCGGTTTTCTGTTCCAGGCGCTTGGCCCGCGGATCGGCTATTTGCCGCTCGCCGCGATCGCTGCCGCGGCAACCGGCGTGCTGTGGGTGTTCTTGGCGGAGACCAAGCCGGAGAAGTACGAGGAGTGAAATCGCGGCGCGCCCGGCGTCATCCGCCGCGCTCCGCCAGCACCGCGGCGAACGTTTTCGCAAACGTGTGCGCGTCGCCGGGCCAGCGCGCCGACACGTAGTCGCCATCGCGCACGACGAAGGCGGGGCGATCGTCGTCGAAGCTGTCGCGCGCCATGCCGCTCGTCTTGCGGCGGTAGTCGTGCGCGGCGGCGGGAACGTCCATGAAATCGTCGGGGCGCGCCAACGCGCGCGTCACTTCCTGCTGCACCGACATGTAGCCTAACGGCTTGCCGGCGCCATCGTCATAGGTGCGATAATAGCCGGGGTCCCAAAAGCGGACGATGCGGCCGACCATCCAGCCGCTGCGCTCCAGCGCCCAGGTGAGCGCGGTGGTCTTGCGGCCGAACAGCACGGACTTGCCCTCGCTCCCGCGGCTGCGCGCCGCGAGCAATACGCCGTGGCAGATCGCGGCGACCGGCGCGCCGGCCGCGAAAAACGCGGCGACGAGCTTCTGCAAGACGTCGCTTTCGAGATATTCGCGCATGCCGAGCGCGCGGTGACCGCCGGGCAGGAGAAGGCCGTCGAAGTCCTCGCGGCGCGCTTGTCGCCAGGCGAGCGGCGCCTGGTACGCCGGATCTTCCAGCATCGCCGCATAGGCGCGCCGCGCGTCGGCATTGGCGCGCATCACGCGGCCGACCGCGGTGACGCGCTGCAGTCCGGGGATGAAGCCCCAGAGGTCGAGGCCCTCGCCGGTCAGCATCATATCGTCGGCTTGCCCCGGCTGCCCGTCCGGCGTCGCGAATGCGACGCTGTGGCCGAGCCGCTTGAGCACGTTCCAGCTCACGGCCACTTCGGTCGGATCGAAATCCCGGCTCGGTATTGGAATGAGGACCTTCGCCATCTCCGCTCCCTAGCCAGCGGGCGCATGCGGGGCCGCGGCCTTGCGAGAGCCGCGGTGCTGCGCCACATCAATGGCCGGTGAGGCCGGCCATTCCGGCAATCCGAAACCTGCGATCCAAAGAGTTTCATGCCGATAGCGAGACTGTCAAAAAAGGGTGCGGCCAAACGGCCGGCCAAAGACGGCCCGGCGCGGGCCAAAACCGCGCTCGGGACCTTGCCGGAGTGGAACCTCGACGACCTTTATTCCGGCCTCGACGATCCGCGGATCAAGCGCGATCTCGATCGCGCCGACGCCGAATGTGTCGCGTTCGAGGCGGCCTATAAGGGCAAGCTCGCGGAGTTCGCGCGCTCGCGCGAGGCCGGCGAAGCACTCGCCGAGGCGGTGCGCCGCTACGAGGCGATCGACGATCTGGTCGGCCGGCTCTCATCCTATGCCGGGCTGATGCATGCCGGCGACACCGTCGATCCCGCGCGCACCAAATTCTTCGGCGACGTGCAGGAGCGGCTGACGGCAGCCTCGACGCATCTCCTGTTCTTCACGCTCGAGCTCAACCGCATCGACGACGCGCTGATCGAAGCGGCGATGGCTGATCCCGCGCTCGGCCACTACCGGCCGTGGATCGAGGACGTGCGCCGCGACCGGCCTTATCAGCTCGAGGACCGCGTCGAGCAGCTGTTTCATGAGAAGTCGGTGACTGCCGCGGCCGCGTGGAACCGGCTGTTCGACGCCACCATTGCCAGGCTGCGTTTCAAGGTCGAGGGCAAGTCGCTGCCGATCGAGCCGACGCTCAATCTGCTCCAGGACCGCTCCGGCGCGAAGCGCAAGGCCGCCGCGCAGGCGCTCGCGCACACCTTCAAGGAGAACCTGCAGCAATTCGTGCTGATCACCAACACGCTCGACAAGGACAAGGAGATCTCCGATCGCTGGCGCGGCTTCGCCGACATCGCCGATGCGCGGCACCTGGCCAACCGGGTCGAGCGCGAAGTGGTCGACGCGCTCGTTGCCGCCGTGCGCGCTGCCTATCCGCGGCTGTCGCATCGCTACTATGCGCTCAAGGCGCACTGGTTCGGCAAGAAGCGGCTGCCGCACTGGGACCGCAATGCGCCGCTGCCGCAGGTGCCGACGCGCACCGTCGGCTGGATCGAGGCCAGGAACACGGTGCTCACCGCCTATGGCGCGTTCTCGCCGAAAATGGCGGCGATCGCCGAGCGCTTCTTCGACGACCGCTGGATCGATGCGCCGGTGCGGCCGGGCAAGGCGCCGGGCGCCTTCGCCCATCCGACGGTGCCGTCGTCGCATCCTTACGTGCTGCTCAACTATCAGGGCAAGCCGCGCGACGTGATGACGCTCGCGCATGAGCTGGGCCATGGCGTGCATCAGGTGTTGGCGGCGCCGAACGGCGCGCTGATGGCGCCGACGCCGCTCACGCTCGCCGAGACCGCGAGCGTGTTCGGCGAGATGCTGACCTTCAGGAAGCTCCTCGCCAACACGCGCGACAACAAAGAGCGCAAGGCGATGCTTGCCGCCAAGGTCGAGGACATGATCAATACCGTGGTGCGCCAGATCGCGTTCTACACCTTCGAGCGCGCCGTCCACACCGAGCGCAAAAACGGCGAGTTGACCGCGGCGCGCATCGGCGAGCTTTGGCTTGACGTGCAGCGCGAAAGCCTCGGCCCGGCGATCGAGATCAAGCCCGGCTACGAGACGTTCTGGGCCTATATCCCGCATTTCATCCATTCGCCGTTCTATGTCTACGCCTACGCTTTCGGCGATTGCCTGGTGAATTCGCTCTACGCGGTCTACCAGCGTGCCGACGCGGGCTTTGCCGAGCGCTACCTCGCGATGCTTTCGGCCGGCGGCACCAAGCACCACACCGAGCTGCTGGCGCCGTTCGGCCTTGATGCGCGCGATCCGGCGTTCTGGCAGGACGGGCTTGCGGTGATCGAGCGAATGATCGGCGACCTCGAAGATCTGGAGGCCTAAGCCGAAAACGGCTCGCAATCTCAAATTGCGCGCTGCTATAGTGCCGCTCAAGCTTTTCTCGGGCAGGGGCGGCTGTGACCGATCAAAGCGCGAGCGCAGCGGGGACGGGCGAGCCTTCTTTCGGCCAGCTCTACGAGTTTCCCGAGGTCTTCAGGCGCGAGGTCGAAATCGTCAACGCGCGGCGCGCGCGGCAGGCCGGGGTCGCGGTCGAGATGGACGTCGAGATTCGCCGGCGCCCCGGCGAAATCGACATCGCCGTGGAAACTCAGGAAGTTCGCCGGGTCGTCACGCCGGATTTCGAAGGCCGGGAACAGCGCGGCGCATTCGCGCTCGAGATCGAGGCGCAGGAGGTCGCCGGACAACCGGTGCTCAGACCGCCGGCTGGCGCCAATGTCGTTGGTCTGGCGCTTTCCGGCGGCGGCATCCGCTCGGCGGCATTCTGCCTCGGCGTCCTGCAGGCGCTGGACCGAGCCGAGGTGCTCGAGCGCGTCGACTACATGTCGACGGTGTCGGGCGGCGGCTATGTCGGCTGCTCGCTGACCGCCGCGCTCGAATCCACGGGCGAGTTTCCGTTCAAGAGCCGGCTCGAGGAGGACGAGCCGCCGGCGCTGCAGCAAATCCGCAACTATTCCAATTACCTGTTTCCCCGGGGTCCGGCGGACCTTTTGCACAACGCCTCGATCTATGCGCGGGGTCTCCTGGTCAACGCCGTGCTGGTGGTGCCGGCGCTCCTCGCCGCGGCGGCAATGACGCTCATCTATTACGCGATGCAGCGGGCCGAGGGCGCCGCGAGCCACGTCCTGCGTTCAATCTTCAATCCATTCGGTCTGCAGCATTTTTTCGTCACGCTCGACCTCGCAATAGCGCTCGTTGTCGTTGGCGTCGGGTGGGGCATCGCGCAGTCGCTCCCGGGCTTGGCGAGCGAACGGGAAATTCCCGGCCGATGGACGCGGCGAGTTGGTTTTCTCATCCTGGTGTTTTTCGCGGTGCTGTTTTGCGAGCTGCAACCGTTCATCCTCGACGAGATGACCGGCGAGGGGACCGGCAATGTCGCCGACGTTGTCGCACAATGGATCAAGACCGCCACCCTGATCCTGGCGCCGATCAGTGCGGGCATGGCCTTCCTGGCCAACAAGCTTGGCGAATACGTCAAGAGCCTGATGCAGTCGCCGCGGTCGAGCGGCCCCATCAAAGCACTCGCCCTCAAGGCGGCGATCCTGGTCGCCGGCCTGATCCTTCCGATCGCGATCTGGGCGATCTATCTCGATGTCAGCTATTGGGGATTGTGCATCGAGGCGCCGAACTGCAAGTGCACGCCGCCGCAGTG
>Ga0187780_10002957_pt1 | contig 12797 bp, 13 predicted proteins | sample 1015_Q2_SP10_20__FD_132429 | JGI IMG/M metagenome (GOLD analysis project Ga0187780, IMG submission 132429) | Tropical peat soil microbial communities from peatlands in Department of Meta, Colombia - 1015_Q2_SP10_20_MG | ecosystem: Environmental > Terrestrial > Soil > Wetlands > Peat | place...
CAAGGGCATGCTCCCACCAACTTGTAAGACACAGGCTCGCATCTTATTCTCAACAGTCTCAAAGATACGTGAGTGAAGCTTCAGGGTTTGACTACGTAATCCCCCCCATTATCAAAGAAGATGAAAAGCTTAAAAAGCATTTTGAAGACTTCATGGAAAAGGCACAGGAAGCATATAGCCATCTCATAAATAAACTCAATGAAAAAGGTATAAAGGGAGAATCAGCCAATCAGGATGCAAGGTTCGTGCTTCCAAATGCGGCTGAGACCAAGATAATGGTCACGATGAACGCGAGGGAGTTGCTCCACTTTTTTAGACAGAGGTGCTGCTTTAGGGCTCAGTGGGAAATAAGACAGATAGCACAGCAAATGGTATTCTTAGTAAAGAAAGTCTCTCCAACCATTTTTGAAAAAGCCGGTCCTGCGTGTTTATACACACTCTGCCCGGAAGGAGAAATGAATTGCGGGCAGGCAAAAACAGTTAGGAAGATATATGGCAGTAAATACAGAGAAAAGAAAAGAAAGACAACAAGAAAACCAAAACTTTTAAGTTCTCAAAAGAAATTGTTTCAAGAATAAAGAATCACCCTAAGGCTTCTCTGCGCCTCTTCCCTCTTCATCCCTGCAGTGAACCCCCTCCCTTTCACCTGGTTTACCTCACCGGATGGCCTGATCAGAAGGATGGAAAAGACTGAGGTCCATAAGACCGGTCCAGGAAAATCCATGCGTGGCTTTTCCTGGTTATATAAGGTAAAATTACGCTGTGCAAAAAAATTTGATCTGCAGACCTATGATCATGTTTGGAGGCAAAGGCGGTGTGGGTAAGACCACCTGTTCGGCAGCCGCTGCATTGCAACTCGCATCATCCGGACAGAAAACGTTGATTATCACATCCGATGCAACCCCCTCCCTTTCCGACATCTTTGAAGAAGAGATAGGAGATAGGATTAGATGCATAGAGACGCGTCTCGACGCGGTAGAAATAAGTGATGACGCCATCCTGAACAAGTGGAAGAAAAAATTCGGCCCTGATTTCTATGAGATACTCTCTCATCTCATAGATGTGGAAGGCCTGGACAACGAGTCGCGCCACCAGCTGCTGGACTATATCGGCTCTGCCCCCTCACTGAGGGAAGAGACCATGCTTGACCTTATCGTGGATATGGCTGAGACAAGCACATATGATCGTATTGTCTGGGATACTGCACCTGCGGGGGAAACACTGAATCTCCTCAATATGCCGACCTACATGAGGAGCCATCTCGCTGCCGGCTCCAGGGTTTTCGAGGGGCTGGACAAAATCGGGAAAAAGATCACAGGGAAAAGGTCTATCGCGCATATCATGGATGAATGGATTGCGGCATCGGAGAGGATCTCCCGATACATTCACCGCAGCGCAGCCTTCGTCATGGTCACTAACCCTGAAGCCCTCGTGGTCAAACAAGCCCGAAGGGTAGTGGAAACCCTCAGGGGATATCAGATCACTCTCCAGGGTATGATTATCAATAGGGTGATCAATGATCCCGACTCCCAGTCACTGAGGACCCTGCAGAAAATGCAGGAAAACTATCTGGCAGATCTCTTAAGGCTGGCAGATGGATTACCGGTCGCAACCCTTCCCTTCTCGCTGAAGGAGATAAGAGGCAAGCATGCCTTAAGAGACATGGGAGAAAGATTGATAAAGGAGCTGAAACTGTAATGCCTACCCTCTTCAGACCCAGATCTGACCTGATCCTGCTTCACCCCCCCACTGTCTTCAGCTTCCGCGAGCGGCCGGGTTTCTACGGTCCCATGAGCGATGTGATACCCTCTTCTTCGATCTTTGAGATTTATCCCATCGGTTTTCTTACCATCTCCGACTATCTCCACCGCCACGGAATACCGGTGAGGATCGTAAACCTTGCGATGAAGATGCTCAGGGCTGAGTCTTTCAATCCAGAGAAATTCATAAGGAATCTGGATGCGGTGGCCTTTGGTATTGACCTCCACTGGCTCCCCCACGCGGACGGAAGCCTCTGCCTTGCGGAAATGGTAAAAAAGCATCATCCCGGGAAGCCGGTTATTCTCGGCGGGCTCTCTGCCACCTACTATCACGATGAGATCATGATGGACTACCCCTTCGTGGATTTCATCGTGCTCGGCGATTCTGCAGAAGAACCTCTGCGCATGCTGATGGAGGCGATAAAGTCCGGGACCGGCTTTGAGCGGGTACCGAACCTTGTATGGAGGGACGGAGGCGGAAAGGTCATCACAAATGAAATTTCCAACAGGCCGGAAAACCTCGACGACATCAATTTCGATTACCTCCACCTTCTCAAGATGGCCATAAAATACCGCGACCCGTCAGGGTATATCCCCTTCCGGTACTGGCTCAGTTATCCTGTCACCGCGGTATTCCAATGCAGGGGATGCGTCCATAACTGCGCTTCATGCGCGGGCTCCCACTCTTCTTTCAAGAGGCTTTGCATGAGGGATAAGCCATGTTTCAGGCCCCCGGAACTTCTCGCGGAAGATATCAGAAAAATCTCGGAATACACGGGCGCGCCGGTCATGGTGATAGGAGACCTGCTGCAGGCCAGGGATGACTATACCATAAGATTTTTGGATACGATCAAACAATACGCAATAAAAAATGAGCTGACTGTCGAGTTCTTTACCCCTCCCCCCGAACAGTTTATCAGAAAAGTCGCTGACTGTATCGAAAACTTTAATGTCGAGGTATCCCCGGAATCACACGATCCAAAGGTCAGGAAGGCCTTCGGGAAACACTATGAAAACAGGGAGCTGGAACAGATGATTGCAACGCTCCTCGATGCCGGCTGCAAGAGGATTGACATATTCTTCATGGTTGGCCTGCCTTACCAGGATTACCGGTCGGTCATGGAGACCGTGGGATACTGCGAAGAGCTTTTGAGGAAATTCGGTAGCACCCGGCGGCTCCTTCCCATGATAGCGCCCCTCGCGCCCTTCATAGACCCAGGCAGCAGCATCTTTGAGGAGCCGGAGAAGTTCGGCTACCGCCTTCACTACAAAACCCTTAAGGAGCACCGGCAGGCCATGCTTATGCCAAGCTGGAAATATACCCTCAATTACGAGACGGAATGGATGACAAGGGAGGATATTGTGAAGGCCACGTATGACGGCGCCCTCATGCTCCTCGACATCAAAGAAAAGTATCAGGTCATTGGGAAGGAAAAGGCTTCAATGGTAAGAGAGCATATCGAGAAGGCAAAGGTCCTCATTGAACATATCGATAGCTCAGGGCAGATCGATGACGCAACAAGGGCAGAGATCCTTCACCTCAATACCCTCGCTTCCCTCTGCGATAAGCGCGAGCTTGACTGGCCCATAAAGGGCTGGAGGCTCAATCTTCTTAAAATTTTCAAGTCACTCTTAAAATAAAGGAAGCAAACCAATTAGAAAGATATATGGTAGCCCACATCTACGGGTACCACGAAGAGATCGCCCGCCTGAGAACGCTTAAGTCAGCCCCCAAATAGAGGATTCGGCATTGTCCTAAGGCTGGGCCTGCATCTTTTCCCTCTTCATCTTCAAGACAAGAAGCGCAATCATGCCTGTCATAAAAAAGATACTCCCCACCAGTGCCCAGACAGCGCCAGGCTCTCTACTCAGTTCCAGGAGCACCATCTTACTGGGAAAGGCCCGAAGGTCCTTTACATAGACACCAACACCTTCATGAAACATTGGTTTGTTCGGCATGAGCCTGTCTTGTTCCATCACCTGCCCGTTGTACCATTCAACATCAACTGCCCAGTCAGAGAGATACCCATAAGAGTCGAATGACATGGCGATTGCCTTAATTTGCAATACCGAGTTGTCAGGCATCTCCAGAGGTGTCCCCTCTGTACCAGCCGCAAAGATCTTGAATGCTCCTGCAGCGCTCGAAAGATGGGCTACCAGCATGAAGAGGAACCCTATATGGACTATCTGGGGTGAGATCAGGAGCATCCATTGCACGACTTTTCTCTTTTTAACTATGGAATCGATGCTGCACACAAGGGTGTTTGCTGAGAGGACAAGAAGGAGTCCCATGGAAGCCCAAAGCCACCATGTGCTCTTCACAGGCTGCTCCCTCATCCACTCAAGGAGAGGCATGGAATGGACAGACTGAAATGCATTCTCACCCGGTATGCTAACAGCACCTGCAAGCAGCACTACGAGGACAAGACAAAGAAGCCATAGAGACGTCTTGAGGGATACGAGGAATCCTATTACAGCCCTTCCTGCCATAGCTCAAAAAGTGTGTGAGCTTTTCATGAAGAGACTCACTCCAAGATAGGTGAACATTACCACAAAAAAACCCAAGATGCCGAGAGATGCCAATGGTCTCACTGCCCATCCCTGCATCAGCCTGGCATGGAGATAGAACGTATAGAAAAGCCAGACGAGGGATGTCCAGAGTTCCTTCGGGGTCCAGAGCCAGTAGGTGCCCCATGCAAGATATGCCCATATGCCGCCCAAAATCATGGACAGGGAGAACAGACAGTAACCAATGAGTATGGCACGGTATTGGAGAGCCTCACGAACCTCCTTTCGTCTGAGAGAGAGGACCCCGATCAGAGCCCCTATTCCAAATAGCGCATAGGAAAAAAATGCAAGAACCACATGAAGTTCAAACCACAGGGTCTTCAGTACGGGGGGGAGAGGCGCATTATGCGGCTGCCAGAAGATTCCTGATGCAGTAAACACTATAGCCGCACAAGAAATTCCCCGTGAGAGTGCAGGGTGTCCTTCCGTTCCCCTATCGAAAGGGATGGAGAACGCAACCATTGCTGCAGAGAGAAAGATGAGGGTATCATGGGGACCCACAAGGGGGAGCCTTCCGAGATGAAGCCCCCGGGAGATGATATACGCGCCCTGGAGGATGAGGCCGAAATAGAGAAAGACCCTTTTCCATAGGCTTAGGAGGTAAAAAGGCAATGCGTAAAACGCAGTGATCATAGCAGAACCTATTTTACAGGAAAAGAACCGAAATGAGTGTTGCACGTATGTCACCCTGAAAAGATATGCGAGTGCTAAAACAGACACGAATTTGCTATGATAAAAAATCCTTTAAATCCATGAACATGAATTTCTCACACTTTCTTAATTCCTTCACCGGCATGTATATGGCCCAGGCATTCTGCCATTCTGTCATCGCCGCCCTCATTGTGGACAGGGCCATCCAGGCATGGCGCATCAGTAATCCTCTCATACGCCAGAGGTTCAGTCTCATTGTGATGGTATTCCCACTCCTCTCGTTTCCGGTTTACCAGATAATAAACCCTGACAGGGGCTCACTCTCTTTCAGGTTAGAGGCCCTCTTTGACATAAACAGGTGGCTGAATATGGAGTTGTGGGGAAAGCTTCCGTTAAGCATGATTTTCATTCTCATTCTGTCAACCACCACTCTTGTGTTCCTGTTTCAGGAGATAATCCCCATCATAAAGCACACCATTGAGGCCTGGTCTGCATCTGAAGAGGTGTCACGCCACGACAATCCTGTCATCCATAAGGCATTGGAACTCATCCCAGGGGAGAAACCCTTTGTCTCTCTCATCGATGATGATGACGAATTAATCCTTTTTTCCACCACAGTAAAGAGTCCCACAATTTTTTTGTCCACAGGACTGATAAGGGGACTGAGCGTAGATGAGATACAGGCTGCCATCGCCCATGAGATTGCCCATATCAGAAGAAACAGGCGTCCCTTACTGATGATCATCTATTTAATACGGATTCTGATGTTCTTTAACCCCGTGGTACTCGTGGAATTCAGGAGAATTGTTCAGGAAGAAGAAAAGGTTTGCGATGACATCGCGGTTTCTCTGACCCAAAAACCCCATGCCTTGGCTAAAATCCTCGAAAAATTCAACATGAAGACAGAGACCCTTCCTCTTGAAAAAATGAAGAACCTCTCGGCGCTAAGCACGGTGGTTGAGGATTATAGCCACAACGTCCACATGCAAAGCAGAATCATCCGGCTCGAAAAGGGGATAGGCGTCCAATCAAGTGGGCAATGGGGCAAGTTTTTTATCACGGTAGTGGTCATCCTCGTGATAAACTATTTTGTCGTATGAGGGGAAAGGGGTGAACATGCATAAGAGGGTGTTCGGCTTTCTTTATTTTGCTATGGCTATCGTAGTCCTCATCGGAGTGCTCAAAGTTACCAACTGGCTGCCCACGGTATTCCAGGAGGGTATCATTAGGAAATACGATAGCATCGAGGAGGTTAAATTAAGATTACGGCTGAGAGATATTTACATTCCCTCCTACTTCCCCCAAAAGTTTAGATGGCCGCCCTCAAGAATCCTGGCGCAGTCAAAACCCTTCATTGCCGTGGTGATGGAATTTCGAAATATGGAGACAGGAGAGACCGCCCTCGTTATTACCCAGTCTGAAAACAGGGAATTTGCACCGGATAAGAGCATAGTTATCTCACAGATCAAAGAGAAGGTGAACTACTCGCTGAACGGCAAGCCATCCGCACTGGAAGTCGGCGTATGCAAGAACGACATACCCTGCAGCATGATCTCATGGGAAGAAGGGAATACCTGGATACGAGTCGAAATGAAATCCACCCCTTTTGAGCTCATTAGGATCGCTGAAAGCATGATCCACTAATTCAGTAACCCTCTGTTCCCCGGTCGTAACGCCGCACGGGAATACCCTTGTCCCCTCCTTTCCGAGTGCAGACTTTTCTTTCTTTTCAGACATATAGGATAAATTTCCAATGAAAATAGGAATTTCTTCCAATTATATTCATCCCCTGCATTTGTTATAAATAACCCAGCAACAGCGCGGGGCAATAAGAAAGGGGGTGAGTGGGATGCTTAGGTACAAAGGAGGACAGAAGGTGGGGGAAAGGGCGCTGCCATTCACGGCAGTGGGGATGGTCCTGGCGCTGGTCGGAAAAAAGGTATTTTCAAGCATGTTCAACGACCTCGGCAATCTTGTGTCATTCAGGTGGAGGCCAAGTGAAGCACATCTTGCCGGTAAGGGAAAGAAACACAAGGGAATGGGGGGAGACCCAATAAAGAAGCAAGAATTAAGTATAGATTATTATTAATAAAGTACCATAGAGCAATGACGAAAGAGAAAGGAGGTTAACTATGTATACGTTGTATGATTTCATGACACACATAAAAGGGGTGGAGTACATTTTGGCACTCCTGTTCATTGCAGGATACATCCTGTATTCAGAGGTATTGAAACCAAGGCCTTTCAAGACCATGATCGACACGGGAAAAGACGATATTGAACATATCAAGAAGACCGGATTCAGGAACACGCTAAAGGTCATTGGGAAGATTGCGGCAGCTCCTTTCATCGGCATAGCCTATGTGGTCATGCTTCCTTTTGCTTTTTTTGCTGCCCTGGGTTCTGCCGCAATGAATGGAGCGATGATCCTCGTGGGGAAGACCGCAGTATTTGGCTGGAGACCCACAGAGGCATATTTTACCGGCAAGAAGAAAAAGAAAGAAGAGAAGAAAAAAGACGAGAAAGACTAGCGTGTCAGGTATGTACTACGCAAGAATCCTAAGCAAGCCCCGATGGATGGATTCCGGGCATTATCTGTTCAGCGGGAATTACACTAACAAAAAGGAGGCCCCTAAATGAAAAGAGGTTTAGTCCTGTTTTTCGCTATTACCCTTTCCCTGTTCTTCGCCGTCTCCCTCTATGCCGGCAGTTCGGGAAAGGCGCCGGATGTCGTATCCCTCGATACCATGAAGGACAAGTATGAGGCAGTACCATTTACTCACAAGAAACATGCCGACATGATTTCGGATTGCGGGAAGTGCCACCATCAACATGGAAACAATGCTGCCGACCCCTGTAAAGACTGCCATGCGGTGACGCCTTCGGTATTTAAACAATCGGTGACCGCCGGCTTCCTGCCCTGCAGAAACTGCCACACCTCACCGAACCCTCAAAAGCCACACCTCGTGAGTTTAAAGGTCGCATACCATAGCAAGTGTTTTGAATGCCACTGGGGAATGGGCAACATAGGCACAGACCCGAAGGGGTGTACCGAACTGTGCCACGCTATCAAGGGAACAAAACTGAGCTCATCAAAATAATAAAGGAGGTTTTTATGGGAAAGTCTCAAAACCCTGATGAACACAATGGAGAGAAAAAGACCCCGCGCACAATCACGCGCAGATGCTTTTTGGGTACCGTAGGCGCCCTCAGCACCACCGCTCTCATTGGGACCGGTTCCAAGGCATCCGCAGCAGGTAACTTTGAAGGGTGGCCCAATCGTTTTGGAGTGCTCACCGATCTGACCGCATGTGTAGGCTGCCGGAGTTGCGAAAAGGCCTGCAACGAGGTCAACAATCTCCCCTCTCCAAAGGTTCCGTTTGACGATAAATCCGTCTTCAATGAAGCGAGAAGGCCCAACGAAAATGCGTATACTATCGTGAATCAGTATGCCAACCCGAAGGATAAAGACAAGCCTATTTACCGCAAATTGCAGTGCAACCACTGCGAGGAACCGGCATGCGCAAATTCCTGCCCTATCCATGCCTATAATAAAACCCCTGAGGGCGCGGTCTTGTATAGGGAAGATTTCTGCTTCGGCTGCAGGTACTGCATGGCAGCCTGTCCCTTTAATGTGCCTGCCTTTAACTACTGGAGTGCCTTAGAGCCAAAGATCATGAAGTGCACCATGTGTTATCCAAGAATCAAGAATGGCGGCATACCGGGATGTGTAGAGGCCTGCCCGGCAGGAGCCCTCACCTTTGGGAAAAGGGATTTATTGCTCAAGCTGGCTGCGGAAAAGATCGCAAAGAATCCCGATAAGTATGTAGACCATATTTACGGCGAGCGTGAGGCGGGTGGAACGAGCTGGATCTATATTTCGGGGGTACCATTCGGCGAGTTGGGCTTCCCGACAAACCTTCCCAACAAACCGCTCGCTGAAGAGACGAAGGGGTTCCTCGGTGCAGTCCCGGTGGTACTTACCGTATGGCCGGCCCTTTTTGGCATGTGCTATGCGGCCCTGCGCCACAGGGATGAACTCGAGAAAGAAAAGTTCAAGGATGAAAAAAAAGAGGAGGTAACACATGAATAATGAAGCTGTAGCCAGACCAGAAGGGAATTTCAGGGCCTGGTTCATGGACAAGCTCCTGATGGGTATGACCTGGCCCGAATACGGGAAATCACTGATTACCCCCTTCAATATCGTTGCCGCACTCATATTGAGTGTAGGCCTTCCCCTCATGGCCTATCGGTTCATTTTTGGACTTGCAGCGATCACCGACGCATCCCACGATTATCCCTGGAGCCTCTTTCTCTGCTGGGGACTGTTCAGCGGTGTCCCTCTCTCTGCTACCGGATTTGTGATGGGCACAGCCTATTATATCTTCGGGTTCAGGAGATATGCCCCGCTGCTAAGACTCGCCTTGCTCGCAGGACTCCTGGGTTATTTCTTCGCAGTCGTCTATCTTCTCATGGACCTCGGCAGGCCCTGGCGCATATACTACCCCATGATCATCGATTTCGGTACCGCCTCTGTTCTCTTCCTCGTCGCATGGCACGTGGCCACGTACCTGACCGTTCAGATCTTTGAATTCAGCCCTGCGATACTGGAATGGATCAAGTCAAGGCGGGTCCGGAGATGGGCAATGAACCTCACCATCGGCATGACCATAGCGGGTATCGTCCTCTCGACACTCCATCAGTCTGCTCTTGGTGCGATGTACCTGCTCATGCCGGGTAAGGTGCATCCCCTGTGGTATTCGTCCTATATACCTGTTCAGTTCCTGAGTTCCAGCATCTTTGCTGCCCTCTCCATGATAATAGTCGTAAGTACGCTCTCTGCCAGGTTCCTGAGGCACCGGTGCGATAATCATTTCCTGAGCAACCTCGACAGCCTGACGGTCGGACTCGCGAAGGGCGCCGCTATCGCTATTTACGTCTATATGGTACTGAAAGTCATCGGCATAGCACACGATATGAACTGGCATTACCTCAACACACCGTATGGCTACTGGTTCCTAGTCGAGGTGTTAGGTTTCGTGCTTCTGCCCGGTTTGCTGTTCAGCCTTGCGGTCAAGAAAAACAGCGCCGGCATAGCCAGATTCGCCGCCGTGTATGCAGTGGTAGGGGTTGTTCTTAACAGAATGAATTTCACATTGATAACCTTCAACTGGAATCTCCCCCACCACCTTCACGAGATTATTCCGCGCTGGCGGGAATTTGCAGTTGTCCTCTCTATTGCAACCATCCACATTCTCATTTTCCGCTGGATATTGAACCGGATGCCGGTCCTCAGCGAAGAACCGGGGTACCCCGACGCTCATTATAGACAAGAATGAAGAAGGTGCGGGAAATGAGGCGGGGTACCCACCTGTACGAGCCCCCTTCCCTTGTGATGAAGGGAGGGGGGCTGAGCCGGGGAGATGCCCCCATGCGCTTTCCTTCGTGCCGTGCATTACACAAAAACCGGCATAGGGTGATCGCACTTCTCTCGACCCTGATACTCTTCGGCTTCCTTTTCACATGCCTTAATCTTTCTGAAGGGGGTGTTTATGAAAGGGATGATGGGGATAATCGTCCTGCTGTCCTGCTTCTTTGTGGCAGCCATCTTTTCTGCTGAGCCTGCAATCGCCGGAGAGGCTGTGCTTTCCAGAGATCTCGCGGCGCTCTCTGATGATGCGCGGTCCTGTCTGGAATGCCATGGGAAGCAAAAGATAGTGAAAACATTTGAGAGCGGTGAATCGGTCTCTGCGTATGTGGATGCTAAGAAATTCCAGGTCTCCGCCCATAGCTTTCTAACCTGCTCACAGTGTCACACCGAGTTTTCTGCGGAAAACCACCCCTCTAGGAGATTCAGATCCAAGAAGCAGTATCAGGTTACGTCATCACTCGCATGCAGACATTGCCACCCTGATGAACAAATCAAAGGGAAGCCCATCCATGCAAATTTGTTGCGTGGAGAAAAGGAAGGCAAACTGTCTCTGTGCACTGAATGTCACGGTGCTCACTACATTATGCCCGTTGCAGGGGGAAAGGTGTTCGCCGGCGAGGAGCACTATTGCCTGAGATGCCATGGACATGATCTGACCACGGCCTTTAAAGATGGGGAATCACTACCGCTTTTCATCGATAAATCGGTCCTGCAACGCTCCGTTCACAACAAGCTCAGTTGTTGGGACTGCCATTATGGGTTCTCCTCGGAAGACCATCCCCGGAGAACCTTCCGCTCCAGGAGGGAATATACTATTGCCTCCTCAGATAGTTGCCGACGCTGCCACTTTGACAAGTACTCACAGACCCTCGAGAGCATCCATTACTCCATGCTCAGCAAGGGGGTCCTTAAGGCCCCTGTCTGCATCGACTGCCATGGCTCCCACTCCATCTCGCGCGGGAGCAAGGACAGAGCAGTTACCACCAGGAGGTGCCAGCAGTGCCACGAAGAGATTTACTCTGTATATGTAAAAAGTGTTCACGGAAAGGCCCTCCTTGATGAACAGAATCAAGACGTGCCAATCTGTGTCGACTGCCACAAGGCTCACAACATCACCCAGGCCCACACACTGGATTACCGTGAGCGGATACCTGAGATCTGCAGCAGCTGCCATGCGAACAAGGCGATTGTGGAGAAATATGGTCTTTCCACAGATGTGGTGAAGACATATCTCACAGACTTTCATGGGGTCACACTTGAATTTTATAAAAGGCAGCGCGAGGCGCTTGAAAAACCTGCACGTCCCATAGCTGTGTGTACTGATTGCCACGGCACCCACAATATCATCAGCACGAAAGGCACTGATGCAGCTCTCCTGAAGGCCAATCTGGCAAAGAGGTGCCAACAGTGCCATAAAGATGCACCAAAGAACTTTCCGGACACTTGGCTCTCCCACTATGAGCCGAACATGAGGAGCGCCCCGCTCGTCTTCATCGTGAATTTAATGTATAAGATCTTTATCCCGATTCTCATAATAGGGCTTGTCCTGCAGATTCTCCTGCATATATGGCGTTATGCAGTCGACAGGTAGAAAGTGAGGGATACAATGACAGAGGATACGACTCTTCACCAAAAGAGGATAAGGCGATTCGGTCTCCCGCGCATTGTGGAGCATTGGCTCTCGATGCTCACCTTCGGAATTCTCGTAGCCACAGGGCTCACGCAGAGCTTCTTCTCCCTTGACATTTCCCGCTGGATTGTCCTGAAGATGGGAGGGATCGACACTATCAGATTGATCCACCGCCTCACCGGGCTCGTTTTTGTTCTTGCAACCTTCTCTCACATGGTCGTCGCAGCTGTAGGAGTTGCCGTGAGGAAATGGCAGCCTTCAATGGTGATCACCACAAGTGATTTCATGAATGTGATACATGACATGAGATATTACCTCGGGACTGAGAACTCCCCTGCAACGTGTGACCGCTATACCTACAAGCAAAAATTTGAATACTGGGGGATTCTGACCGGGAGCCTTCTCATGATAGGTACGGGGCTCATCCTGTGGTTTCCGGTCCTGGTGACGCGATACTTCCCTGGCGAACTCATTCCTGCGTCAAAGGCGTTACACTCAAATGAGGCGCTGGTGATAGTCCTCCTCATCGCGGTATGGCATATCTACAATTCTATATTCAGCCCCGAGGTTTTCCCCCTTGACACAACGATCTTTACTGGCTATATCTCGAGGGAAAGGATGATACGCGAACATCCCATTGAGCTCGCACGTAGGGAAGGGGTGCGCGTGGAAGAGATTACTGAACAAGGGAAGGGAATTCATGAAACAGGCTCAGAAGAAGTCTTCCCTTGAGCAGACCGTGCAGAGACTTTCCTAG
>Ga0187780_10002960_pt1 | contig 12790 bp, 4 predicted proteins | sample 1015_Q2_SP10_20__FD_132429 | JGI IMG/M metagenome (GOLD analysis project Ga0187780, IMG submission 132429) | Tropical peat soil microbial communities from peatlands in Department of Meta, Colombia - 1015_Q2_SP10_20_MG | ecosystem: Environmental > Terrestrial > Soil > Wetlands > Peat | place...
ATAAAAAACACAGCGATGGTGAGCATCATCATCCGGCGGCGTTGTTGCAGCCTAGCAACGAAGTAGTCGCTTGCGTCTTGCGGCAGACTCGCCGCCAGTTGAGACCAAAAACGCAAAAAGGAGTCGCTGAGATACTCGACCAGGGCGGCAGTAATGAGGAACGCAAGCAGTGCCAAGTCCATGCCCTTTTTGTAGGCAGGGTCGATGCCGAAACTCAGGCCGAATTCCCACGGGATAGCAGATCCGGCGGCGAGCCGGTCGGCAAAGAGAAAGCTGAAGTACAAGGTTCCGTACGCGTAGAACGGCAGCAGAGACGTCAGCGTCACGCCGAACCTTGGCTGGGCGCTCGTTTTCTTGTTCGGTTGAGTTTCCTGCTTGCGAAATCCGAGGATCATGCACAGGCTCGCACCGAGAACCCCCATGAGTGGACAGAGCATTAGAATCAGAATCGTTCCCAAGTTAAGAATGAGGTTGATGACTGCGACAATGAGTGCGCTAAAGAAGAAGACGATCGGAATCGACCAGCCGACTCCCTCCACCGATAGAATTGCGCACAGCATCCATAGCAGGCTCAGGGTTAAATAGTTCAGGGCAGCTAGGACAAGGTAGCCCTCGGAAAACAGGCGAAAATAAGTCCCTAACGTCACTCCCAGCAACATGCAAACTAGGTTGCTGGCTAAGCCGAGCTTCAGCAACAACATGCACCAGCGACGGGCCAGAAATGGTTCTTTAAGACCGAAGTAAAAACCGCCCCGGCGGAAGATCATTTGGATGAAACCGCCAGTTGTGATCAGGCTGGCGATAAGCGACAGTCCCAGGGCCCCACCAAACTCCGGTGAAACCTGCAGTGCTGTCGGGTGCAGGTATTCGAGTACCAGCAGGGCCATCCACGGAATCGAATAGACCAAGCTCAAAGAACACTTGCGCGCCGCAAAGCCCGCTTCGGTCCGGAGAAGAACTGGAAAGCTCCACTTTGCCGCGCTGCGACTTTCGCCGGAATCCTGGGGAAGGCATAGGAAAAGGTGCTGCGCCAAACAAAACACATCGCTGAAACCGCATTCTTGTGCGAATCGGTCGTTGTGTCCGAAGGACTCGATTAGGGCGGCGATTTCCTGGGCATCAGCCACCTGAGGAGACACGGCCTGAACTTCTTCGAGTAGGCCTTTGACTGCCGCCTGGCTCATTCGAGTTCTCCGCAATCGAAAGCTTGTGTCTGTAGCACAATTCGCCTGGGCAGCTCAACCGTTTTGGCTCCAAGCTGTTCCGCGGCCGAACTGACGTGCACCGAGTGTTGACGTGTGTCGATCACAACCGTGTAAGAACCCACCGTCCGCCAGAAATAAGTTCCGTCCGCACCCACGGTGGAGGGCATTCGCCCCCCTGCGAGTACGAAATCGGAGCGTTTGCAGCTGCGCTCAGGAAGCAGGTTGTGAACGGCGGCGAAGTCGGGTTCCCCCCAGCCGAAACCATCCAAATCGTACAGCCATGCGCTCCACCAGGCATAGCTGAACTTCTCGGGCGCGAATGTGCTTTGCTGCGGATTGGTGGTAGTGGCAAAAACTTGCGACTTATATCGCTGGCGACCGTCCAAGGCAGCGTGCAATCGCTGTTGCCATTCGGAACTGTCTTCATAGGCGCCATTCTTCACCTGAAAGGATTCCAACAGGAAAAGATCTCGCCCATCCAGCTGCGGGCGCAGACCGGCTGGGTTCTTGCCGCGCAGATCCTGCAAGCTGAATAGGTCCTCGGGATAAAACGCATTGGCAAAGGCACTCAAGCCTTGCGCATGGATCGACTCGACGGCGAAGTTCTGGCGTTCACGATCCACGATCCGCCAGTCATAACCGGCCTCATCGAGGAAGATTCCCGAAACCCCCATGCTCTTCCACAGAGCAACACGCTCCTTGATCTCCGCAGGACTGAGGACTTGTTCCCCGCCAGGAGATCGAATCTCTCCTAAGCAGACATAGCCATAAAAGCGCGCTCGCGGACTGTTCCGCCGAGTGGTCGCGATGATCTGTAGGGCTTTCTGATGTTCGGCTGGATCTCCCTCCGGGTGGCGTCCTGGCTTTCGATCGGAGAACTCGAGGCCATCTCCCAACACGACTACGTCGTAGCCGCTGAATACATCCGCCGATTTCTCCACATCACCGCGGGATCCATTTACTAAGCTGGGGTAGCCGTAGTAAATCGCCAGTCGGGCTGGAACCCGGGGGCGCAGCGATGGCAGTGCCGGCAAGAAGGAAGAAAGCGCAAGCATCATTGTCACCCAGTCGAACGCACGTTTCATCAGGTTTGCTGAATGGACTGCTCAGTCATGGGCGACAGCAACTCGCCATAAGCCTGTTCATAGCAACGCAGAAAATGCTCTTCCGTGAAGAGGTGCAGGGCACGGGCTTGAGCCATTTGCCCAAGGCGTTCCCGTTCCTCCTGGTTCTCCAGCAGGAACGCCAGGGCCTCGGCCATTTGCTGCGGCGACTTGGCCGGCACGAGGACGCCAGCATTGCCCAGCGCCTCCCGCACTCCGCCCACGTCCGTAGCCACAATCGCAGCCCCACTAAGCATGGCTTCGATCATCGCATAGGGAAAACCTTCGGAGATGCTGGCGAACGCGACGACGTCAGCCTGACTAAAGACGTTCCACGGTTCCTGAGTGGGGCCGGCAAAAACCACACAATTTTCCAGCTGCAACTCGGAGATTCTCCGGACACAATTGGTGTAGTATTGCTCATCGTTGGCCGTACCGTAAAAACGGATCTCCAGGTTGTTGAATCTCTCCTTCAGAAGCGCCGCCGCCTCGATCAGGTCCCTTTGCCCTTTTAACGGATAGATCAGGCCAACCGTGGAAACGAGCGGCCGGACTCGCGGCAGCTTCTCCCGAGGATAAAAGCGTTTCGGATCGACGCCGTTGAAAATTACCTTGATCCGACGCTCTGAAACGCCCAGGTATTTTTCCCATCGCGCGTTGAAGGCACACACCGGTGAGATGGAATCGGCAAAGTGATAGTTCAATTCGACGATGGCTTCGACCACCCGATAGAGGAACCAACGGACAAAAAATGACTTGATCTGCCGGCGCAGATTCAAATATTGCTCGCGTAAGTACACCCCGTGTTCGGTCAGAAGGTAAGGCGTTCCGTGGGCCAGCTTGGCCAGTACACAGGGCACACCGCAGAAGGAGGCGGCCGATGCGTGGGTTATATCGACGAAAGGAATCGGGAAGTGCAGCACCATCAGAAAGTGATACAGCAAGCGATATGCCTGTTTGATCTCTTGAAAGGTGGGGTGTTCCGTGCCGGCCGGCCGGCACTCCCAGGTAGCGCGCGCGGCGTGCTGCACCACGTGCCAGGCATCGTGGGAGTTCATCGTCTTTTCGTAGTCGTAATGCTGGAAATAGCCCTGCAGCTCGAGCAGGGTTCGGCCGAGCTCCTCTTTATCACGCTCAGAGGAGAACACCAGCCCCAGCAGTCGTTCGAAAAGCGGTTTGAAGCGTGCCGAGATGACCTTGGGGGTGGTGTTCCACCGCTTGGCGAGAACCGCCGAGGTCAGTTGGTGTTGTGAATACTCCGCCGGCTGCAGCAGTCCCCACTGCGGCACCTTGATCACGTCGATCACGTTCGGTGCGAGTTCGTACTGCAGCTGAGGGAACGGGTTGCTGACAATGGCGAGAATTCTGAAATCGATGTCGCGCAGACCACGGGTAAGGTGATGGCACCAGGTGCTCACACCGCCGGTATGAAAGGGATAGGTGCCCTCGGTCGTCAACAGTACTGTAGTCGTTCGGTCGGGCATTAGGGCTTCAGAAACGTGACTTCGGCGGGCTGCCCCGCCAACAACAGCAAGCTCGGATTCTTGAATTCGACTTCCACTGTGTGTGTCATGTTCGCAGCCGGGAGAGGGTTGATGATGCGGACCGTGCCTTCTACTTTACGCGGGGGGGTACTCGGCAGCCGAATGAGGGCGGGCTGTCCTACGTGGAGGATGTCAACCATGGACGCCGCCACCGGGACTTCGGCGACCAGGGGGTTCAGCTGCGTCAATTGCACCAGCAAGGCCCCTTCGGAAAGCCGCTCTCCCAGCCGTACCGGAATCTCCGCCACCACCCCATCCTGGGTGGCGCGAACCACGGTTCCGTCGACCCGCCGCTGCGCCTGCTGATATTTCAAATCCGCCTGCCGCAGTTGCAGCTGTAATTCCTCGCGAGTAACCTGGGCCTGCAACTTGGCTTGTTCGGACTGGTCCTGCTGCAGGCTCTGGGAGGCATTGGCGATGTTCTTGGCATTTTCGAGATCATCCTTCGCCATGCGCAGGGACATAGTACTGGCGTCCAATTGTTGCTTGGCGATCACACCGGCATCATACAGCTGGCTCACACGGTTGTACTCAAGCAGGGCTTCATCGTAAGCAGCTTGGGCTCGTTCCGGGGAATCATGCCATTGCCGGGTGGGTACCTGCTGTTGCCGGCCCTGGGTCACCGCGACTCGGGCGTTCACGTCCGCCAGCTGACCGCGTAATTGGGCGACATTTTGCCGGGCAGCCGCCAGTTCAATCTTGGCCTGTTCGAGCGCCAGCTGCGCCTCAGCATCGCTCATTCGCAACAGCCGCTGGCCTTTTTCGACCACATCTCCGACTTTCACGAACATCTCGGATACCGTGCCTACCCCATCGGCGGTAATCCTAATGTCACTGACCGGCCGAATGGTGCTTTGAAAGGCCACCCCATAAGGTGACTTGGTGAGAGCGCTGGAATGAAAAGCGTGTCCCCCGCCCAGGACCAACGCGATACCCACAAAGCCCACCAGAAGGCAAATTCGAAGGATACGGAAGGACGGATTCAGGCGAGCGGAAAGCTCTGCCAGGCGACGGCGCGGGTTGCCCAACCAGGCAAGTTCCTCGTGGTCTTTGCCCGGACTGGCAGTCGATTCCTCGGCGAGCAGGTGCGGACCCAATAAGGAAATCAAGTCTTCGTCGGACTCGCGATTTGCGATCGTCAGGGCGTCAAATATATGACTCACGGTTCGTCCTCGCTTGCCTCCACAGGGTCTTCTGATGCCCCTGCGGCCGGCTCGGACCTTCTCTGCTCACCACCCTCGGCAGTTCCTATGGCAAAATGATCGTCTGCCCCGGTGTCATGCTGATGTGCGAAATGTTCTGACCTCCGTACACCTCCGAAGTTGAACCAGTCACACTTGAACCAGCGCTGGTCCCGGTTACGGGAATGACCGCGCTTGAGACTGTCGCCGTTGTCGGCATAGTGAGGGTGATCGTGGCACTGCTGGTATTTGCATTCACAATGCTCGCCGTGACGCCCGACAGGTTGAAAGCGTTTCGGTTCTGCATCAAGACCCCCAGCTGATCGAGGGTGGGGGTTAGCACCGGCAATTTGTACACCAGCTCATACTTGTAGAACGTCTGGTCATAGGTATCCGTGATCAACGACGAAACGTGCGTGCTGGTGCTAGTGAGGCCCGTAATGGCCGAGCTCAATGTGGTCGGAACCGGAGCCACGCTCAGGGCGGCAGCGTTATTGGAGAAATGGAGATCCGGCTGGTGGAACATCTCCGGATCCATATCACCCATCAGCATGTTGGACACAAACGCCGTGCTGGTGAAGTCGAGGACTTGGGCGGCGTCATAAGTGTTGAATGGCGGATCGGCTTTCGGCACTGTACCGGCGGGAGACCCGGGGGGCACGTAATAAGTGTAGATGCAATCAAATTCTGCCTGGTCGTCCCCCCAATTGGCCGCATTGTAGAAAACGTCGTTCGGATGCCGCGGCACCTCGTAAAGGAGGGGCTCGTAGCTGTTCACGATGCCGACGTTGGGGGAGGGGTTGGGCCCGTTGTTATTGGGCGGGTTGGTGGTCGTCGCCACTGACGTATCGCTTACCGCGTAGCGGATTCCATAGCCATAGAGATACCCCGGAACATTGGGGTCATTCAGCCCCGATACTCCCGGGGTGACGATATTGGCATTGTTGAAGTCGGTGAACGTAAGTTGGTTGACAGTGTCGCAATAACCGGCTTGGCCGGTGGTGCCGGTGCACAAATCAGTATCGAGGTTCACCCCGAGGGAATTTGAGGCGACAAAATCGTTGGTTAGAACTTCTAACTCAATGTCATCGCCGATGTCGGTCGTATTTCCGCAGTTGAATAACGGCGTGGTGGTTGACGGAGTACTCTGACACAGTCCGTTGAGCGAGTTTGGATGATCGTAGGTGTGACTGATCCAGTGGAAGCTCCCCTGGTATTGTTGAAGGTTGGCGACTAAGGAATCAGTCGTCTCGCTTACAGTGGGCGATGCGGAATTATCGTCCGTCCCTAGCTCCGTGGCTAGCCCGATCGTGCTCGTAGTACCAACATTGACCGTGAAGGTAGTCCTTCCCGGGGTCATGGCGGCACTGGGAGTCACTGAAGTGATCGTATAGGTTCCGTTAAGCACGCCGCCGCCATTTGTGGTGTTGGCTACTGTGACCGTATCTCCCACCTGGCCGGAAAAGTCTAAGGCGGTGAACGACGCGACGCCTCCCGTCGCAGAAGAAGAGACGATCGGGGCGACCAAGCCGGTCCAGTCGCCGTTGCCGACGGTACCCACTCCGTTAAAGGCCATGGTCAGCTTAAACTGACCGAGTAGGGGATCGGCTTGCTTGGCCTGTTGCCAGGCGACCAATTGGGACATGTCGGTAGAGTTAACGCGGAAAATCGGCAAATTCGACGAATCCGGGGCAGTGCGGTCGAGCGTGAGCGGATTGGAAAGGCATGTCGTCGAGGGGATCCATTCCGAATCATCAATGAAAAAGTCATCGATCTCCTGGGTCGCGTACACGTGGTAATCGCCCAGGAAGACCCCCTTAGTGACCCAATTCAGCAGTCCGTAAGCCACCACCAAATCGTGCTCGAGCATGAAGGCGTTGTTGGAGCTGCTGTCGAAGGTTTGGGTCAGGAACTGCTGCGCATTGAAGGTATAGGTGGCCGACACGATGTTGCCCGAAGCGTCTGCCATGAGTGGCGTGAATACCGCGCCCGATGGCATTGGCGATAGGGGACTCGCCAGATCGATGAAGGCTCCGGTGATAGTCACTGGTGTAGCTAGATTCGCGTAGAAGAATATGGGTGCAGCTGCCCCGGTGAAACTGACGTTGTAGTTCTGGTTAGAGGGGATCTGGCTTACGACGGTAGAGCTGAATCCAAAGTTCGGGTCGGGAGCGTCATACCAGTTCACCTGCCGTATGTTGAAGGTCTGCTCGAAGGAGATCAAGGCCGCCTGCCAGGTGGGGATAAGGTAGTAATCGCCGCCATTGGCGAATATGACGCCCTGGTAGTGAGCGTGACAGGCGCCATCGGAGAGTGTTGGCGCCGCCCCCGAGACATCCACGACGTCGTAGGGCGTACCTACAAAATTCAGGATCTGCTGAATCGCCGGGAAGTCCACATAGCCCGCTGCCTCGTTGTTGACCACCAGCAGCTTCATATCGATGGTCGGCGATGTACAGACAATGGGCAGCGTGGTGGACGTACTTACAAATGCGGTGTTCGTAGCCCCAAACGGAGCCACGCTCCCCGAACTTGCAGTAATCGCAACCGCAACGTTGGGGGTTGGTGTAGCCACTACCGTAGCTAGCCCGGTAGCGTTCACAGTCACCACCGCACCGTTAAAGGAGGCCCAAGTCGCGGTTTGGGTAAGGTCGGCGGTCGTGCCGTCGCTGTAGTTTCCCGTGGCTGTGAATTGCTGTGTGCCGTTCAGACCGAGGGTTACTCCGGCAGGCGCCACTGTGATCGATTCGAGAATTGCAGGCGTCACCGTAAGCAGGGTGTTCCCGGAAACACCGGCATAGGTGGCCGTAACGGTGCTGGTTCCAACCGCGATCACCGTAGCCAGTCCAGTTGTGCCGCCGATGGTGGCGACGGTGGTCGTTCCCGACGTCCAGGTAGCCGCCGCGGTCACATTTTGGGTGGTGTTGTCGGCGAAAGCCGCGGTGGCCGTGAATTGCAGAGTGTCGTTGGTGGCTCCAAAGGGATTCCCAGTATTAGCATCGCCCAGCGCCGCCGTGGGATTCGAGGGTGTAACCGTGACCGAATTTAATCCAGTGACCGTTAAGGTGGCGCTCTCGGCACCGCTCGTGATGGTTCCTAAAGTTGCAGAAATTTCCACCGTGCCCGCGGCTACGGCCGTTGCCAGCCCAGCCGTAGCGCCTGAGGTGCTGACTGTAGCTACGGTTCCGGTTCCGGTGCCTGCGCTCCAAGCCACCGTGGAAGTAATGTTTTGAGTCGATGAATCGGAGTAAGTTCCCACCGCATAGAACTGCTCCGTCTGCCCTTGATAAATCGTAACCACCGCCGGAGGCCCTGCGACCGGAGGAGTTGCGGGAACGGTGTTGGTCACTACAATCGAAGTCAGCACTGCGGGAGCCACGGTAAGCAGCGTGTTCCCCGAAACACCTGCATAGGTGGCCGTAATGGTGCTGGTTCCAACCGCGATCACCGTAGCCAGTCCAGTTGTGCCGCCGATGGTGGCGACGGTGGTCGTTCCCGACGTCCAGGTAGCCGACGTGGTCACATTTTGGGTGGTGTTGTCTGCGAAGTTCGCGGTGGCAGTGAATTGCAGAGTGTAGTTGCTGGCTCCAGCGGCAATGGAAGTATTAGCATCGCCCAGCGCGGCCGTCGGATTCGCCGGCGTCAGCGCGATCGAACTTAATCCGATGACTGTCAGGGTGCCGTCGCCGCCAGTACCCGTGCTGGTGATGGTTCCTCCCGTGGCAACAAAGCTTGCAGTAACTGGCACCGTTCCAGCGCCGACGCCCGTCGCCAGCCCAGCCGTAGCGCCTGAAGTGCTGACCGTCGCTATGGTTGTGGATCCTGTGCTCCAAGCCACCTGGGAGGTAATGTCCTGAATCGACGAATCGGAGTAAGTTCCTAACGCATAGAACTGCTCCGTCTGCCCTTGGTGAATCGTGACCACCGCCGGACTCCCAGCAACCGGAGGATTAGCCGGAGTGACGTTGGTTACCACGATCGAAGTCAGCACGGGCGCCGTCACGGTCAGGGTCGTAGACCCACTGATCGCGCCAGAGGTGGCGGTGATCATGACTGTGCCTTGAGCCGTGGCCTTGGCCACACCGAGAGAGGTGGTGCTAAAAGTAGCTGCGCCGCCACCGGAAGCCGTGGTCGCGCTCCAAGTCACTGTACTCGTGAGATTTTGCGTGCTGTCATCGCTATAAGTTCCGGTGGCAGTGAATGCCTCCGTCGTACCATCCGCAATCGATGGATTGGCGGGCGTTACTGCGATCGATACCAGCGCCGCTGAGCCGACGGTCAGAACCGCCGGAGTAGCCGCAGTGACACCACCCATGCTTGCACTGATATTCGAGATCTGACCTATCGCCGTATCCGTTGCGGTCGCCAAACCCGCTGTCGTCGTGCTCATGGTGACACCGGCGTTTGATGAGCTCCAAGTCACGTTCGCGGTAATGTTCTGAGTCGATTTGTCCGAGTAGGTGCCGGTCGCGGTGAACTGCTGCGTGTTGCCCGCTGCCACGGTCGCCGTTCCCGGGGTGATGCTGATCGACTGCAGAGTCGCCGGCGTTATGGTCGCCGTGGTTGAGTTGGCGATGCCGCTGAGAGTTGCGCTTATGGTGGCTGTTCCTGTGGAAACCCCGGTGATAAGCCCTCCGGCGACAGTGGCACTGGCGCTACTCGATGCCCATGTGGCTGTGGCCGTGATGTCCTGCGTGCTGCCGTTACTGTAGGTACCGGTCGCGTACACCTGGTCGGTCGTACCCACCGCGAGCGTCGGCGCCGCGATTGGCGTCGTCCCGCCCTGCGTGGCGGTAAGCGTAATGCTCGTCAGAGTCGCCGCCGTTATGGTCGCGGTCGTCGAGTTGTTGATGGCTCCGACACTTGCGCTGATTGTGGCTGTTCCTGCCGCAACCGCCGTGACGAGCCCCCCTGACACAGTAGCATCTGCGGTGTTCGATGATGCCCAGGTGGCCGTCGAAGTGATGTCCTGGGTGGTGTTGTTGCTGTAGGTACCAGTCGCGTACACCTGGTCGCTCGACCCCGCCGCGAGCGTCGGCGGCGCGATTGGCGTCGTCGAGCCCTGCGTGGCCGTGAGCGTAATACCGGTCAATGTCGCTTGGCTTGCTGTGACCGTCAAATTGGCAGTGTTTTGTACGGTTCCATTGTTGGTCCCCGCCACGGCCGCGGTGATGACAGTCGTCCCGGCACCCACGCCGGTCACCAGGCCGGTGGTGCTTCCCACGGTAGCCACGGCTGTGTTCGATGAACTCCAAGCAGCCGCCGTAGTCACATTCGCGGTTGATCCATTGGCAAACGTTCCGGTCGCGGTCAGCTGCTCCGTGGCTCCCGCGGCGAGGCTTGTGCTGGGCTCGGTGATGACCAGGGAGAGTAGTCGGTTAACTGACGCCCCCCCGGTCATTGGAACCGTTATCTGGACATTGGTAGAGCCGTAGGTGACGGTCAGAGTCCCTGCCGTCGTGCCAAGAACGGCGGGGGTGAAAACGATGGTCAGCGTGCAGGAACTGTTCGCTGCCACCGAACCTCCGCAGCTGTTGCTGGTGATGGCGTAGGCCGCCGGGCTCGCGACAATGCTGTCGAGTGCGACTGCCGTAGAAGTGTTGTTGGTTATGGTGACGGTGTGGGGCTGGCTGGCCGCACCTACCTGCAGCGACGTGCTGAAGTTAACTGGGTTGGGGCCGACTCGTATCGGAGTGGTACCGTTTCCAGTCAAGGTGGATGTCGCATTGGTGGTTCCACCATAGGAAACAGTAAGGGAGCCACTGGCCGCCCCCGCCGCCGTTGGATCAAAGGTGACGCTGACGGTGCACGTAGAGCTCCCGGCCAACGAAGATCCGCAGGTGGTAGAGGCTTCCGCAAAGGGAGCACTGGTCGAGATCGTCAGTGGCTGCGCCGCCGTTGCGCCATTGTGGACGGTGAATGAGAATGTTGCACTCGTCTGACCCACACCCACGTTTCCAAAGTTATGGGATGTTGGAGTGATGGTAACCGGTGCCGCGCCGGTGCCGGTTAAAGCGACGGTCAAAGGGCTCCCCACCCCGGTGTAACTAGTGGTTATGCTGCCGGTCTGTGCGCCGATAGCGGTGGGAACAAAGGTGACGCTGATGGTGCAGGAAGCGAACGCCGCGAGCGATGTTCCACAAGTATTGGTCTCGGGGAATTCCGCTGACGAGGATGCGATGCTTAACGGTACAGCCGCGCCCGAGTTATTCGTGAGGCCAATTCTCCGTGTCGCGCTGGTGCCGCCTACCGCGGTTGAACCGAAGTTCACCGAGGTGGTGGAATCCGTGATCACGCCAATTCCTGTTCCGCTAAGAGTGACGGTTTGCGTCGCTGGCGACGCGTTATCGGTGACCACCACGCTTCCTGTTGCTGCGCCCAGCGCAGTTGGGGCAAAAGTGATAGTGATCCGGCAAGAGCCGCCCGCGGCCAGGGAGCTTCCGCAAGTGTTGGTCTCCGAGAAGGGGGGGCCGCTGGCCACAATGCTCGTGATCGCGAGCGCAGTCGTGGTGCTGGTATTACTGAGGGTCACGTTGGCGGTGCTCGTGCCACCCACGGCGACCTGACGGAAATTGCGAGACGTACTGCTGAGGGTCGCGGTCTGGCCGCTCGCTCGGGACACTACGGCAAACAACATCGATAAGGTGAGCAAGATTGCGCATGCGTGCTTGTGGCTGCCGTAGGACTGGCGTGTCATAGAAATGTCTCCGCAGTTTATCGATTTCACGTTCCCGAGAGAGCGCGACAGACTTCTCATCCTTGCGTTGACCCTCAAAACCATCTGTTTGTAAGTCGCAAAGCTTGCTGCGACTGTCCACCCGACGAAGTGGGCAGAAGCGAGTGCCACGCGGCCCTATTTGGGGGAGGGGGTGGGAGCGGCAAGATTATTCATGGAATCTACGGTTTTTGCCTGAGGCCAGCAAGGAGAAGATCGTGGCGGATCCGGCTCCCACTCGAAGAGGTGGACGAAAGAACCATAGCTCTCCGCGTCCAAGAGCGCACGGAAGCTCAGTAATTTAGATTAGGGAAGAGGGACCGATCGACCGCTCGAAGACCCTGGAAGTTTGTCCTAGACCGTTCTAGTAACTTAGTAGTACTCCAAACGAAGTATTTCTTCCTCTTGCATCGCCCAGAAGGAGCCACCAGCGGGCGAAGGACCGTCGCCAAACTAGTAAATATTCATATTGACAGTCGGTGCGGAAACGGCGACAATCGCTGCTCCTCTCCCAGAGCTTCTTGGGTCCGTCCGAGGTAGAGCGACGAGTCAGGTGAGGATTTATGAATGTAGCGTCCCACGCCCTAGAAGCCAGCGTACTCTCTTGCGCGGTTCCAGCTCCGTCCAAGTCGATTCGGGTCGCTATCGCTGACGACAATCAGATGAACGGCGAACTCCTGGCCGGCGCCCTGAGACGCAACCGATCGCTCGACGTGGTGGGAAGTTTCACGGATCATTCCAGCGTGCGTTTCGCATTGCGTGAGCATACCCCCGATGTACTGTTGATCAGCCCCGATCTTGAAGACGGGTACGGAAATGGTTTCAAGATCATGCGCGAGCTGCGGGCAAATGCATCACCCACCAAGATCATCGTACTTCTCGATTCGCGGCAGCGCGAACGGGTAGTAGAAGCTTTCTGGTGCGGAGCTCTGGGAATCTTCCGCAAGTCGGGATCGATCAGGAATCTATGTAAGTGCATTACCTGCGTTCACAAGGGACAGGTATGGGCGAGCGCCGAGGAGTTGCTCCTGGTTCTCGAAGC
>Ga0187780_10002961_pt1 | contig 12790 bp, 9 predicted proteins | sample 1015_Q2_SP10_20__FD_132429 | JGI IMG/M metagenome (GOLD analysis project Ga0187780, IMG submission 132429) | Tropical peat soil microbial communities from peatlands in Department of Meta, Colombia - 1015_Q2_SP10_20_MG | ecosystem: Environmental > Terrestrial > Soil > Wetlands > Peat | place...
GGCCATACGCCGCAGATATTTCTTCTTTTGCGAGTCGGTCCCGAACATCAGCAGCGGCGCCTGCACTGCCGAATTCGTCACGCCGATGGCCGTGGACATCGCCGTGAACACGCGCGCGACTTCTTCGAGCATCAACACATAGGAAACCGTGTCCAGCCCGGGTCCGCCCCATTCTTCCGGCGTGAGCATGCCGCAGCAGCCCATTTCGCCCAGCTTGTGAATCGCTCCGGCGGGAAATTTTTCTGCGCGCTCCCACTCTTTGACGAGGGGGCGCACTTCCGTCTCCATGAACTGGCGGACGGTATCGCGAATCAGTATTTGGTGGTCGTTAAGCGAAAAATCCATGGTGTTGAGTCTACACGCGATGCTCGTTGATGCGAAGCAAGGAGCCGACCGAACCGTCGGTTGAGATCCTTGCTTCGCTCAGGATGACAAGCAAGCGTGCTGAGTGTACGCGGGGTACGCACGATGCTAACACACGCCAGCCAGCAAGCAGAAGGATGCGCTGCTGGAAGCCTGAGTCGGGAGCAAGCCTCAGCAGTTTGGTGATAAGGTTGGTTGGTTTCGACTGATGCGGAAAACGACGAGCGACTTCGACCGCGTGCGCAGGCTCGGGCCTGCCTTGCCTGGAGTGGAGGAAGGCACGGCGCACGGTTCCCCGGCACTCAGGCTGGGCGGCCAACTGATGGCGTGCATCGCGGTGCACCGGTCGGCTGAACCGGGTTCGCTGGTCGTCCGTGTCGATTTTGCGGACCGCGCGGAACTCCTTGCCAGGGAGCCGGACATCTACTACGTCACGGACCACTATGTCGAACATGACTCCGTTCTGGTCCGCCTATCCCGCGTCGGCTCGGATGTACTGCGCGACTTGCTGGGAATGGCGCACAAATATTTGACCAGCAAATCGCGATCCCGCTTGCCTCATCCGAAACGAAGAAAACGCTAGCCAACAGAACTGAGCGGCTGACATCCCAGACCAAGCGCCTCTTTGCCGTCGAATTCGGCCAAGGCTCGGCGAGGGCAGTCCATGCGATGCTTACGCACCGGGCAACAACCTCCAACTGCGGCCACTGCCCGCACGAAGGATAGTGCAAACTATCTTCAGGGTAATACTCAAAGCTTCTTTGGCAGGCGGCCAACCTCGTGACGCGCTTGGGAGACCAACGCCATTCGGGCCTCGAACGCAAGCTGTTCCTCGTTGTGTCGCTCTTCGTGTTTATCGTCGCCTTCGTTTTTCTCCTGGCCACCACCAGAACCATCGTGCTTTCCACGATGCGGGCTTACAGCCAGGGGGAAGGCTACTGGTCGAACGCGCAGAAGGAAGCGGTCATCAGCCTCATGAAGTATGGAAAATCCACCTCACCGGCGGACTTTCAGGCCTACTTGAGCTCCATCCGGATACCGCTGGGCGACAAGATGGCGCGGCTGGAACTGGAAAAGCCAAATCCCGACATGCGCGTGGTGCGCGAGGGTTTCACGCGTGCGCAGTACGATCCGGACGACATTCCCCGCGTAATTTGGTTTTACCGCTGGTTTCACTCCGTCAGCTTTGCCAGCAAGGCCACCGCCGTGTGGGCCGCGGGTGACAGAGAAATCGATCGGCTCACCGAACTCGCCGACCAGCTCCACGCCGAGCATCTTGCCGGCCACCCAAATCCGCAAATGATCAACCGCGTGCTGGAAGAAATTGAGGAATGCGACTCTCGGCTGACGCGACTGGAGAACCAGTTTTCGGACGTCCTCGTGGAAGGCGACCGGCAAATTCGCGTGCTGGTCAACGCTCTTACTTTTGGCACCGGCTTTCTTCTCAGTTTTCTTGGCATTGGAACTTCTTTTCTGCTGTTGCGCAACGTGCGCCGCTCCGAGGAGAAATATGCGCGCCTGTTCGATGCGGCCAGCGATGCCATTCTCATCCTGGACCCCGAAAAAGGCGTCGTGGTGGAAGCCAACGGCCGTGCCGCAGAACTCTTTGGGAAACGGCCGGAACAGTTGGCGGGAATGCCGGAGGCAGAGAGTTTTCCCACTGAGGAGCTGGAGTTTTTTCGCGACCTCGTTCGCGCGAAACTTGCCGAAGGAAAAATACACAGTCTTTCTTTGAAGTTGCGTTGTTCCGACGGCCAATCCGTGGGTGTGGAAGCAAGCCTCCAACTGATTGACCTGGAGGGCACCGGCCATCCGGTCATCCTCGCGGTCCTCCGCGACACCAGTGAAGTGAACCGGCTTAACCGCGCGCTGCTCGCGCTCAGCCGCTGCAACCAGGAATTAGTTCGCGCCACCAACGAGCAGGAGCTTTTGGAAAAAGTTTGCGACATTATTGTCTCCGCTGGCGGCTACCGCATGGCGTGGGTCGGGTTTCCGGAAAATGACGAAGAGAAGACGGTTCGGGTGGCGGCGCAGAGCGGCGACACCGGCGGGTACTTAAACTCCATCCAGGTTTCCTGGTCGGAACGGCCGGGACGAGGCATCGCGGGAAGGACCATTCGCACCGGCGAAATCTGTACGGTCCACAACATTGCGGAAGATGTTCCAGACGGCATGTGGACGCCGCAAGCTCTGGCGCATAATTTCCGTTCGGCGATTGCCCTGCCGTTGAACAGCGACCAGGCAGTTTTCGGATCCCTGGCGATTTACTCGGAAGAGAAAGGCGTCTTTGACACCGCAGAAGTCAACCTCCTCCGCGAACTCGCTGCGAACCTCGCGTATGGAATCCGCACGCTGCGCGTCCGCTCCGACAATGAACGCAAGGAAGCGGAAGTACGCTCGCTCGAGGAACAGCTCCGCCAGGCGCAAAAAATGGAGTCGCTTGGGAGGCTGGCCGGCGGCGTGGCGCATGACTTCAACAACCTGTTGACCGTGATCCGCGGATACGCCGAGCTTTCCCTGCCCAGCAAGACCGGCGACGGCGAACTGCGCCGCAAGATCCTGGAAATTATGAAAAGTTCGGACCGCGCGCAGGCGCTGGTCAGCCAGTTGCTTGCGTTCAGCCGGAAGCAAATCCTGAAACCTTCGGTGCTCGATCTCAACCAGGTCGTCGTTGAAATCTCCGAGGTGCTTCCCCGCTTGATTGGCGAGGACGTTCGGGTGGAAGTGTGTCGCGGGGAAGGTTTGCGCCGCATCAAGGCCGACGCCAACCAGATGCAGCAAGTGCTCTTGAATCTTGCCGTCAATGCGCGAGACGCCATGCCCAAAGGCGGGACGCTGCGCTTTGAAACCGCCAATGCCTCCTTCCCCGCCGGCTCGAAATTCGAGCGGCCTCTCGATGGCGTCTTGTTGAAAGTGAGCGACACGGGGAGCGGCATCGCTCCGGAGTATCGCAACCGCATTTTCGAGCCGTTCTTCACCACCAAAGAGCGCGGCAAAGGGACGGGGCTCGGCTTGGCCATGGTGTACGGAACGGTTTCTCAAAGCGGCGGAAGCATCGAGGTGGATTCCGAAGTGGGCAAAGGCACCACGTTTCGCATCTATTTCCCGGCTACCGAGGAACAGGCTGCCCCTGCCGCGCAAAAAGAGACTCGTCCTTCGAGTGCCGGCAAAGTGAGCGGCACGATTTTATTGGTCGAGGACGAACCGAGTTTGCGCGAAATGATTTCCGGGTATCTGAGGCAAACGGGATTCACCATTATCGATGCGGCGAATGGAGTGGAAGGCCTGAAGAAAGCGGAATCCCACGAAGGGCATATCGATTTGGTCATTACCGACGTGATTATGCCCGGAATGGGCGGCCGCGAACTTTCTGACCGCTTGCGGCAGACTCATCCGAGTACGCCAGTGTTGTTTATGTCCGGATACACGGACGATGCTTCAATTCACCGTGGCGTTTCCGAGCGCCACAACTACTACATCGAGAAACCGTTCGAGTTGAATTCCCTTGCCCGCAAAGTCCGCGAAGTCCTCAGCGCGAAAAACTGATTCAGTTAACAGGCCCAACCCTATGGCGTCGCGATCTCCAGGACGCCGGCCGCCAGAACGTCATCAGAAGGGCCAAGACTGCTCCCCATAGGAGAATGTCCGGCACCGAACGCCGATGAAGCAATTGCGTCCAGCGAAACAGCACGAAGCCAATTAAGACGTAGGTGACGTAAAAGACCACGAAAGTGGCGAGGCTTTCTATCCACCTCGCCCGTGACGAACTGACTTGCTTTACTGCGCCTGTCTCGCTGTGTATTTGAGTCATAGCTTGAACAATTCGCGGAGGCGTTTGGTTTGCGCGCGGCTCACGGGAATTTCGGTCTGTTTTTTGTCGTTCATTTTCAGCATGTAGCTGGACTTGAACCACGGCACCACTTCCTTGATGTGGTGAATATTCACAAGGTAAGACCGGTGAGGCCGCCAGAAAGATTCCGAGTCCAGGGCCGCGTTCAACTCTTCGAGCGTGCGGTAATTCGAACTGCCTTCCGCATCCTTGGCCATCACGGTGATGTCGCCGTCTTGAATCGAAGCCCAAATCAAATCTTCCGCGTCGACCAAAAGCAGCCGCTGCTGCGATTTCACGAGCAATTTTACGGGATGGGCTGAAGGCTGCTTCCCTCCACCCAGCTGCTGCACCAGTTGTTCGAGCCGGTCCGCCGCTGAAGTCTGAGATTCCATCGCCTTGCGCGCCCGCGCAATCGCTTTGGAAATGCGCGCTTTGTCGAATGGCTTTAAAACATAATCGACGGCGTTGACGTCGAAGGCCTGTACGGCGTAGTGGTCAAAGGCGGTGGCAAAAACGACGTGGGGCGCCTTGATTTTGCGTTCCACTAGTTTTTTCAGTACCCCGAACCCATCCAACCCCGGCATCTGAACGTCAAGGAAGATTAAGTCGGGAGCATGTTCTTTAATCAAGTTAACAGCTTCAACGCCGTTCTTGCCCTGGCCGATGACATTGATTTCGGGAAAGCCTTTGAGCAGGTAATTCAGCTCGTCGCGGGCGGGCTTTTCGTCATCGACGATGATGGTATTGATGGCCACGAGCTAAATGTTACCAGTTTTCGGTGGCCAGTTCTTTGCGAGCGCGTTTCGCGGCCCGGGCTCGAATGCTCCGGGATGAGGCAGCGAGGAGGGCACAAATTTCCGGTATGATGGCGTGCGGAAGAAAATTGTGAGGAAAAAAGATGAAGAAACCTTCAGATAGCGGCGCCAAAAAGCAGGCACAAGTGCTGAACAGCCAGACCGTCTATGAAGGGGCGGTCTTTGGAGTTCGCCGGGACGAGGTGCTCGAGCCGAGCGGCGTTCGAACGACGCGAGAAGTGGTTACGCATCCGGGATCCGTGGTTGTGCTTCCCGTCCTGCCGGACGGCAAAATCCTGATGATTCAACAATATCGATATGCTGCGCGGCAATATCTGTGGGAGCTAGTTGCGGGGCGGATCGATGAAGGGGAAACGCCGCGGGAGGCGGCGGCGCGGGAATTGATGGAAGAAACCGGCTATCGCGCTACGAAATTCCGCATATTTCTGGAGGTTTTCCCTACCCCGGGGTTCGTCGAGGAAAAGATGTTCCTGCTGCTCGCCAAGGGACTGACGGCCGGCGAGGCAAAGCCGGAGGACGACGAGAAAATTGTTTCCCGCGCCTATAACTGTAAGCAACTAGAGGAGATGATTCGAAAGGGAAAGTTGCGGGATGCCAAATCGATCGCCGGAATCCTTTATTACCTCCGGTATCTTCGTTCGGCAAAATCGATTTTGCGGAGCGTCTCTCATTGAACCGATTTTATAACGGGGATAAGCCTACTTTTTTTTAGCAGACCCACGAATGTTCTATTGACTCGGCCTCTCATTCTGAATACACTCCGCGCAACTTGTATCTTTAACGGCGTTAGGGTTACTTCCCGGCGCCAGATGGGACATTTCAAAGTTTTTGTCAGGAGGCCAAGTTAAGTGCACGGAACCGTGAAGTGGTTTAACAATTCCAAAGGGTACGGCTTCATCGGGCGCGATGATGGACCGGACGTTTTTGTGCATTATTCCGCCATCGTCGGTGAAGGGTACCGCACCCTGCAGGAAGGAGACCCAGTCGAATTTGAGATTGTTCAAGGCCCGAAAGGTCCCCAGGCCGCCAACGTCTCGAAAACTAGCAATTGAGAGTCCGCTAGAATTTGGCCGGCGGGAGCGCCCTCCTGCCGGCTTTTTGTTTTGCAAAGCCGAGGCAATTCCGCCCATCAACAATTTCATGCTCGGGGCCAAGGTAGCAGATCAGATTGGGGTGTATCCGGATTGGAATTTCGCGTGAGACCGGCTTGGCGTCCGGTGTACTTTTTGGAGTAACCTCAACATAGTGGCTCTGCAATCTGGTGACTGAATGCTTTCTTCTCTTTTGATTATCGCGGTGGCAATGGCAGCGATGTTGCCTGCCGCAGGTCTTACTTCTGCGCTTCAAGTTTCGTCCTCAGGCCAACCCACATCAACTGCCAGCGTTAGAGGTCTCTCTGCGGTTGCGACGGTCATGGACGAGACGGTTGCTGCGTACCGCAAGATCATCGTGCTCATGGACAATGGCAGCGCTCTCGAGGAGCGAAACCGGCAGCGCGTGCGCACGGCGGCATGGATTCTCTTTGAAAGGAATCATGCGCAGCTGGAAAAACTGGAAGAAGAGCTACGAGATGATCTTGCGACGAAAAACTCTCCTCTCACAGACGAGTTTCTGACGCGACTCGAGAGCGGCGCATTCCGCGATGCCGACAAGTTAGCCTTCCGCGATCTGCTGGACGGACTTGCATCCATTCCTTCGGAGCAGGCCGCAAATGCTCTGCTGCGAAAGCGAATCGCCGATGATGTGGCGGCGCTCGAACAGATCCAGGCGCTCTACCAGAAGGAGATTTCCCTGATTTTTTCGGGATTCCAGACGCGCGGCATGACGGTACACCGGGAGGCCTGGGAGCATTACATTACCTTCTTGAAGAAAAAGTACAAGCGGGAAGAAGTTCTGAAGGAATATGAATCACAACTTCCGCCAGCCGAATCGCGCGGGGGCGGCGCCGCCAAGAGCAAGCTCGAGATGTTCGGCACGGAAATGCCGCAAAAAACTGTCGCCTTGACTTTCGACGACGGCCCGCATCCCCGCTACACGGATCAAGTGCTCTCTATCCTCAAGAAATATGGCCTACAAGCGGTATTCTTTGAAGTCGGCCAAAATCTGGGAAGGGTCGGCGACAGCAACGAAATCAAGCTCGGGCCAATAGCGCCCGCCAGCTACCGGATACTCGAGTCTGGTTCGATGATTGCCAATCACAGCTATAGCCACCCGGTCCTTCCCAAGCTAAGCGAAGCTGCTCTCGGCAAGGAAATCGGCGACACGAACGCGCTCTTGACCTACATTTTAAAGTCGCCGCCGGTGCTTTTCCGCCCCCCTTATGGGGCCACCAACGAAAACATTCTCACCAAAATTCAAGCCAACAACATGAAGACCGTTATTTGGAATGTGGATTCCGAAGATTGGGCGGATCCAGTGCCGAATTCCGTGGCACAGCGGGTGATCACGGACGTGGAGAAGCAACAACGCGGCATTATTTTGTTTCATGACATTCACAAGGTGGGGATCGAAGGGCTGCCTGCGGTGATTGAGACTCTGCAAAAGGATGGATATCAGTTTGTCTCGTGGAATGGCACGGCATTCGCGCAGCCTAGCACGCGCGGCGAGCAAACGGCGGCCGCGCCTGCTCCACCAGCAGTTCAGTTCTATCATGACAGTTGGGCGGCCATCATCGGGATCGACGACTATGCGAACTGGCAGAAGTTGCGCTACGCGGCGCATGACGCGCAAGGTGTCAAAGACCTGCTCATCCAGAAATACAATTTCGCACCCGACCATATCTTCACGCTGCTGAATGGCGAAGCCACGCGGCAGAATATTCTGTCGCTGCTCGGCGATAAACTGGCGAACTCGAATCTAGTTCAGCGCGAGGATCGCGTCCTGGTCTTCTATGCCGGTCACGGCGCGACGCGCAAACTCGCCTCCGGGCGCGAACTGGGCTACATCATTCCGGTGGATGCCGACCTGACCAACTACGAAGGCAGCGCCATCTCGATGACGAATTTCCAGGACATCTCGGAGGCCATTCCTGCCAAACATCTGCTATTCATTATGGATTCGTGTTACAGCGGGCTGGCGCTCACGCGAGGCGGCGGCGCGCTGCCAACGCAAAACTATCTCAGCGAAATCTCCCGGCGCGAGGCACGGGAGATGTTCACAGCAGGTGGCGCAGACCAGCAGGTTGCGGATAATGGTCCCAATGGTCATTCGGTTTTCACCTGGACGCTGCTTCAGGGCTTGGAGGGCCGCGCCGATCTGAACGGCGACGGCGTCATCACCGCAACCGAGCTCGCGACTTATGTGGCTCCCGCGGTTTCTGCCCTGTCTCGCCAAACGCCCGCTTTCGGGAACCTGCCCGGCACAGAAGGCGGAGATTTCATCTTCGACCTGAAGCATGAGACCGAATTTCTCAATGAAGATTCCGCGCAGCTTGGCGATGACGCCATCAAGCTGAACTCCGAACTCGAAAAACTTCGTGCTCAGATGCGCGCTGAAGAGCGTAAAAACGAAGAACTCCGCAAACAATTGGAAGCCGCACAGGCGCAATTGAAACAGGGGGCTCAAGCGGCCGCCGGAGCGCAGCCGGCGGGCACCTCGACCGCGGGCACACCCAATCCTGTTCAGGGCGCTCCCGTAGCGCCGCCTGACCCGGCTGCCGCCGCCAACGACGAGGGCATGCGCCTATACAAAGAGAAACGCTACGCGGACGCCGTGGCGAAATTCATCGAAGCCTGCCAGTTGCAGCCGACGAAAGCCCTTTTCGCCAACAACGCAGGTTTTGCTTTTTACCGAATGGGACAGTATGAGGATGCTGAGAAGTGGTTCCTACAAACCATAGCTCTCGATCCCAAACGCGCGGTCGCATACCTTAATCTGGGAGACGCGTACTTCGATCAGCAAAAGAAGGCGGAAGCCAAAGACGCGTATGAAAAATTCCTGGCCCTGTCGCCGAATTCCAAGAGCGCGCCAGCCGTTCGGGAAAAACTCAAAGCCCTTCCCTGAGACAGTTTTGTACACCTTCCCTTTTGAAGCGTCAAGGTTTCACGAGATGGCTCGCGGGCGCTCGGAAAGTGACGATGAGCCCGCGGTCTGGAATGCTATGCGCCCCTGTGGGCCTGGAATCAGCGGATAAAGTGAAGCCGCGCTACACTGCTCAGAATTTGAAGACGATGCCTACACTCAAGCGCGCGTCATGGAACCAGGCGTTGCTGACTCGAACCCGCAGGTAATCGGCTTGAATCACGCGAACGGAGAAGTGACGGCTGACATCATAGTCCAGGCCGCCGCCCACACCACCGGCAAAACCGTTGAACGATTGTCCCGCAACCCTAAACGTGTGGGCACCGACCAAGCCATGAGCGAACAACGTGGCGTTGCGCATCGACGCCTTGACGCGCGGACCAAACAGGTACTCATACTCGGAGACCCGTGTGCCGGAAATGCTGCGGTAATGCCCACCGAAATCCGCGGTCATGCCAAAGTGGGAACTAAAGTTGTAACTAGCTTGGACTTGCCAGCCACCATAGAGCGAGAAGCTGGGTGCAGTGAAGCCGTTACGCATAAGCGAAGGCCCGACAAAAAGTTCCGTTGCCGGACTCTGTGTGGACTGAGCTTGCGCCGTTCCTGCGGCGCACAACGCCAGCCCCAATAACCAACCGATTTTCCTCATGTTCTCTCTCTCCTGCGGGCAACAGAGTAGGGTGGCCGAAGGCTTGAAAGCAGTTCCGCTGCGAACTTGGAACGCCCCGGGAGCACATGTCAATGGATGGAGAATGGATTCTGTGTGGATTCTGTATGTCAGGGGAGGAACAGGCCGAGTGAGGCGTTATTGAGGAATCAGACTGGCCTGGATCTTCCGGGCGATGTCCCTGGCGATGTCGCGCTGGGGCGAGAGCCCGTTACCGATATCACTTTCATACGTCTCCGCCCAAAGGTGCCTGCGAGTCCTGACCTGGTAGAGATTGGCGGTAACTCGGATGCGACCGGAACTGCGCGTGACAGAGCCTTCGAAGATGGCATCGGCATGTAATTCCGAAGCCACCCTTTCGAGCGGGACATGCTTGTCGGCATAACGCATCACCGAGCCGCGAGAAAGAACGCGCAGTTTCCCGCCCTGCCCTAGTTCCGTGATCACTTGTTCCGTCATGCTTTCGGCGAGGAAATTCTGCTCCGGATCGCTAGAAAGACTGTCAAACGGAAGGACTGCGAGCGTGGGAACCTTGACTGCTCCAGCGTGCATGCGAATCAGACCGCTGAAATGTCCGCACCCGTAGACGACTAGCAAAACGACCAGCACCACGCCGAGAGCGAATATCCCTCCCAGACGCAACCAGGGCCCTGGCGCTCGCCGCGGAAATTCCGCGGCAGGGCAATCCTCTTGAGGCGAATCTTGATGCGATTCCTCGGCAATTCCCAGTGGGCCGGAAGGTGTGGGTGGAGTCGAGACGGGCGCATCTGAAAATACTACCGGAGCGATAAATCGGTAGCCGTGGCGCGGTAAGGTCTCAATGAATCGCGGTGTGTCGGCTGCCTCTTCCAGCGCGTGCCGCAGCCGCATAATAGCGGTGTTCAGCCCCTGCTCGAAGTCTACATAAGTATGAGAATGCCACAGGCGTTCCCCCAACTCCTCTCGTGACACGACTTCTCCCGCCCGCTCTAGGAGCGCGCTGAGAACTTGGAAGGAGTGATCCTGGAGATGGACTTTCGCACCATTTTTGAAAAGCTCGTAGGAAAAAAAATCGACCTGGAACTGCCCGAAGCGGGCACTCCGATGGACAAATGGACGTGTGGCGGTGGATGCCACGAGGACTCCGTCTGAGATCCCATCCAAAATGTCATGTTAGTCCTTGCTTTTGATGGGCGTCAACCCAGTGGACAAGCCAATCCGCCGTAGGGGTCAGGCGGTTTGTTGGCGCGCGGTCTCAAAGCCGGTCTTCGCCGAGTCTTCGGTGGGGCTGGAAAACTCCAAAGCCGGATTATCCACCGGGCTCCACTTGAGACTCCAAACGTCGCGAAGGTAGTTCTGATAGACGCGCCAGGGGGCCTTTGCGCCCTGTTTCGGCCAATTCGCGACCGAGCGCTCGATGTATCCGGGCATGAATTTCTGGACGAAAGGCGCCACGGCTTCCTCGCGGCCGTTCCGCGGCGTGACCTGGCGAGCACCTTTGCGGTCCATCAGGTTCAGCAGCCGGCAGACATACGCGCAGATCAAGTCGGCTTTGAGTGTCCACGACGCATTGATGTAGCCGAAGACCGAGGCCAGGTTCGGCACACCAGATAACAGGACGCCTTTGTACGCCAGCGTTTTGCCAAGGTCCACGTGGCGCCCGTCGACCTCCAGCTCTGCTCCGCCGACCGCCTGGAGCACCAGCCCCGTCGCGGTGACGATGATGTCGGCCTGCAACTCTTCTCCGGATTGCAGGCGGATTCCTTTCTCGGTGAAGCGTTCAATCTGGTCGGTGACCACGCTGGCGCGTCCCGCTTTGATCGCCTGAAACAAGTCGCCGTCCGGGACCAGGCAGAGCCGCTGGTTCCAAGGATTGTAACGAGGCGTGAAATGGGTAGCCACGTCATACTCGGAGCCCAATTGCTTGCTGGTCTTTTTGATCAACCCGGTCTTCACGAAATTGGGAAAGCACTGCGCGAATTGGTAGACGTACATCATGTACGCGACGTTCTTCCACCGGCCAAGCTTATAGGCCCACGCCGCGGGCATGAAACGGCGCAGGAAATTCGTAATTTTGTCTTGTTCGGGCATCGATACGATATAAGTCGGCGAGCGTTGCAGCATCGTTACGTGACCCGCGGTCTTGGCCATAGCCGGCAAAAGCGTAACAGCCGTGGCGCCGCTGCCGATGACGATGACCCGCTTGCCCGCGTAGTCCAAGTCCTCGGGCCAGGCCTGCGGGTGAACGACACGGCCGGTGAAACGCCCTATTTCCGGAAAATCCGGCAGGTAACCGGCGCTGTAGCGGTAATAACCCGCGCACGACAACAAAAAGTTGCAGGTGATGATCACCGGTTCCTCGCGCCCGCCGGGTTCCTGACGTAGTGCACTCACTGTCCAAGCCGCGTCTCGGGAAGACCAGGAGGCGCGAAGAACGCGATGGCTGAAGCGGATGTGGCGGTCGATGCCTTCGTCCCGCGCTGTGGCGGTGACGTAGTTGCGGATGTCCTCGCCCGGAGCGATGGCTTTGGGGTTTGTCCAGGGCCGGAACGAATAGCCCATCGTCAACATGTCCGAATCGGAACGGATGCCCGGATAGCGGAACAGATCCCAGGTTCCACCGATGCGCTGGCGCTGCTCGAGGATGACATAGCTTTTCTGCGGACAGTGTTTTTGAAGGTGATGGGCAGCGTCGATGCCGGACAGGCCGGCGCCCAGGATCAACACGTCAAAATGTTCAAGTCCCATGGCTTGCTCCGGAATGCCACTTCGATGGATCGCGCGCAGCGTTGTGCTGGCGCATTTTTGAAACGAGTCTACCTTTCGGGAGAGTGCTTGGGCAAGTCCGTTCGGTAGGCTGGCTAGAAATCTCAGCCAACGTTGTCTCTGCCGGGCCCATCGCACGACCCGCGCCATTCCCCGGCTTCTCGGGATTATAATTAATGCATTATGGACAACAAACAGATTGCCCGCATTCTCCGCGACACCGCGCAACTCCTGGAAATTGACGGCGCCATTATCGGGCGTTACCGCAGCTACGAAAAAGCGGCGGAGTTGATCGAGAGTCTTCCCGATTCCATCGAACAACTGGTGAAAGAGCCGGAAAAACTTAAA
>Ga0187780_10002962_pt1 | contig 12788 bp, 7 predicted proteins | sample 1015_Q2_SP10_20__FD_132429 | JGI IMG/M metagenome (GOLD analysis project Ga0187780, IMG submission 132429) | Tropical peat soil microbial communities from peatlands in Department of Meta, Colombia - 1015_Q2_SP10_20_MG | ecosystem: Environmental > Terrestrial > Soil > Wetlands > Peat | place...
CGGCGCGAGCAGCGCGCCCGCGCCTTCGTCCGGCACGGGCGCGGTCTCCTGAAAGGCTTCTCCGGGGCTGCGTACGAGCACGACCTGTTCTTCCGCCGCGCTCGCGCCGTGCGCCGGGACCGTGCCGACGAGCACACCGCTGCCGTGCGCAGTCATCTGGCCGGCGAGTGGGCTCGGAAGCGACAGCCCCTCGGGCGTGTCCAGCCGAAAGCCCGCCAGCGGTTTTCCGCCGGCGTCGCGCAGAAACGGCCCGAGCGTCCACCCGCCTTCGCGCGTGTAGCGGACGACCACGGTCGATTCGCGCGCGCCCAAGCCGAGCTTGCCGACCCCCCAGGTCTCATCGGGCGCCTCTTCCGGGGAGGCGCCGATCATCGTCACGTCTTCTGCCGGCAGCGAATCGTCGGTTTGAGGCGTGGGTTCGCCTGCGGATTCAGCTGCGCGCGAGCTCGCCGGCGTCCGTGCAGCGAGGCCCACGAGTGCAAGCGCGAGCGCAAGCACCGCGGGCAGCGCTATCCAAGGCGCCAGCCGGCGTAGCCGGCCGGCGGTTGCTGGGCGAGCGCTCAAAACTGCGGTCCCAGAATCGAGTGGACGGACTCGCGGGGAAACGAGAGACCCGTGCTGATCGTTTCGACGCTCGGGTTGCTGCTCGCGATCGTCGGCAGCGGCACCAGCGCGTGTGTTTGAAGGTCGAGCTTGGTGGGCCAGCGACTCGGGTTCAGCAGCAGCCGCAGCGCTCGGTCGCCGCCACCAAGGGTTCGCATCGGCGTGCTCGCGACCGTGCGCCCATGGAACTGCGCGATCAGGCGCACGCGCGCCTTGACGGCGAGGTGAAAACGCAGTTCGAGCGTCGTGCGGTGTAGGAGACGACTGTGGACGTGTGAGACCAGCGGCACAGTCGTGCGCGCTTCCGTCTGGGCTTTCGTCGCCTTCGGCGGCGAGCTGAAGATGAGCGGCAGTTCCCCGAGCAAGCCCGAGTCGTCTTCGGGCGGCGCGTCGGGCGGCACCTGGGGCAGGCCTTCGTCGACTGGACGCGAGGTGATCAACGACGAAAAGCCTTCGTCTTCGATCGGCAGCGTTTCATCACCGGTGGTGAGGTGAAACAGCCAACCCTGAGTGGTCGCGAGCCAACAGTCGTGCACGGCAGGGCAGGTGATCCTTGAAGCCGCGCCCTTCGCGCCGACGCCCGCTTCTTCTTCGGCCTGTGACGGAAGCGTCTGCTCGTCCGAGACAGCGCCGTCGGCTGAGATGCGCGCGACCGTCGCCTTCGCCGTCGGGCTCGGGTTCCGTGCGTCGCTTTCGCTGTCGAGCGCGATCCATGCGCTTTCGCTGCCCGGTTCAGCTGCGATCCCCTGTACGACGTCGTGTGGGAACAGGGCTTCTCCTGACGGTTCCGTGGCGGGCCCGAGCAGCTGTTGCCAATCTTCTTCGCCGGCGACCGGCGCGTCGCGCACCACGGTCACCTGGCCGGGTTTGGAGTTCAGCGGAACTTCGGCTTCCGCGTTCGCGGCAGCCCACAGGCCGGATTCGTCGGCGGAGAGGTGCAGCGGGCCGAGCGCTTCGACGAACTCCCCCGACACGTACAGCGGCACGTGGCCTTCCTGGCCTGGGGCCGTTTCGCCGGCGCCGACCTTTGCGACGACTTCTCCACGGATGTTTTCGAACGGCGACCCCGAGCTCGACCCGTTGATGGCGTGCAAGACCGGCGGTTTTTCGAGGCTGTTCGTCACACGAGCTTCCTGCGTGACGCGCACGCTCTCATACAGGCGTTCGCCGAACGGGCGCATGTCGGTCACGGCCTGCGATTCGCCTTCGTAGGGTTCCTCGCTGACGGTGGCGCCGTTCCAGTGCAGGTGGAAGGCGCCCGTGACCGGCTGTTGGGGGGAAAGCGGAGCGCCGCCAAACCAGCAGTCGTCAGGTTTGATGCAGCCCGCGGCGTCCATCGCCTCGTAGGAGTCGGCCTGGAACGCGAGCTTGGCGTAGGAGCCCACGACCTGTCCGCCTGCGAAGTGGCACAAGGTGTCGTCTTCAAGCGGCGGCAGTTCGCCCGATTGCGGATTGTGCGCCTGCCCGGGACGTCCGTCTGAGATCGTCCAGAATTCGTTCTGGGCGGCCCACGCGATGCGGCCGTTGGTCGCACCGCAGACATTCGCGAGCTCTTTCCAGCCACCACCGTCGTAAGCCCAAACTCCCGCGTGCACGGTGCTGCCGTTGCCCGCTGTGATCAGCAGCCCGCGGTTGGGAGCGAAGAACTCGACATCGCCGATGTGACCGAGGCCGATCGGCTCGAGTTTGGCTGCCTGTTCTGGCGATTCGCCTTCCTGTGCGGGTGGAGGCGGCTGTTCCAGGCGCCAGCTCGCGCCTTCCAGGCCTTCGTCGACTTCTGCCGCGGTCGCCGTCGCAACCGACACGAGCGCGCCCAGCAGGACTGTGAAAGCGAGCGCGAGCAGCGCCCCGGCGATGCGAGCGCGCGTCATCGGTGCGTCCTCTTCTCGCCCGCGCGGGAGCGCCCGCGGCTGCGATGGCCACTGGTGCGTGCCTTGCCGGCGCGCCTCGCGGTCTTGGCGTTTGCCAGGAAGGAAACCTGCAGCAAGCTGTGCAAGGTGGGGTGGCCGGCGGCGCTGAAGGCAATCGCGACCGTCACCGGGAAACCGTCCTTTGCCGTGGCGAGCGCTCGATAGGCGCCGCTGAGCGTGAGCGTGAGGCTCACCAGTTCGCCCTCCTCGGCCTTCGCGAGCGCGTCCGCGCTGGCGACAGTCACACTCGCGAGGCGTACGGCGGTACGTCCGCGCGCAGCGGAGGACTTGCTCGCTTTGTGAGTTGCGTGTGTACGCCGCGAGCTGCTTGCCGGCAGGGGCGAGCGCGCGACCACTACTCCCTGTGCCGTCGCGTGCAGCGATCCCGCACCGGGGGTTTGGACGTAGAGGCGCACGCTGCCGTCGGGCAGCGATTCAGCGGTCGCGCCGAGCGTCCACGCGGGCGTGGTGGCCGGATTGGCCGGCGCGGGTGAGAGACTCTGCGGGGCCGGCACCGAGTTGAATCGCTGGCGCCGCACGACGAACGCATCGCTGCCGTCGAATGGCTCACCTTCTTCCAGCAACGGCGTGTTGCCGTCGTCGTAGATGAGGTTCGACGCGGTCGAGGAGAACGCCAACATGTCACCTTCATCAGAGAACGATGGCGAGAGCGCGCCATCGGACAGACCACCGTAGGGATCCTGGCTGGAATCCGTTTCCTTGTGCGGATGCTCGCCGGGACCGCCTTCCAGGCCACGCGTGACACGCGTCAACGTGCTGTCACCGAGATCCACCTCGAAGAGTTCGGCGAGCCCCGAGATCGCATCGGGGTGACTGACATATGCGGGCGAGCTCAGCGGAAACACCGTGCGCTCGGTTGTGAAGGCGACCTGCGTGCCGTCGGGCGAGAGCGCCAGGTCGACGATCGGGGCGTTCGTTTCGCGGACCACTTCTTCGCCGCTGGCGAGCTCGGTGAGCGGCCGCAGCGCCTGCGTGCGCGTGAGACCTGGATGCATGTCGGCGACGTACAGGTCGGTGTGGTGGTCGCCGCAGATCTCGGCGCCGAAGTCGCCGCCGAGCGCGATCAACGGCTGACTGGCGAGAAACGCGACCGTGTACCCATCGGCACTCAGTTGCGGCAGGAAGTCGCCTTCGGCGCCCCCTTCGCCCCGGCTCCAGACCCCACATGGTGGCGTCTGGCTTGGCAGCACGGCAAACGGTCCCTGGCAGGGATCGAGCGCCGAGGGGACCCCGGGCATCGCGACCTCGCCACTGGCCATGCACGCGGGGGCTTCAGGATCCGAGCCACCGGTAACGCGCCTGGTAGGTGTTTCCGGCCCTTCTTCGATGCGCCGCCACAACGGCTCGGCATAGCCGGCCACCATTTCTTCGTGCGCGAGTACGTGTGCCTGCTGGCCGACGTTCGCGCCCAACCACGCGACCGTCGAGCCGTCTGCACTGATGGAGGCGCCGAGCGACGGTATCGCAGCGTGCCCGCCGTAGTGGATCGGGAACGGCGGCGGGCTGCCAGCGTTCGCATAGGCCGCCCCGTAGGTTCTTTCGCCCTCGGCGCCCGACACCGGTTCGTTTGGCACGTCCCTGCCGGTGGTGGCGTCGAAGCGCGTGCTGACGAGCTCGGTTTCGTCGGTCGCGAGGTTGCGCACCGCAACTTGCATGGCGGGCGTGTTGGGACCCGCGAGGTCGGAGACTGAGGTGGTCACGAATGCGACCTTTTCGCCGTTAGCGCTGATCGCGGTACGCGGTGCGGCCACAGCCCCGAACAACCTCGATGCGACGTAGGAGAGTCCTTCATCGCTGCCGTTCACTGCCGAGACGAGCGCGAAGGCACAGCTGGCACGCAGTTCCTTGTCGTTCTGTTCTTCGGCTTCGCCGCACGAGCTCGCCTCGGTTTCTGAGGCTTCGATGGCCATGTTGCGTACGTAGACGTCGGGATCCTGGTTCTTATCGCCGTGCGCGGCGAGCGGCGCGGAGGTGGTGAAGCTGATGTACTGCCCCGTTTCACTGATCGAGGGCAACTCCGCGTCACAATCGACTTTCTCAGCTCCGGCAACGGTCGTGGCGCAGCCCGCCGGAAGACCTTCGAGCTGGCTGCCGACGGCGACCGGCTGCACTTCACCTGTCTGCAGGTCGCGCCGCCACACGCCGATGAGCCCGGCGAAGTAGCCGTCGAACGCAACGTAGCGCCCGTCGCCCGCTATCACCGGGTTGTCCGCGTAGCCGGCCTGCTGCGTGGCCGACGGCAGAGCGCCTGGGAGAAAGCCGTCGGAGGCGAGCTGGACCGGTTCGAACACGTCGGCCTGCGCGGCGCTCACCGGCAGCGCGGCCGCGGCGGCAAGCGTGCACAGGAGTGCTGCCAGGAGCTCCCTCATCCGACACTCACCAGTCGCCGCACCGTGCCCTGCACGCCGGCGTTGTCGCGTACGCGGACGACCACCTGGTACACGCCGGCGTGACTGTAACGGTGGCGAAAGTGCGCCCGCCCAGCCGCGCTGTGGCCATCGCCGAAGCTGACGCTCACAGCGTGCGTGTCGACACCCGAGTAGCGGTCGCTGATACGCACGCTGACGGCGAGACCACCACCAGTGCGATTGATCTGCACGCTCGGTGGCACATCGTCGATTTCCAGTGGCGACGGCGCTGAGAGCGTGGCCTGATCGTCGCGGTCGGTGGCCAGCACCTGGACTTGATGGATGCCGCTGCCGAGACCCCTCGGGTCCAGGCGCATTTCGAGCACGCCTGCAGGCGTTGACAAGACGCGCCCGTCGAGCACCACCTTGTAGGTCAGCGGCCCGTCAGCGCTCGTCGCCGGCAGCCAGGAGATGGCGGCCTGCGATGGCCTGATCCAGCCTTTGGGCACGCTCAGGATCGAGGCGACCGGCGGCGCGCTCACCTGCGCGGCGACGATCGCGGCGTCACCGAGTGCACCTTGCTGGAAGGCGACGAGCCCATCTCCGAGACCGGAGCGACCGACCGCGATTTCCCCGACCTGGCCCCCGGCGCCGCCGTCGACGAGCGCAGTCTGCACGGCGCCATCAGGGAAGTCCTCGCGCACGGCCACCGCGGGCTGTTCGTCGTCGACGCTCGGCCATGCCGACAGGCCACCGCCAGCTGGGTTCATCACGCTCGCCGACGCCACTTCGTCGGCCGGCGCCAGCTGCGAGCCGACGAACGGCGGGCCGAGCGAAAGCCCGGGCTTGAGCCCATGGTCGGTGCCTTCGATCACCCTCGGCGTACCGTCATCGTCGTAAAGCAGGCGCACAGAGCGCTGTTCGTCAACGTCGATGCTCGGACGCCCGACCGTCGCGCCGGCTCCCCCGAACACATCGTTGTCGGCCATCACCGCCCCGCTGAACTCGGCGCCGTCCGCGGATTCGCCGTCGGGCAGCGTGTTCACGAAGACACGCGGGCCTGGCAGTCGCGACCCCGGCCCCGCCGTCTGTCGATAGGCAACCTCGGCTTGGCCGAGGCGCGAGATCGCGACGCTCGGCGCTTCAGCTTCGGTGACGATCGGCGCGCCGTGGAAGTTAGTGGCGGTGACGGGCAACACGAAATCTACGCTCGAGCCGAAGATCCGCCTCGCCCAGATGCGCGCAACCCCCCCGTTTTCGATTTCCGGCTCCTGCCACACGACGATCGCGTTGCCGGTGGGACCGATCGCGATCTGCGGTGCGTTGGCTTCCGTCGGCGGGCGCATCGAGACGCCGGTATCACGGTTGATCGTGCCGAGGTTCGACCAGCGCTCGCCGTCGAAGCGCGACACGCGCACCTGCTCTGCGACGTCGCCGGGGTGCAGCGCGGGAATCGTGCTGTCGGGTTCGACGATCCTGTAGACGACATCTGCCTGGCCAGTGGAGCTCATCGCCAGGTCAGGGCTCACGCCGATGCCTTCGCCGATGCTCGGCGCGACGATGATCGCCCGACCGAACAGCGAAGCGCCCGGGCCGAGGTCGGCGCCGAGCAGCTCGTCGATCGTACGACCTTTGGCATTGGTGGCGAACGGCGTCGCCCACACGACCACGAGCTCGCCGCCATTTGCCGCGCCGATGCGGGGTGAGCTGGCCGCGAATGACTCTTCGGTGTCGACCCTGATCGGTGCCAGCCAGTGACCTTCGACGTAGCGCGAGACGAACACGTGAGCGATGCCTTCCACGCGCTTGAGGTAGACCAAGCCGCCGGTGCCGTCTTCGGCCATCGCGACGCCGCCGAAGCCGACGATGTTCTCGTTGGGACCATCGATCGTCTGTGCCGGCAGGATCACTGCGAGCGCGGGCGCCGCGACGCCGACGGCGGCAATCGCCGCGATTCCCACAGTCAGCGCGAGCAGTCGCCGTGCCGACCTCACGATTCCGATTTGTTGACCGCGCCCGGCGTCAGGTTGAAAGCACAGCGGAAGTTCTCGGCGTCCTTGACTGGCTCGGAGCCCGCGAAGCCGCCTTCGGTTTTGTTGCTGTAGACCGTCACGTACTGCAGCGATTCGGGCAGCGGGTTCGCGGGCAACGGGATCGGGTTGGCCTGGCCTTGGCGCGGGTTGCCGGTCGCGCCTTCGGTGACACCCTCGAAGCCCGCTGCCGCCGAACCGGCTTCGGTCGTGACCAGCGACGAGGTCATTTCGCGTTCGTCTTTGAGGCCGCGGGTGGGGTCGAGGTTGACGGTCGCGGTCAGCGGCGAGTCGTTGACCGTCGACTCGAGCTTCACGCGCGCCGCCGCGCCGAGCAGTTCCGAGGCGGATGGCAGCCAGCCGCCTTCCGCCTCGCAAGCCTTGCTGGCGAAGATGAAGTTGTTCTTGCCGAGGTCGGCCTTCGTCAGCGGGTAGGGAGCGGAGTCCAAGCACCAGGTCCCGAGGTCGACGGTCGCGGGTGGGCAGGTGCCAGAGATTTCTTCGGCGGTCTTACCATCGAGCCGCGACGCATTCCTCACCGTAGGAATCGCCGACGCCGGGAACTTCCGGTTCTTGCCCAGCAGCAGCAGACCGCCCGCGTGCGGCGTGGCGCTGACCGGGTGGCCTGCGATCGCGCTGATCACCGCGTGGCGGGCCGCGTCGGCGGCGCCGGTCGTGGAGAAGACAAGCGCGATCAGCGCGACCACCATCGCCGGCGAGGGTGTGCGCCGTGGCCGGCGCGCTCTCATTGCGCTTGCTTGGGGTCGTGTTGCGTGAAGCGCGGCGCCGCGCGGCGCACCTGTGCGAGCTCTTCGAGCGAGACCTCCTGGACGGTCGAGAGCACGGCGTCGAGCGCGACGCCGGAGAGGGTCTCCTGCTCGAGCAGCGCCGTGGCGGTCTCCTCGACCGTGCTCCAGTTGCGATCGAGGATCACCGACGCACGCGCCTCAGCGTCGCCGACCAGACGCTCGACCTCGTTGTCGATCACGTTGAGCGTCTCCGGCCCGACCGAGCCGAGGTCCTGTAGCGAGGCGCCGAGGAAGACCTCGCCGCTCTTCTCGCCGATAGTAACCAGGCCGAGCGCCTCGGACATGCCGTAGGAGGTGACCATGCTGCGCGCGAGCGAGGTCGCGGCGTGCAGGTCGTCGTTGACGGTCGTCGAGGTGTGACCGAAGGCGATGCGCTCCCCGGCCAAGCCCGATGTGATCACGATCAGCTGGCTTTCGAGATCGACTCTGGTCATGATCAGCTGGTCGCGGTCGGAAAGCATGTGCGCGGCTGTGCCCAGCTGGCGCCCGCGCGCGACGATCGAGAGCTTGCGCGTGGAGGTCGCGTGCCCGAGCGCCTCGGTCACGACCGCGTGCGCGGACTCGTGGATCGCGATCAGCCAGCGCTCCTGCTCGCTGAGGATGTGGTGCTTGGCCGGCCCGGCGACGACGCGGTCGATCGCCTCCTCGAGTGTGTGCTGGTCGATCTGCGCGCGGCCGTCGCGCACGCTCAGCAGCGCGGCCTCGTTGATCACGTTCGCGAGCTCGGCGCCGCTGAAGCCCGGCGTCTGACGCGCCACCTCCTCCAGCGACGCATCAGGCGCGAGCGGGCGCTTGTCGCCGTGCAGGCGCAAGATCTCCAGGCGCCCATGCACGTCGGGTGTGTCGATCACGACCTGCCGATCGAAGCGCCCGGGCCGCAGCAGCGCGGGGTCGAGGATGTCAGGCCGGTTGGTCGCGCCCATCACGACGAGTCCGCCGTCGCCCCCGAAGCCGTCCATCTCCACGAGAATCTGGTTGAGCGTCTGCTCGCGCTCGTCGTTGCCCTGGCCAATGCCGGCGCCGCGCTTGCGCCCCGCGGCGTCAAGCTCGTCGATGAAAATGATCGCGGGCGACACTTTCCGCGCCTTGCGGAACAGGTCACGCACGCGCGCCGCGCCGACGCCGACGAGCGACTCGACGAAGTCCGAGCCCGACAGCGAGAAGAACGCCGCGTCGGCTTCACCGGCGACGGCCTTCGCGAGCAGCGTCTTGCCGGTGCCCGGAGGACCGACCAGCAGCACGCCCTTGGGCGCCGCCGCGCCGACGGCCAGATACTTGCTCGGATCGGCCAGATAGTCGCGGATCTCGCGCAGCTCGGCCACCGCTTCGCCTGCGCCCGCGACATCGGCGAAGGTGATCTTGTCCGTCGTGCCCTTGCCTTTCTTGCGGCCCTTACCGGCGAACTGCGAGAACGCCGCGATGCCACCCCCGGCGCCCTCGGCGCCGACGCGCATGAACAGCGAGAACAGGCAGACCAGCAACAGGATCGGGATCAGGAACTGGACGATGATCGTGCGCGTCGCCTTGCCGGACTGCTGATTCACTGACACGACCGCTCCACTTGCCGTGAGTTCCCTCAGCAGCTGCTGGGTGATCGCGCCCGAGGCGGGGTACGCGGCCCACAGCGGCTGCTCCACCCCGGCGCCCGCCGGTTCGATCACGCTCAGCACCGTGTGAGGATGCTTGACGCCCACGATCCTGGTCGTGGTGGTCGGCGCCGGCAACGACCCGTTTGCCAGGATGCGCGGCGCCTTAAGCGCGGTGGTCAGCTCGACGCGGTTGTCGTGGTCGAGCAGCAGCGCCGCGTTGATCTGGTGGCGCTGGGCCAGCGTCTGCACGGTGCTGAGCGGCACCTGCCTACCCGAGCTGCTCGGCTTGATGTAGCCCAGCAGCGTCGCGAACGCGATCGCCAGGCCGATCGAGGCGAGCAGCAGGAACAGCGACAGCGGATCGCGCAGCAGCGCGCGACGCACGCCCGACCCGAACTCGCCGAGCTTGACGAGCGCCGGGTTGCGCCGGTGCGCGAGGCCCGAGCGCACAGCGGCTTTGCCGGCGACAGGGTCGCCGGCACCGTTGTTCGACGGCGATGCGCTCGACGGCGTTGCGGGCGGGGTCTGGTCGTCGTCAGTCATCTTGGGCAGATCAAGAGTCCACAGCGTGAGCGCGGCAGCCACGGCTTGCGGCGCCGCGGACGGACTTCCGCCACAGACGTACGTGCGTCGAGCGGACGGACGCAGCCTCACAGGCCGCGAGCCGAAATTCAATGGCGTTCACAAAAACGACACATCAGTGCCGGGGACGCCGCGCCATCTGTTTACAAAATCTTCACAAACATTCCTCGGCCCGCGTTCACAAAAACGAAACACCAGCCAAATCCGCGCGCGACAGGCTTGCCGCGGGGTGAAGGTCCATCGCGCATACCGCATCGTTCGACACCTCCAGCTGTTTCCGCCACCCGAGCGTCGCCGCCTGAGCGTCGACGACACCTCGAATCGACTCCCCGAGTGCAAAGGAGCAACAAGTTGCGCGTGCAACGCACCCTCATCGTCTCGCTGATCATCGTCGTCGCCCTCGCAGTGCCCGCAGGCGCGGTGGCCAGGCGACTGATCATCGGCGGCTCGACCTCGGTCCTGCCGCTCGCGCAGAAACTGGCGGCCGCCTACCACAAGGCGTTCCCCAAGATCCCTGCGCCGTCGGTCACGGGCGGCCAGTCGGACATCGGCATCAGCGGTGTCGCCAGCGGCCGCTTCGACATCGGCGACTCCTCACGCGACCCGCTGCCGACAGACCCCGAACACCTCGTGTTCACGAAGATCGCGCGCGACGGCGTGTGCATCGTCACCAACAAATCCAACCCGCTCGCCAACCTCTCCGAAGAAACCGTCCAGGGCATCTTCACCGGCGCGATCCGCGACTGGAGCGAAGTCCCGGGCTCGAGCCTCACGGGGCCGATCGACCTATTCGACCGCGACGGCGCATCGGGTACGCAGGATGCTTTCCAGCACATCTTCCTCGGCGAAGAAAAAAAGGTCTCTCCCAGCGCGACGGCTGAGGCGTCCAACGGTCTCGAGCAGAACGCGGTGAGCGCCGACAAGAACGCGATCGGCTTCGTGTCGTTCGCCTTCACCGCCGGCATCAACCCCGTCGGCTACCAGGGCGTCGCGTGCAACCTGCGCAACGCCAAGTCAGGCCAGTACGGCGGCGTTCGTAACTTCTGGATGGTCACCAAAGGCCCGCCGAAGGGTGAAGCGCTGAAGTTCCTCAGTTGGGTCACCAGCGGCAACAAGACCACCAAAGCCATCATCAACTCCAGCTGGATCGCGATCCACTAACAGCAGTGCCTCTCGGCCGCCCCAAAGCGTCAGCAACCCAGGCGGCCGTGAGGACCGACAAGCGCGCCGAGCACACGCTCGGCGCGCTGGCGGTGGGGCTGCTGCTGCTGATCGGCGCGATGGTCGTGATCGTGGCCATCAATGCCTGGCCGTCGTTCAGAGCCAACGGGCTGTCGTGGTTCGGATCCGGCGGAGATGTGGTCACGCAGTTCCGTGCGATGCAGGCCGGCGTGCCCCTGCCAGGCCACTCGCTCCTGTACTTTCGCGCCTGGCCGTTGATCTGGGGGACGTTGTTGACGACGGTTCTGTCAGTCGCAATCGCGCTGATCATTTCAGTGCTAGCCGCGATCTTCCTGACAGAGTTCGCCCCACCGCGGGTGCGACGCACGCTCGAGCCCATCGTGCGACTGCTCGCGGGCGTGCCCTCGGTCGTTTACGGGCTAGTCGCCATCCTCGCGATCGTCCCATGGGTCAACAACAACCTGATCAGCGAAGGACGTAAGCACTCAGTCCAGTACGTCGTGCAGCTCAACGGCGCCGGCGTGATGACCGCAACGCTGGTGCTCACAGTAATGATTGTGCCGATCATGGTCGCGATCTCCGCCAGCGCGCTCGACTCGGTGCCCGTTTCGTGGCGTGAGGGTTCGGCCGCGCTTGGCGTGAACCGCTGGCGCACGATCTGGCGTGTGTCGGTGCGCACCGCTCGACCGGCGATTGGGGCAGCGGTCGTGCTCGCGACAGCACGCGCTCTCGGTGAGGCGATCATGTTGGCGATGGTCTCGGGCGGCCGTCCGTTCGACGCCAAGCCGATCGACGGCATCACGTTCCTGTTCGAGCCCATCCAGCCGCTGGCGGCGACGATCGTCCAGGAATTCGGAGGACAATCGGGTGGCCCGGTGCCCAGCACGATCTACGCGATCGCAGCCGTGCTGCTGTTCTCAGCCGCGCTGCTCTCGCTCGCCGGCTGGGCCGCCAAGCAGCCGCTCAAGCGCTACGGGATCGGCATGTAATGGCAAGCGTCGCGCTAGGAGAGCCGGCTGACGCGCCGGCGATCATCCGCCCGCGGCGTGAAAACACGACCGCGTGGCCGCTGATCGATCGCATCTTCTACGGACTCTGCTGGGTGGTGGGGATCGGGCTGTGCGTGATCACGTTTGCGATCCTGCTGTTGATGCTCGTCAAGGGCATCGCCTATCTGCGCCCGCACCTGCTGTTCGAACATCCCGCGCCGTCGATCAAGCAGAGCCAGTCGGGAGGCTTCCTCGACCCGATCATCGGCACGTTCATCGTCACGGCGATCGGCATCGGGATCGCAGCCCCCATGGGAGTCGCGCTGGCGACCTGGGTGACCGAGTACGGACGCCCCTCGTGGCTAGCACGCGCGGTTGAGTCGGGTATCGAAACGATCGCTGGCGTGCCGAGCATCGTGCTCGCGATCTTCGGGCTACTGATCTTCTCGCGCCCGTTCCTCGAGTTCCTCTCGCAGCCAGCCAACGGTGTCGCCACCGGCGAGTCATTCTTCGCAGCTGGCACAATGATGTCGCTGCTCGCGTTGCCGCTCGTCTTCGCGGCCACGCGCGAGGCGCTCACGCAACTGCCGGCGCGACTGCGCGAGGCCTCGTATGCGCTCGGCAAGACGCGCGCGACGACGATCCGCCACGTGCTGGTGCCGTCGATCCGGCCGAGCATCGCGACCGGCGTCGTGCTCGGCATGGGCCGCATCATCGGCGACAAC
>Ga0187780_10002965_pt1 | contig 12779 bp, 12 predicted proteins | sample 1015_Q2_SP10_20__FD_132429 | JGI IMG/M metagenome (GOLD analysis project Ga0187780, IMG submission 132429) | Tropical peat soil microbial communities from peatlands in Department of Meta, Colombia - 1015_Q2_SP10_20_MG | ecosystem: Environmental > Terrestrial > Soil > Wetlands > Peat | place...
CGCCAGGGTCGCGGTGCGTGAACGGACGCATGGCGTTGTACGTGTGGGTAGCGCTGCGCGCCCCATGAGCAATGGCCATTCGGGCCTGCTCATAGTTTGCATTGGTGTGCCCGATCGAGATGACCACGCCGGCTTTTTTCGCGGCTTCGATACACTGCGTCGCGCCCAAAACCTCGGGAGCAATCGTCATCAAGCGCGCATTTCCCGCTGCAGCCTGAAGGAAGCGCTCGAACATTTGCGCCGATGGCAATTGAATCCACTGCGGGGGATGAACGCCGGCGCGCTCTTTGCTAATGAATGGTCCTTCGAAGTGCATCCCGATGATTTCAGCCCCGGCCGGCGGCGCCGCATGCTGCTGGGGAATATACTTCGCGATTCCTTCGATGGCACGGCAGGTATCCTCGGGGCTGGCCGTGACGGTGGTCGCGAGAAGCGAGGTGGTCCCGAATTCGGCGACCTTCTTTGTGACCGCAGCCAGAGCGGCCGAACTTCCTTCCATCACATCGTGGCCGCCGGCGCCATGAATATGAACATCGATAAAACCAGGAGCCGCTGTCTTGTCGATTGCCTGGATTTCGACCGCGCCAGACGGCAGCGTCATTCCCGCGCGCGGCCCAATGGCGTCGATGACGCCGTCGCGGATCAGGATCCCGGCGTCGGGGAGCTCCGTGGCCGGTGTGAGTGCACGGCCGGCGTGGATGAGAGTCGTGGACATGCCGTGGAACATCGTAACGGAAATGTCGCGCCCGACAAAACAAAACGGGCCGGCAGAAAGGATCAGCCGGCCCGTCCGTCAATTTCAGCGAACGCTTACTTGGCCATGGCGATGCTGCTCAGCTTGAGCGTGTCGCCTTCCACCGTGCCCTTGACGGTCACGTGATGGCCGGCATGGTCCGCCACTTTATCCTGCGCATCGATCGCATAGACCTTCTTGTCGGCGTCGTTTACGAACACATACTTGGCGCCATGCTCCTTGACGCACTTGATCGTGCACTCGCGGGCATTCTCGTTCGCGCCTTTCACTCCACACGCGCTGTCAGAAATCCAGCCGGTCATGGAATTATCGGCCGCCAACGCGAGAGTCCCCGCGAAAAGCGCCGCTGCGATTGCCATCGAGAATCTTACTTTCATGATTTCCCCCTCCAGAAATCCTCTGCGGATTTAGATTCCGCCGGGCCGTTTGGTAGCTTGTCACAGCCTGAGCCCGGTGTCCAGCCACATTCTAAGACCAAATAAGCCCGCGCTTTATGCCGTGGGACGCACAAAAAAGGGGAGAATTCTCTAGGAATTCTCCCCTAACTGCTGTTCTCTCAAGGAGTTTCGAGAGGCTCTTACACCCACCTCTCTTACTGGCCGGAGGTTGCCGTGCTGGCCGAAGCGGCTGGTGCAGTCTTCGGGATGCTCAGGTAGCCCGTGGCGGTGGTCTTGGTGACCTTGTTGACCACGAGTTCGAGCGCGGCCCGGCTGCCGCCGGTGTAGAAGAAAATGGGCTCGTTGACCGAGCGGTTCTTCTTCTCGAAGCTGTTGTCGTCGGCCAAAACGTTGATGGTGTACTGGTTCTTCTTCGTGTTGGTATCCTTCAGCTCAATTTGGATGGCGCCGACCTTGGTGGCACCGCCCTTGCGCTGCACGGTGAATTCAAAGTAGTCGCGCTGCCCCATGCGGCGAAGCTCGTCGATTTCATCATGGTTGCGGGCGATGAGCGTGCCCATTTCGCTGCGCGCCATTTGAAGATTGCTCTTGGTGGCGTCGAGGTCGCTCTTCACGCCGCTGACATCGCCATTCAGCTTGTTGACGTCGTCCGTGCTCGCTTTGCCGGCCAATTTTGCCTCCACCGAAGTGGCCAGGTTGTTCACCTTCTGGTCCACGGCGGTGGTGGCGTTCTTATCCTGCTTGCGCGCGGCAATCAGGTCCGCCTGAGTGAGGTTCAGTTTGTTGGTAACCACCTTCAGATCGCTCTGAAGCTGCTGGTTAATTTCGTCTTCCTTGGCGAGGCGCTGGCTGAGGGCGTCGTTCGCTTGACGCAGGGATGCCTGCGTGGACTGCTCCAGGCTCTTGGCCTGATTCAACGCGCTCCAGCCTACCCCAAGTCCGATTAGGGAAAGGCCGCCCAATACGCCAACGGCCAGTCCTACCCATCGAGGGGTGCCGGTCGTGCTGGTGTTGGAAGATTCTAGAAAATCGCTCATAAACTTTCGTTTCTCCTTTGGCTTTACGCCCTGTACCTGGGAAAGGAGCATCCGCCGAACCAATCGCCGCGGCCCAGTTTGACGCATCTTAAGTGCTTGTAAAATAAGCTAGTTAATGAAAAACACCGCCAATGCGGCAAAGCGATTCGGGGAGTAAAGTTTACACGGTCGCGTAATCCCTGGGTTTATGAATTGGGCACCAAATAGGGCTGCCCACTCAAAGCAGGCGAGGAATGATAGAACTTACGAGCTTGGGCGTGGTCCTTCGACAGAGGCCACGCAAACAATTCTAGATTAGAGACTTACCGTCAAACTTAGGCTAGGCTGCGCGGAAGGCACTGTCCGTGGTTGGGGTGCGTTCGGAACTGAAGTAGCGGTCTAGAGTGTTGACGGCGGCTTCAAGGACGGTGCGGCAGTCGGAGCAGTGCTCCAAGTGCCGGCGGATCTCACTCTCGACGGTGGAAGAGAGTCGGCCCTCCAAATACCAGCAAATCAAATGAATGGTGTCACGACAGCTCATTTTCCCCCGTCCCCTTGTTCGCCAAGCGGAGAACTTGGGGCAACGTAGGCAGTGCACTTCCAGAGCCAAAGGATGGTCATACGAGCAGCTTTGATAAGGTTTGGAAATTCAGTAACTTAAAACGAATCAAGGCTTCGGAAGGCTGTTTTGAAGGAGGTTCCTTTTTGAAAAGATTACACTTTGACCGCTGAAAGTGTGCAGAATTTCACCCCGCCCTATTACCGGTGCGGAACTATGGTCATCTCCCGCAGCGCGGCGATTCGGTCGGACAACGGCGGGTGGGTGCTGAAAAGCGACGTTAGGCCTCCTCCGCCAAACAGAGGCTTGACGATGCAGAGAGCGGACGTGGAGGGACCAATGGCAGTCGTGGGGATGCGGTTGTTATAGGCGCCGAGCTTCTGAAGGGCGCTGATGAGTCCATAGGGGTTTCCTACCATTTTGGCGCCGGTCTCATCGGCCGAATACTCGCGCTGGCGGGAGAGCGCGAGCTGAAGCAGAAAAGCACCCAACGGCGCAAGGAAGAACAGCAAGAGCCCGACGATTCCCCCGCCACCTCGCCTTTCCCGGTCATCTCCGCCGCCTCCGAGCCAGGGTCCCCAATGAGCGATCCAGGTGATGGCTCCCGCCAGAGTTGCCGCAACGGAGCTGATCAATATGTCGTAGTTGCGGACGTGCGAAAGCTCGTGGGCGATCACGCCTTCGAGCTCGTCGTCGTTCATCAATTCGAGCAAGCCGTGTGTTACCGCGACTGAGGCGTGACGCGGATTGCGCCCCGTGGCGAACGCGTTAGGTGCAGCTTCCGGGACAACGTACAACTTCGGCACCGGTATATTCGCCTTGGCAGCGAGGCGTTCCATGACGGCATAAAGCCGTGGCAGTTGTTCCCGCGTGACCGGCTGCGCGCCACTGGACATCAACGCAATTTTGTCTGAGAAAAAATAAGCAAACGTGTTGCTTACAATGGCAAAGCCCAGACCAATCGTCATCCCGTTTCGCCCGCCCAAATACTGGCCAATGAGCATCAGAAATAGCGTAAGAGCTGCAAGCACCAAGGTAGTTCGAAAGACTCTCATAGTGATCCCTATTCTACCTGCGCATGATTCGCATGCAAACCGCCAGCCAGGACAGGCTGGCGAGCCAAGTTACTTTCCCCCCGTCTATTTAGATTCGCGCCGCTGCCGCAGGTTGTTTGGAAGGAGAGCGCTCAAAGCGCATGACCTCCTTCTGCCCGTCGCGGTCAACCCTGACGTGATCGCCAGGAAGAACTGCCCCCTCCAGGATCTGCAACGCGAGCGGATCCTGAATCAGCCGCTGAATCGTTCGGCGCAAAGGCCTCGCGCCGTACGCCGGGTCGTAGCCTTCGCGGAGGAGCAATTCCTGCGCCGCCTGCGTGAGCTCCAAAGTGATTTGGCGCTCCGCGAGCAATCGTTCGACGTTCTTGAGGAGCAGACCAACAATCTTCGCCAGCTGATCCTTGCCCAGCGGATTGAAAATCACGATTTCGTCGATGCGATTGAGGAACTCCGGCCGGAACGAAGCACGCAATGCGTCCAGCGCTTCTCTGCGAGCGCGTTCCGGATCCTTGCTCGCCAGTTCGAAAATCGCCGTCGAACCCACGTTGCTGGTCATAATCACAACCGTATTGCGAAAATCCACGGTCCGGCCCTTCCCGTCCGTCAGGCGGCCATCCTCGAGAATCTGCAGCAAAACGTTGAAAACATCCGGGTGCGCCTTTTCAATTTCGTCAAACAGAATGACGGAATAGAGATGGCGGCGAACCTGTTCGGTAAGTTGTCCGCCTTCTTCATAGCCGACGTACCCCGGGGGTGCGCCGATGAGGCGAGATACGCTGTGCTTCTCCATGTACTCGCTCATGTCGATGCGGATCATGAGTTTCTCGTCGTCGAAAAGAAACTCCGCCAGCGCGCGGGCGAGTTCCGTCTTACCAACGCCTGTCGGGCCCAGGAAAATGAACGAGCCAATCGGCCGCTTGGCGTCGGAAAGGCCGGCGCGGCTGCGGCGTATGGCGTTCGCCACGCGGGCGAGCGCATCGTCCTGGCCGATAACGCGCTGGCGCAAGCGTTCTTCCATGTGCACGAGCTTTTGCGCTTCGCCTTCGAGCAGGCGCCCTGCGGGAATGCCCGTCCACTTGCTGACCAGCTTCGCGATGTCCTCCTCATCCACTTCTTCCTTCAGCATCGGCGCGTCTTTTTGCACGGAAGCGAAGCGCTCCTGCGCTTGCTTGAGTTCGCGCTCGGCGGCGGCGATTTTCCCGTACCGAATCTCCGCAACTTTGGCGAGTTCGCCGGCGCGCTCGAAGCGCTGCTCTTCCCCCTTCAATTGTTCGATCCGCTCTTTCAATTTGCGGATTTTCTGGATGGCTTCCTTTTCGGCCTGCCAGCGCGCCTTTTTCGCGCTCGATTCTTCCTTCAGTTTGGCCAATTCTTTCTCGATCTGGCTGCGCCGCTCCTTCGAGTGCGCATCGGTTTCCTTCAGGAGTGCCTGGCGCTCGATTTCGAGCTGCAGGATACGGCGCTCAATTTCGTCAATCTCGACCGGAAGGGAATCGATTTGCATGCGCAGGCTGGCCGCGCATTCGTCGATCAGGTCGATGGCCTTGTCCGGCAAAAAGCGGTCGGAAATGTAGCGGTTGGAAAGCGTGGCCGCAGCGATGATGGCCGAATCTTTGATGCGCACGCCGTGATGCACTTCGTAGCGCTCTTTCAATCCGCGAAGAATCGCAATCGTGTCTTCTACTGTGGGCTCAGCAATCAGCACGGGCTGGAACCGCCGCTCGAGAGCAGGATCCTTCTCGATGTGCTTCTTGTATTCATTGAGAGTAGTGGCGCCGATAGCGCGCAGTTCTCCGCGAGCCAACGCGGGCTTGAGCATATTGGAGGCGTCCATCGCGCCTTCGGCGGCACCAGCGCCAACGAGAGTGTGCAGCTCATCGATAAAGAGGATGATTTGACCTTCCGCCTCGGTAATTTCCTTGAGAACAGCTTTCAGGCGATCCTCGAATTCCCCGCGAAACTTGGCTCCAGCCACGAGAGCCGCAAGGTCGAGTGCAACAATGCGCTTGGTCTTGAGCACGTCCGGCACGTCGCCGGAAACGATGCGTTGCGCGAGTCCCTCGACAATGGCAGTCTTTCCGACACCTGGCTCACCAATCAGCACCGGATTGTTCTTCGTGCGTCGCGCCAGAATCTGCATCACGCGGCGAATCTCTTCATCGCGCCCGATGACGGGATCGAGCTTCTGCTTGCGCGCCAGTTCCATCAGGTCGCGCGCGTATTTTTTCAAAGCGGCATAGGTGGCTTCAGGATTTTGTGAAGTTACCCGCTGTGTGCCGCGAACACCCGCCAGCGCCTGCAAAATGGCTTCGTGCGAAGCGCCATAGCGCTTTAGCAGTTGTCCGGCAGGATCCCGCTCCTGTCCGGCAATGGCCAGAAACAGGTGCTCGGTCGAGACGTATTCGTCCTTGAAATTGTCGGCTTCCTTGAAGGCGCGCTCAAGGACGTCGTTCAAGGGCCGCCCCATGTGCTGCTGGGCGAAGCCCTGCACTTTCGGCAGGCGGCCAAGTTCGAGCTCAATATCCTGGGTCAGCGCCTCGGGGCGAATTCCCAAGCGCGCAAGCAGAGGAGGCACGACCCCGTCGGCTTGTCCAACCAGCGCCGCAAGCAAGTGAACTGGCTCAATCTGCTGGTGCTCGTGGCTTGCGGCCACTTCCTGGGCAGCCTGCACCGCCTCTTGAGCCTTCACGGTCATTTTTTCAAATCGCAACATACCGACCTCAATTGCTTAGATGACAGCAAGAAGGGGGCCGGCGCTCCCGCGAGCCCCCTATTCTTACACTCGGGATTACCTTCCCAAAATACGTTATTTGCTGCCGGCAGCCGTGGCCATCGCCGGAATGGCGACGTTGACCTTGATCTGCTTGGGCTTGGCTTCTTCCCGCTTGGGGATCGTCAGCGTCAGCACGCCGTTCTGATAATCGGCCTTGATCGCTTCCGAATTCACGGTGTTCGCGAGCGTGAAGCTGCGAGCGAAGGAACCGTAGGAGCGCTCAACGCGCAGGTAGTTCTCTTCGCTGACTTTCTTCTCGAATTTTCGCTCACCGCGAATGGTCAGAAGGTTGTTCTCCACGCGGATGTCCAGATCCTTGGGATCGACATCCGGGAGATCCGCCTTGACCACAAGTTCCTGTTCGGTCTCGTAGATATCGACGGCAGGCGCCCAGGCGCTGAGGCTCGATTCCTCACCCTTGCGTTCAAAAGCTTCATTGAACAGGCGATTGATCTGGTCCTGCAGGGCAGTGACGCCGCGGAAAGGTTCCCAACGAACGATGGTTCTCATATTGAAAGCACCTCCATAGATGATTGCGTACGAATGATATAATATGAGCCTATTAGTGTCAAGTATTTTATGAAACTGAAGAACCATACTCTATCTCTTTTACTATCAATAATATCTGCGAGTCTCTACTCAAACAAATTGGCTCGCTGCCAGTGCATTCAAAGCACTCCAGGTCACCTTGGCTCACCCGGGGCCAAGCCGCAATGTATATTGCGGCGCAATCTAATTTTCAAGGTGGAGTACTTTACAATGCAAAGTCTGCTTGATTCTCCTCAAGCAGACGGATGGTCTTTCGCAGCTTAGCCGTCCTGCTAAACTACCGCCGCTCATGCGCCTGGACGAACTCGACTACCATCTGCCGCAGGATCGCATCGCGCAACGGCCTCTGGAGCGGCGCGAGGCATCCCGCCTACTGCTCCTGGATCGCGCCAGCGGCGACTTTCAGGATCGCATGTTCACAGAGTTTCCGAATCTCTTGCGCGGCGACGAACTGCTGGTCCTGAACAATGCGCGCGTGATTCCTGCAAGATTGTTTGGCCGGCGCGTTGGGGTGCGCTCCCAGAAGCCGTCGCGCGCGACGCGCGCCGAACATCTCACCGGAAAAGTGGAGGTATTTCTGACGCGGCAAGTGGACGCCGGCGTTTGGGAAGCACTAGTGCACCCTGGCCGGAAAATGCGCCTCGGAGAGCGCATTCTTTTCGGAGAAGGAGAGCTCGAGGGGGAAATCACGGCGCGCGGTGAATTCGGAGTGCGGACGTTGCGCTTCGTTTCTCACGATCACCGCAGCGTCAGCGAGCATTTTGAGCGCCTCGGGCACGTTCCTCTGCCGCCGTACATCAATCGTGCGGATGAAGATGCCGATCGCGAACGGTATCAGACGATCTTCGCCAAACGGCCGGGAGCGATTGCGGCGCCCACGGCGGGCCTGCACTTTTCCGCCGAAATTCTGGAGCAGATTCGGCAACGCGGAGTCCAGACTTGCGAATTGACGCTCGACGTGGGCCTTGGCACGTTTCAGCCAATCCACAGCGAAACGCTGGAAGGCCACGTGATGCACTCGGAGTGTTACGAAATTCCCGCGGAGACGGCGGAACGCATCAATGCAGCACTTGTGCAAGGGCGTCCGGTGCTTGCCATTGGAACCACAGTAGTGCGTGCGCTGGAGGATGCGGCGTTTCGTGCGGAAGAGTCAGGGGCGAAAGATGTGATCTTGCCCGGGAAATCGGACGCCAAACTGTTCATTGTGCCGGGATTTCGATTCCGCGTCGTGAATCAGTTGCTCACGAACTTTCATCTGCCGCGGTCCACGCTGCTGGCACTGGTGTGTGCATTTGCGGGACGTGAGCGGACTCTCGCTGCGTACCCGCACGCCGTGGAAAGCGGCTATCGCTTCTACAGTTATGGTGATTGCATGCTGATTCGTTGACGGCGCGCGGCAGCGAAGGCAAAAGAGAGCACGCGGCTTGAAGCCAATACGGGATCCTGCCACGGAAGAAGCACGGCCGCCATCCGGACAAGCAAGGAGGCCGCAAAGAAATGCAGCCTCCTTCTCGTCCATTGGAAAGGATTCACGGGCTTTCCTTGTTTATTCGCTGAACACAAACACGCGGGACTGGCCGGCAAACCGGGCTTCCCTTATCTGGCCATCCTCGCCGAGAAGCAAAGAGTCATAGGGCGACTTTGAGCTGCGGTCTTCCCAGCGGCCTTCCGACTCGGCCACGACCTGGCGACCCTTCTCAACGGTTGCTTTGTTGCCATCAATCAGCAAGCGATATTCCCCAGCCTGCAAATGCGTCTTGCCGACCTTGGCGGACTGTTCAACGTTGATCGTTTTGGCGAAGGGCTTGGCGAAGACCGGCACCGCTAGCGCGATGGCGGCCAACAGAGCGAGACAACGGACAAGCGAATTGGATTTCATGCGTGTCAATTCCTTTCAAACTGGATCGAGTCAGCCAACTTCTGAGCGGACGCAGAGGTGGAGTTGACACGCAGGCGGGGGACGAGTACTCTCCCCCGTGAAGACACCAGTTCTTCCTGGACTAACGGCCGGAAAGATTGCGTGTCAGGGCCCCGCGGCTGCCACCGCGGGGTTCTTTTTTTAATCCCGCCCTGCGCAGCCCGGTAATCGGCTGCACCCGTATAGACGAATCCGGCCCAGTGAATGTTTCGTCGCCCGAACAGAAAAATTTGCAAGGCGGACCACAATTCGTGAAAAGGTCCGTCAAAATTCGTCAATTTTGAAGGCCTTGATTCTTTTTTGTTCGTTTTTCCAGTAAAGTCTTTCTAAAAAGCGGGCACAACTGCGAGACGATTCCGCTTAGTCTGCGTCGGAGGTTGTTTTGAAACAATCCGGGCGCGCTCGTGCATCGTCCCGCGGGTTCATCTATACTCTAGGTCATTTTGCGGCAGCCAAAGAATGCGGATTCTCGTCCTTAGCGACTTGCACTCCAACGCGACTGCACTCGACGCCGTACTTGATGCGGCGAAAGAGCGCTGGGATATGTCCGTATGCCTGGGAGACGTGGTCGGGTACGGTCCCGACCCGAATGAAGTAACCGCGCGGCTTCGCGAAATGGGCACGCAGACCATTCGAGGCAATCATGACAAAGCGGTGACGGGGTTAATGGCTACTGAAGATTTTAATCCGGTGGCGAAGGCAGCGGTGGATTGGACGCGCGCAGAGCTGAAGCAAGAGCATCTTGCATGGCTAACGGCACTTCCACACGGGCCGCTGCAATCCAATGGGATTGTGCTGGTGCACGGCGCGTTTCAAGACGAGGACGAATACGTGTTCACGCCGGCGCAAGCGCTGGATGGGCTGTTGGACTCGACAGCGAGCGTTACGTTTTTCGGGCACACGCATCATCAGGGCGGGTTTTCCTATCAAGACGCGATGCTGGAAGTGCTGCAGATTCGCCCGCGCGCCAATGAAGCTTACGCGGCTCTGCGCGTCGAACCGGAGCGGCGTTATTTGCTGAATCCCGGTTCCATTGGCCAACCACGGGACGGAGATCCCCGCGCCGCCTTTGCGATTGCCGACCTGGAACACCATGTGGTGGAATTCTGGCGAGTGCCGTATGACATCGCAGCCGTCCAGGCCCGTATGCGCGCCGCGCATTTGCCTGAGCCGTTGGTGCAGCGGCTAGTAGTGGGACGCTAAGAATTTTCGGTTGCTAAGATGAGCGAGACCCTGGGAATTGCGAAAAAGGAAGCGCCCCCGGAGCAACCGCGGCGTTTCTCCCTCCTATCGTTAATTGTGATGTTCGTGCTGGCTGGAGCGTTCGTATTTTATTTCTGGTCCGGCCAGCACAAGCCGCAAACCGCAAGCAAAAATCAAATTCATTTGCCTTTCGGACCCGCGGAACAATCGTATGCTGGCAAGATTCAGTTCGACCATCTCGGATTGAACCGGGCGGAAAATTTTCTTCATCAGGAGATCACGTCGCTTGCAGGCGAAGTTGTGAACGCGGGCGACCGCCCGATTCGCAATGTGGAAGTAACCGTTACCTACTCGGATGAATTGCATCAGGTGGTTTTGCGCGAGGGCCGCGTGCTTTTCGGCTCAGGGGCTCTTCCCGTGCCCCCGGGCGGGCGGCGAGACTTCGAAATTTCCTATGAGCACATCCCCTCTTCCTGGAACCGGGAACTGCCTGCGGTGGCCGTTACCGGTTTGCAATTCTAACCAACGAAGAATCTAACGACAGGGTACGTCATTTAGTTATAATCAGCGCGTGGAATTCGCTTCGGAATTGCAGGCAAGCCTGCAAGAATTCACGGCCGCTGGAGCCGTCGAGGTCCGTGAAAACGGCGGCCGCGTAGCTTCTTTCTGCGGGATGTCCTGGGAAGTGCGCGGAAATAGCGAAAAGCCGCTGCTGCATCTTTGGTCCGAGCAATTCAATCTGACGCGGCGGGTTTTGGCAATCACGGATCACTCCGAGGAACGGCTGGCGCTGGCGGTAGAGCGGTTTGGAAGAACGAAACCGGACCGGCTGGAGTTCATACGGCGAGAGGTTCAGCAGGCCGCCCGGGAATTGTCGCGCGAAGAATACCGAGACCGACTTGCGCATTTGTTGGCGGAACAATTTCCCGATGAGACGGTGGAATCCCTTGTGGTATCAGCGGACCTCGAACATTCTCTCTCCGGAAATTATGTGCGCGGAGTTCTTCGACAAGGCTCAGCTCATTCGGCGGTGCTGGCCGTGCCGGAAGGAGAATCCAGCGATACCGTTGATAACAGCCTGACGTTCGCCCTGCTTTGGCAGGAGCGCGCGCGCCATTCCAGCCGCAAGGGGACGCTCTCGGGGCTTCGCTTGATTCTTCCGAAGAACACCTGCGCCGCGGTGGCTCACCGGTTGAGGGCGCTGACTCCAAAGATGACCGTGGAGCTGTTTGAGCACGACCCGTTGTTGAATGTCCTCGAGAGAGTGGATGCGCGGCGGGCCGGAAACCTGAATACTTGGCTTGTTGCGCATCGGGAGTCGGAGCTGCTTCTGGAGCGCGCGCGGCCCGCGCTGACCTCAATCATCGCGACAGCTCCAAAAGCGATTCGCTTGCACGCGAACACGCATAGCGAGGAAGTGTGGCTGCGGTTTCGTGGGCTGGCGTTCGCTCGCTGGCAAAAGGAAAGAGTTTTCTTTGGAGTCAGCGAATGCCGGGAAGAGTTGAACGCGGCGTCGCGCCCGGCGTTGGTGCGACTCTTGCGCGAACTCGAGTTGCACCGCCACCCGCTTGCCGAGGACACCCGCCACGCGCTCTACCGGGCACAACCGGAACGCTGGCTGGAAAGCCTGGTGCGCGAAGATGTGACGCGCGTGGACGCGGCGCTGGACCCGCGACTCGTGTATTCCCAAGTCTTTGCGAACATCGGCGGAGAACAGGGCATCCTTGATCTGCTCACGGTAACGCGCGCCGGCAGGCTGGCAATTATTGAATTGAAGGCCAACGAAAGCATTCATCTTCCCCTGCAGGCAGCGGATTATTGGCTGCGCGTACGAAAACATCTGGAAAATGGAGATTTGGCGCGCTACGGGTATTTTCCTGGAATTGAGCTGCAGCAGGCGGCGCCGATTGTTTATCTGGTCGCGCCGGCTCTGCGATTTCACCCGTCAACCGATGCGTTGCTGAAATGCCTCACGCCGGAACTGGAGGTTGTCCGCGTGGGACTGGCGGAGAACTGGCGGCGCGGATTGCGGGTTATGATGCGCCAGTAGAATGTCCAGCCAGGAATCAACCCGTGCTGTTTCGACCTTCCCGTTGAAAGCTTCTGCGGTTAAAATGTCGTCCCCCACGCGGAGACATAGATGGCGCAGGGTTCCAATTTCGCAGTGCGAATCCGGCAAGAAGGGCCTGTGTCCTTGCTGGACCTATCCGGACGCCTCACATCTTTCGAGATCGGGGCGTTTCGCGATTCCATCGCCCGGCTACTGAAGGAAGGCCGCAAGCAAATTCTGCTGAACCTCAGCGCATTGCAGTACCTGGACAGCTCGGGGGTCGGCGAACTCGCGCGAAGTTATGTTTCGGTTGTGAAGCAAGGCGGCCAAATGAAAGTAATCGGGCTGTCTCCGAAGGTGGAGGAGATCCTCAAGATCACTCAGCTTTATCAGGTCTTCCCCGAATTTTCGAGTGAAGAAGAAGCAATGCAAAGTTTCGCCCGCTAGAGTAGCCGGCCTGCGGAAGAAGTGGACTTGGAAAATGCCGCCTAAAAGGAGAGAAGC
>Ga0187780_10002966_pt1 | contig 12778 bp, 6 predicted proteins | sample 1015_Q2_SP10_20__FD_132429 | JGI IMG/M metagenome (GOLD analysis project Ga0187780, IMG submission 132429) | Tropical peat soil microbial communities from peatlands in Department of Meta, Colombia - 1015_Q2_SP10_20_MG | ecosystem: Environmental > Terrestrial > Soil > Wetlands > Peat | place...
CTCGATGGCCAGCGCGACCCAGCGGGCGCGCTGCGGTTCGTCCAGGCCCGGCCGCGCGGCCGCGGAGCCGTCGCCGACGGCGACGGCGGCAGGCCCGCCGAACGCCTCGGCCATTAGCGCGGCCTCGCGCTCCGGGTACCCGGGCGCCATGGCGGCGAACAGCGGCGCGAGCAGGTCGTCGGCGGGCACGTGCCTCTCGTACAGCAGGCGGGTCATCCGGGTCAGCGCGGGCAGCCCGCCCGCCCATTCGAACAGGGTCGGCTCCGCGCCGGGCGGGCGCACCGGGTCGCGGAACTCGACGTACCAGTGCATGCCGCTGCAGAACGGCTTGTTCTGCGAGTGGCCGCACCGGCAGAGCGCGTAGTGCTCGCGGGAGGAGCCCTTGGCCCGGGACACGTCCGCGCCGGTCGCGTCCACCAGCGGGACGCCACCGGTCACCCGGTAGGGGCCGTCCTGGGTGATCTGGATGGCGGCCTCGCGCCGGTCGTGCCAGTCGACCAGGCGGCGCTCCTCGTGGCGGTCGAAGGCCAGGCTCAGCGCGCCGGACGGGCAGTCCCTGACGGCCCGGACGAGCTCGTCCATCCGGGCGCCGCTGGGGGCGACGAACGGCTCCTGGTCGGTGCGGAACGCGATGGGCGACCGGTCGGTGCAGAATCCCGAGTGCTGGCAGATGCCGCGGTTGTCGAAGATCGTCAGCTGCTCGCCGGGGTAGGTATCGCGCCGGTCGGGCACCCGGTCGGGGTCCTTGTCGTCGGTGAACCCGTTGCCGGCGCACGCCCCGTCGCAGTAAGGCTTCATCGACGAGCCGCCGCACCGGCACAGCGCCAGCTGCGGCGGCACGCTCATCGTCTCGCCGAGCGGGGTGCGCACCGTCGGCACGTTGGTGACCAGGTGGGGCCCGTTCTTGGCGGTCATGACCACCGGCCGAAGGGAGCGCTGCAGGTCCGCCAGGGCGGCGATCTTCTTGTCCCGATCCCCCGGCGACGCCTGGTCGCAGGCCAGCTGCTGCAGCGCCGCGGCCGCCTCCAGCAGGCCGGGTGGAGCGGCATCGGCGAACTGCGCCCTTAGCCTGGTCGCCTGCAGCGCGGCGTCCCACAGGGTCATCTTGGCGTCCGGGGTTCCTGGGGAGGATGGGGTAGATGGGGCAGTGGAGGCAGGCGCCTCGGACTGAGCCTGCAGGGCCTCGGTCAGCGGGCGCAGGACGCTGTCCACCAGGCGCGCGGCCACCCGGGCGTCGCCCTGGTTCGCGAGGACGAGCGGGTAGGCCGAGCGGATCAGGTCGCCCAGGCCGGACGGCAATTCGCCGGCTTCGGCGCTGACACCATGGCCCGTTCGGTAAAAATCTTCGGCGCGGGCCAGCAGGGCGGGCGGGGCCTGGGCCGGAGCCTGGCCTGGCCCGGCCAGGTGGACGTCGCGGGCCGGCATGTGGGCCTCGAGCGCCCGGGCGATCTCGGTCAGCCCGGACCGGACCGCCTCCAGCTCGTCTGCTATCTCCGGGGCGCACGGGGCTCCGGGCTGGCAGAAGGCGGCGGCCTCGCGGATGCGCTCGGTGATCAGGATCCAGGCCGCCTCCCTGTGCGGCAGCACGTAGTCGGACTCGTAGAACAGCTCGAAGCTGGGGCCGGCCGTCCGGCCGGGGTAGTCCGGGCCCGCGGGCAGCCTGGTGACCAGGTCACCGAGCGGCCTGACGGCCTGGAACATCAGGTTGACGGAGGCGTCGGCCAGCGCCTTGAGCTGGGTGTCGGTCTCCTCGGTGTGGGCGAAGAAGCGCTGCACGGTGGTCAGCAGGATCTCGTAGGAGACGTTGAACATGTCCATGACTCGCGCGGTCAGCGGGTCGGTGACCAGCGGGAGCCCGGTGTCGCGCTCGCTGGGCCTGACGTTGACCACGGTGACAGGCCGGACCGGGTGGAAACCCCGGTTGGCCGCGCGGAGCTGCTCGAACTCATCCAGGATGTCCACGAACTGGCCGAAGTGAGCGTCCCGCCACTCCCCGCGCGGCCCCTCGCCCTGCTCGAGGATCTCGTCGATGGCCCGCTGGGCCGAGGCGACGTCGGTCACCGCGACCAGCTCGGGCCAGCCGAAGTACTGCTGGGTGGCCTGAGCCCGGGGCGGGCCGACGAACAGCCAGCGCTCGCCGAACTTGTCGGCCAGGTGGGCGATCCCTGCCTCGATCGACCGGTACAGGTGCCCGACGGTCTTGAAGTCCTGGGCGCGGGGCACGATGTCGACCGCCTGCACGGCGGGAACGGCCCGGCCGTAGGCGGCCAGCCCGTACGAGTCGTGCAGATCCATCCCCTCCGGGCGCTCCAGGAACATGAAGTGGCGCAGCGCTTCCTCGCTGAACGGCAACAGCGCCAGGTGCACGCCGGCCGGGTAGTGGGTGGCGGGGTGCGGGAAGTTCGGCCGGGACAGGTGCGGGGCGCCGCCGATGGCGGACAGCAGGTTCTGCACCAGCGACATGTGCAGCATCTCCTGCGTGGCGATGTGGGAGATGCGCTTGCGCCATCTGGTGACCGCATCCACCTCTTCGGGGCTGAGGCCCTCGTCGGCGGTCTGCTTCAGCGAGAACGCGGCGTACAGGTACTGGCACATGATGCCGTGCTCGAGCTCGGCCGCCTCGCACAGCATGTAGATGAGCGCCTCGCGGTGCTCGATCACGAACGGCGCCTCGGGTGGCGCCAGGCCTCCTCGGCTGGCGATCACCTGCGCGAGTCGTCCCCCGGTCTGGTTTTCTGTCATGTTCGTTCGGCCTCCCTCGTACCTCATTCTTGCCCCGTGTGCCCGGCTGCGCGGCGGGCATCGAGTTCATGGTTACCTGACGCCGGCCTGGCGCGGCCAACAGTTATCGCGGATCGTGGTACAGCCCTGGGGTGTGGAGCGGGAAAGGCATCCTGTTTAGTTCTCGTGGCCCGCTCGGTCGGTCCACACGCTGAGGTCGTACCGGGCGGCCCTGGTGTCGGGGTGGTCGGGACCTGAGACCCGCTCGATCTCGGGCAGCAGATTCTTGAGCATGTCGCGAGCCTGAGCCGGATCACCGGCGGCCCCGGTCCACCAGGCGAGGCCGTGACGAGCCCTGAGGGTGGCTGGGTGCGTGCCGCCGAGGACCCGCTCGGCGTCGGGCGCCAACGCCGCGAACTGGTCCCGGGCTCCGGCCGCGTCGCCCGCCTGCCCGGTCCAGTGGGCGAGGTTGTGCCGGGCGGCCAGGGTGTCCGGGTCCGACGGGTTGAGCAGGTACCTGATCACGGGCAGCAGATCGGTGAACTGGTCCCGGGCTCCGGCCGGGTCGCCCGCCTGCCCGGTCCAGCGGGCCAGGCTGGCGCGGGCCGTCAGGGTCTCCTGGTGCTGTCGGCCGAATTCATGCTCGATCTCAGGCACCAGGCCGGCATACAGGTCGCGAGCCCGGACCGGGTCACCTGCCTCCCCGGTCCAGCCCGCCACGCTGGCGCGGGCGATCAGGGTCTCCTTGTGCTGAGGCCCGTGGACCCTCTCGCGCAGCGGCAGCAGCGCGGCGAACTGGTCGCGGGCCCAGGCCGCATCGCCCGCCTGCCCGGTCCAGTGGGCGAGGTCGGCGCGGGCCGCGATGGTATTCGGATTGTCACGACCGTGCTGCCGGCAAACTGCTTCGACGATTCTGGTCTGGAGGTCACGAGCGGCCGCGTGGCTGCCGCTGTAACCCAGATACGAAGCGATCCTGGCCATGCCGACGCTGTGCTCGGGCAGCACTTCCCTGGCGTGCGGCGCCAGCATGGCACAGACCGGCCAGTTGTCTGGCGACTTGGTGTCGGCGGGGATCGCCGCTTCGATCAGCACCGCAGCCGCCTGGCGCCACTGCTCGCGATGCTCGTCCGGTATCTGGTTGCGGGTGGCGGTCTGCACCAGCCCGTGCACCGATACCGACCCGTTGACGTGGCCGATCAGCGAATAACGGCGTAGCGCGCTGATAGCGTGGTCGTTCGCCACCTCGTCTTCCAGCAGCGGTGCGAGCACAGGTGCCACATCCGGCTCGAACTGCCTGATGAGACCGCCGGAGAACTGCAGGATCTGTCGCAGCGGGATCGCCGCGGACGCGTAGAACGCCAGCAGCCGCAGCAGTCCGACCGCCTCCGGCCGGGTTTCCCGCAGCCAGTCGAAGGCCAGCGTCCACGTTTTTGCTACCGGCTCCAGCAGCTCCGGCCGATCCCGGAACAACGCCAGGTAGTCCGCCAGTCTCCTCCCGGTGTCCGTCATGTACGCGGCGGCCTGCTCCAGCGCCAGCGGCAGCCCGCCCAGCGCCACCGCCAGGTCCCCGGCGGCCCGCTGGTCCGGGTCCCTGGTCCGGGTGATCAGGAAACCCGCCGCCACCTCCAGATCGAGAACCGGCACCTCTAGCGTAAAGACCGGCCACTGCGGGTTCTGGCTGGTGATCAGGACCCGCCCGGGCCCGGCCGGCGGCACGAACCTCTGCACCGAGGACGGATTCGGCGCGTTGTCGAAGATCAGCAGCCAGTCCACCTGGTAGGTACGCAGGACGCTATGCACCGCGGTTACGGCATCCTGCGGACCGATCATGTCGATGGCACCCAGCTGAGCGGCCAGCCTGCCGAATCCGGACGTCAGTACCGCAGGGTCTTCGGCGGGAAGCTGCCAGGCGAGACCGATCTCGACCAGGTGCCGGTGGGCGTATTCCAGCGCCACGCTCGTCTTGCCGACACCGCCCAGGCCGGACAACGCGACGATCCGCGGCCTGGAGCCGTCGGCAGGGGTCAGCCGGGTGTGCAGCTCGCTGAGCAGTTCATCCCGGCCGGTCAGGAACTCGGGCCGGGCGAGCAATGAGACCGGCTGACCGGGGATCTCCCTACGCTGGTAATGCAGTTGGTTAATGGCCACCGCGCCGCGGTCCGCGAAGACCACGCTCGCCGCGGCAGGCCCGGCGGGTCCGGGCCCGGCTAGGTCGTCGCCGGGCCCGGCCGGGTAGGGTTTGGCGGCGCCACGTGCCCGTGAATCGCTCCCGCGGCGACCCCACCGCGATCCGCCGTGATGGTGACATCCCGTCCCGCGGCCACCGCATGATCGGCCGCGGACACCATCCCGGGGGGCAGGCCTGCCTGGATCTGCTGCACCAAGGCGCGCAGCTTGTCCGCGACGCCCGGGTCCACTTCCAGCAGGTCCATCAACCGCGTGCTCCACTGCGTCGCTAGGTCAGAACGCGCCTGGTCCAGACCCGCGCCATCCGGTCGGATCAGCCGGGCGCGGGTTTCATTCAGTCGGCGCTCCTGCAGCTGTTCCTGGTTGGGGTCGTCACGGCTGAGCAGACGCGCGATCTCGTCCTTGGCCGCCGGCCACTCGTCGGTCGTCGCTGCCTTCACCAAGGTCTGCGCGGCCAGCGACGCCAGTGCCGTCATGTTCTCCGCTACCATGCCACTCCCCTCGTCCAGTGAGCGAGGCTGTTCCTGGCGGCCGGTGAATCCGGGTGCTCCGGACCCAGGATCCGCTCGATCACCGGCAACAGCTCCGCGAACTGATCCCTCGCCCCGCCGGGGTCACCCGCCTCCAGGGTCCAGTGGGCCAGGCCGCCGCGGGCGGCCAGGGAATCCGGGTGCTCCGGACCCAGGATCCGCTCGATCACCGGCAACAGCGCCGCGAACTGATCCCTCGCCCCGCCGGGGTTACCCGACCTCCCGGTCCACCGCGCGAGGGCGCCGCGGGCGGCCAGGGAATCCGGGTGCTGCGGACGCAGGACCCGCTCGATCACCGGCAACAGCTCCGCAAACTGATCCCTCGCCCCGCCAGGGTCACCCGCCTGACCGGTCCACCGGGCCAGCTGGCCGCGGGCGGCCAGGGAATACGAATGCTCCGGGCCGACGACGCGCTCGATCACGGGGAGCAGTGCCGCGACCTCATCCCTCGCCCCGCGGGGATCACCCGCCTCCCCCGTCCACCGGGCCAGATTGTGCCGGTCAGCCAGGGAGTACGGGTGTTCCCGGCCAAGGATCCGCTCGCTGTCCGGCAGCAGCGCCGCGTACCGGTCCCTAGCCCCGGCGGGGTCACCCGCCTCCCCCGTCCACCGGGCCAGATTGTGCCGGGTGGACAGTATGTCCGGGTGCTCGGGGCCGCCGAGGACTCGCTCCCGGACGGGCAGCAGCGCCGCGTACTGGTCCCTGGCCCCGGCGGGGTCACCCGCCTCCCCCGTCCACCGGGCCAGGTTGCCGCGAGCGACCAGGGAGTAGGGGTGCTCAGGGCCGAGGACTCGCTCGCGGACGGGCAGCAGCGCCGCGTACTGGTCCCTGGCCCCGACGGGGTCACCCGCCCGTCCGGTCCAGCGGGCCAGATTGCCGCGGGCGACCAGGGAATACAGGTCCTCTGGGCCAACGACCCGGTCCATCACCGGCACCATCGCCGCGAACTGGTCCCTTGCCTCGGCGGGGTCACCCGCCTCCCCCGTCCACCGGGCCAGGTTGTTGCGGGCGGCCAGGGTGGACCGGTTCTCCGCGCCGTATCGCTGCTCGCGGGATCGATGCACCGTGCGGTAGAGATCCCGGGCGGCACGGAAGGCGCCGCTGTAACCCAGATATGAGGCGATCTTGAGCATGCCATCGGTTTCAGGGCTGACGACCGCCTGGGCGTGCGGCAGCAGCGCCGCGTAGTCGGGCCAGCCCGAAGGTTTTCTCGGGTCAGGAGGGATGGCGGCCTCGACCACTGCGGCGGTGGCCGAACGCCACTGCTCGGTCAGCTCAGGGGTGAGCTGACCTTTGGTGATGGCCTGCACCAGCCGGTGCACCGACACCGACCCGCCGGAGGCCTGGGTGACCAGCGAATAGCGGACCAGCGTCGCGACACAGTAGCTGGCCATCAGCGGGTCTTCCAGCAGCGACCGCAGCACCGGTGCCACGCCCGGCCCAAGCCGGTCCGGGAGCCCGGGGCGCGGTTGCAGCAGCAGCGACAGCGGGATCGCCGCGGGCGCGCAGAACGCTAGCAACCGCAGCAGGTCGACCGCCGCGGGGGCGGCCTCCTGTAGGTGGCCGAACGCCAGCGCGCAGGTCGTGGCTACGGTCGTGTCGTATCCGGCGGACTCGGCCCGGATCGGCGGGTCCGCCCGCCGCTGCCGGAACAGGGCCAGATAGCTGGCCAGGCTCTCGCCGGTGGCCTGCATGTACGCGGCGGCCTGCTCAAGCGCGAGCGGCTGTCCGCCGAGCTCGTCTGTTAGAGCTTCTGCCGCGAACCGGTCCGGATTGCCAGTACGGGTGATGAGGAAGCCGGCCGCCGCCGTGGCGTCGACCCCAGGCACCTTCAGCGCTTCGACCGGCCACTCCGGGTTCCGGCTGGTGATCAGCACCTTGCCGGGCCCAGCCTTGGGCAGGAACGCCGCTACTGAGGCGATGTCCTGTGCGCTGTCGAAGATCAGCAGCCACCTTGACGGGTACTTGGCGAGCACCGTATGGACCGACGCTACCGGGTCCCTGGTGTTGGCCAGGTCCAAGGTTCCGAGGTGGGCGGCGAGCTCGCCGAACCCGCCCGCCAGCACGGCCGGGTCCTCCGCGGGAAACTGCCAGGCCAGTCCGACCTCGGCCAGATGGCGGTATGCGTACTCCACGGCCACGCTGGTCATCCCGGCGCCCGACCCGGACAAGGCCACGATCCGCGGTCCCGGCTCGTCACTGCGCGCGAGCCGGTCGTGCAGTTCGGCCAGCAATTGTTCGCGGCCGACCAGGAACTGCGGCCTGGGAGCCAGCCGCACCGGCTGGCTCGTGATGACAGAACGCTGGTAGCCGGCGTCCAAGATACGCTCTGGCCCGGCCATGCCCGCCTCGGGACCGAGGACATCCTCGAGCCGGGGCTCGGCTGCGTCGGCGCTCGGGTTCAGGTCGGTGAGCTCCGGCGGCGCCGCGCTCCCATGGATCACCCCGGCGCCAGCGGAGACCAGCACCGGAGAAAGTTCCTTCTGGATCCGCTGGACCAGGATACGCAGGTCAGCGGCGACGCTCGGGTCTGTATCCAGCAGGTCTGCGAACCGCGTCGTCCATTGCGCCGCCAGGACCGAGCGCTCCTGCTCCAGATCCGCGCCCTTCAGCACGGCCAGCTGCTGGCGGGTCTGCTCCAGCCGGCGCTCCGCCAGCTCTTCGTCCTTAGGGTCGTCGTGGCCAAGCACCCGGGCCATCGCGCGCTTGGTCGCCTCCCACGCGTCGGTCGCCGCCGCCGTCACCACGGTCTGCCCGGCCAGCGACGCCAGTGCCACCATGTCCTCAGCCAGCATCCGCGGCTCCCTCCCGCCGGTTACCCTAACGATGCCACGGCCTAGTACGCCGCGCTATCAGGCGATTACCGCGGCCAGGTTGTGTCGCGGCCGGCATCAGCGCCATAGCCGTGCCGTGCCGTCGTTGCTCACCGAGGCCAGCAGCGTTCCAACCGGGCTGAACGCTACCGCGTTGACCATGCTCGTGTGGCCGATGAGGACACCCAGCTGCTCGCCGGTCGCAGGATCCCACACCCGCACCATCCTGTCGCTGCCGCTGCTGGCCAGCAGGGCCCCATCAGGACTGAACGCCACCCCGAGGATCAGGCCGGTGTGATCTTCAAGAGTCCGCAGGCGCTTACCCGTCGCCGGATTCCACACCCGCACCGCCTTGTCGTCGCCGCCGCTGGCCAGCGTCTGGTCAGGACCGAACGCCAGCGCCATGACCGATCCGGTGTGACCCTGCAAAGTCCGCAGGCGCTCACCTGTCGCCGGATTCCACACCCGCACCGCCTTGTCACCGCCGCCGCTGGCCAGCAGGGCCCCATCAGGACCGAACGCCACCCCCATGACCGACCCGGTGTGACCCTCCAGAATCCGCAGGCACTTACCCGTCGCCGGATTCCATACCCGCACCGTCCTGTCACCGCCGCTGGCCAGCAGGGCGCCATCGGGACTGAACGCCACCCCCATGACCGACCCGGTGTGACCTTCCAAAGTCCGCAGGCACTCACCCGTCGCCGGATTCCACACCCGCACCGTCCTGTCATAGCTGCCGCTGACCAGCAGGGTCCCGTCAGGACTGAAGGCCACCGTGGCGACCCCTTCGCTGTGGCCCCGCAGGTTCCGCAGCCGGGTGCCGGTCGCGGGGTCCCATACCTGGACCGTCTGGTCGCGGCTGCCGGTAGCCAGCAGAGTCCCATCGGGGCCGATCGCCATCCCTAGGTCGCCGGCACCCTCCAAGGTGGCGGCGAGGGCCTGCGGAATCCAGGGCCGACCGCCACCGGATTCCGGTTCACGGGCCCGGCGTGGCCTGGTTGAGGGGGGCGACGATGGCTCGGCCTCCGGACCCGACGGCACCCGGTCAAGGTGGGCGCGGGCGATCTTGGCCACCCGGGGACTGTCGTTGTCGACGACGTCTTGGAGCGCACGCGAGGCGGCCAGGAACCGGGCCGGATCGGGATCGTCCAGCCATTCGGCGATCTCGTTGACCGCCCCGATGCGGATATGCGGGGAACCGCTGTCCAAGCTGGCCGTCACGTGATCGGGCAACGGGACAGGGACGACGGCTCGCCCCACCGGGTTCCGGGCCAGGACGATCTTCTGTCCTTCGCCGCCGGTCAGCCAGTGCTGCGGTGTCTGCTCGGCGCTCGTCTCCTGGACATGCCGGTACGCGTACTCGTAGGCCTCGTCCACGCCGATCAGGCCGTCGCCGTCGTGGTCGGCCGCCCCGGTCCGCAGACCCAGTACCAGGCCGGTGGTGAACACCGACCCCGCTAGCACGTTATCCAGCGGCTCACCTTCGTAGGAGTACTCAAAGGCCCGGGAAGCGGTCAGCACCTCGCGGCCCCGGCTGTGCCCGGCCAGAGCGCGTTGCAGGTCGTCTTCGCCCTTGGCCCGGTCGTCGAACGAGCCGCTGAAGCAGCAGTCCAGGATCAGGATCTGACGCCGCGCCCTGCATTCATCCAGCTCGTCGAGCAGCTCGGCCGCCTTGACCGCGCTGGCTTGCGGGCGGATCTTGATCGTGTCGGTCGCAGCGAAATACAGTCTGCCCCGCGAATCCTGGATGCCATGGCAGGACAGGTACACCAGTACCGTGTCGTCGCGCTTGCGCCCGTCGAGGAAGGCGGCGATCCCGCGGCGGATCTGCGCCTCGGTCTGGTCGATCATCCGGGTGATGGTGAAACCGCCGATCTCGGGGTCGGCCAGTACCTCGGCGAGATCCTCCGCGTCGCGGGCCGGCGCGCGCAGCTGGCGGAACGCCTGATCGTCGTAGCTGGCCGTCGCGACGATCAACGCCTCCCGCCGTCCCGGCGGCAGCTCAGGGGCGGCCGCTATCACCTGCGCGGCAGCCGGGGACACGGTCACCGGTGCCCTCCTCCCCCCTTTAGACGGCCCTTCCGTTGCTGAAGCCTCGGCGGGTGCCCGGCTCGGCTGACCCGCATCGGCGGCGTGTGGTAAATGAATTATGACCGAATGCACCCGCCGGTGGCATTTCGCCGGCTGCCGTGCAGCCGGACTGAACGGGACTAAGGGGCGCGTATGACCCAGGCTACTACCGTGAGTGTGCGGATCATCGCTGAAACCGATGCGGACGAGGAAGAAGACGAGGAAGAACTGGCGCGGCTGACCCGGCGCTTGCGGTCCGAGCTGCTCGACCTGGACGTCTCGGACGTAGAACCCGTCACCGGCGAGCAGGAGGAGGGCGCCAAGGGCGCAGCGGAGGTGCTCGGCTGGCTGGTCGTCCACCTGGGTGCGGAGCAGCTGGGCGAGGTCGTCGGCAAGGTGGCCCAGTGGGCGCTCAGCTACGGCCGGACGGTGGAGGTCAATCTGGACGGCGACGTGCTCAAACTGGGCCGGGCCACCCGCGAACAGCAGGAAGGGGCATACCAGGCGTGGCTGGCCCGGCACACGCCCGGCAACTGACCCGCTGTACCGCACCCGGTTCTTGCGCTTCGGGGAGAGGCCGGTGGGAGAGCAGGAGCTTTTTACGCTGGCGGTGGCGATCGCCGGGGTGATGATCATCGGCCGAGCGGTCGCCAGCCGTCTCGAGGTGCCCGAGCCGATCGTGCTGGTGGTGCTCGGCATCCTGGCCAGCCTGATCCCGCGGATGCCGGTCATCGACCTGCATCCGGACGTCGTGCTGCAGGTGTTCGTGCCGCCGCTGGTCTACTACGCCGCGTTCCTGTCCGGGCCGCGGGAGGTCCGGGAGAATGCGGTCCCGATCACGGGGCTGGCCTTCGGCGCGACCGCGGCCACGATCGTGGGGGTGGGCTGGGTGACCCGGCTTCTCCTGCCGGGCCTGGGCTGGGCGGCGGCGCTGGCGTTCGCCGCCGCGGTGGCGCCCACCGATGCCGTGGCCGCCACCTCCGTGATGGCCCGGCTGGGCGCGCCGCACCGGGTGGTCACCATCGTCGAAGGCGAGAGCCTGATCAACGACGGGGTCGCGCTGACCGCGTTCGGGCTGGCCGTCGAGGCGATGACGCATCCGTTCACGTTCGGCCACGGCGTGACGCGGCTGGTCGAGGTCGTGGCCCGCGGCGTCGCCTACGGGCTGGTGGTGGGGGTGGTCATAGGACGCCTGCGCAGGCGCATCCACGATCCGGCGATCCAGATCCTGGTCTCGCTCATCACCCCGTTCGTGGCCTACATCCCGGCCGAGCAGCTGGACGTGTCCGGCGTGCTGGCCACCGTGGTGACCGGAGCCTACCTCGGCACCAGGACCGAGGGCCTGATCCAGCCGGCGTCGCGGGTGGCCGGCACGCTGTTCTGGCAGATGCTCATCTTCCTGCTGGAGTCGGCGCTGTTCGTGCTGCTCGGCCTGGAGCTACGGTCGATCGTGGGGCACCTGTCCAGCGCGCACGGGGCGGCGTGGCTGGCGGGCGCGAGCGCGGCGGTGGTGGCCGTGGTGATCACGATCAGGCTGGGCTGGGAGCTGGTCGTCTCGCCGCTGGTCCGGTTCCTGCCCGGGCGGCTGTCCGCGTTCGTGCGCAACCCGTGGCGGCAGCGGCTGGTCATCGGATGGGCCGGCATGCGCGGCGCGATCTCGCTGGCCGTCGCGCTCAGCCTGCCCGTGACGCTGAACGGGCGGCCGTTCGCCGAACGGTCCACGCTGATCTTCCTAGCCGCGGTCGTGGTGGTGGCCACGCTGATCGGCCAGGGCCTGACGCTCGCCCCGCTGGTGCGCGTCCTGGGGCTGGCGCAAAGCGAGCAGCGGCAGCGGGCGGAGGCGTCCGCGCGCGCCAAAGTCACCGAGGCCGGGCTCGCCCGTCTCGACGAGCTGGCCGAGGCGGGGAAGGTAGACGAAGACACCGCCAACCTCTACCGGCAGCTGTTCGAGATGCGGCTGGAACGGGTCCGCGTGGCCCTTGGCGACGCCAGCGCGGACGACGTCCCCGACATCAGCGGGCTCCGGCAGGAACTCGTCCGCGCCGAGCGCGACAAGCTCGCCGAGCTGTACCGCGACGGCCGGATCAGCGACGACATCCGCCGCTCCATCTCCCGCAGTCTCGACCTCCAGGAACCGCCCGCATTCCGCTGACCCGCCCGGCTCATGCGGGCTCATTGCGCCGAGGCCCGGCGTCCCGTCCGGGACCAAGGCCCCGGGCCGGGCGGGACGGATAGTCCTTGCTTTGCCGGCCGCCGTCGACGAGAGTGGATCGCGATCTGAACAGGCCTCCGGGCAGCAGCGTGTGCCGCGCCGGTCATGGACAGGAAACGCCCGCCGACGGCGGCTCGATGGGCGGCAGCGTCACCCGTCCAGGGGTCGGCGAGTGCGCTCGTTGAGGCTCCGGAGCTAAGGACGGTCGTCATGAGACTGATCGAGAGGCGGCGAGCATTGTGGCA